>JADMIO011251679.1_pt1 | contig 29593 bp, 27 predicted proteins | sample 8958161 | NCBI WGS metagenome assembly JADMIO01 (sample SAMN16585339, study PRJNA669376) | soil metagenome | isolation source: Crop rotation soil | place: USA: Cullars Rotation, Alabama | collected 2011 | reverse complement strand
GCGACAACTTGTCCACGTGGAATTCTAAGCTTAGGATCCCAATGTGCTGGAAAGGCGTGGCGATCACGGGACGCAACAAAGAACGACTGTCCGAGGCGGCGCGGACGCTCGGAGTTCACGGCATTCGAGCGGATGTGTCCGTCGAAGCCGACGTGCAGCGGACGTACCGCGAAGTGCTGGACACGTTTGGAGATCTCGACGTGCTCGTGAACAACGCCGGCATCGGGATCTTCAAGCCGCTGACTGCGTTTTCCCTGGAGGAGTTCGACCAGGTGTTCGCAACCAACGTCCGCGGTCCGATGCTGATGGCGCGGGAAGCGGCGCGGATCTTCATCACCCGCAATCGCGGCAACATCATCAACATTTCGTCGACCGCCTCCCTGAAAGGGGCGGCGCAGTTTACCGCTTACTCCGGCAGCAAGTTCGCCCTTCGCGGCATGACCGAATGCTGGCGCGCCGAACTGCGCAAACACAACATCCGCGTGTTCCTGGTGAACCCGAGCGAGGTCATCACCGATTTCGCCGCAACCGCCGGCCTGTCCCAGAAGCCGCACGAGAGCAAGCTGCGCGGAGAAGAGATCGGCCACGCGGTGAAAGCCATCCTTGAAATGGACGACCGCGGATTCACGCCGGAGCTGTCGATCTTCGCAACCAATCCCGTCGACTAGTCGGGCGAACGGTCCCTTGGAAGGAGTACCGACGGCTCCGTAAAAAAACGGCGGGGCTTCCGGATCGATCGTCGTGATTCAGCCGCTACGGGGCCACCAGTTGCGCGGCGACGCCCCTACGAGCGGGCGACGAAGCGGTTCAAGGCGGTCCCGGAAAGAGCGCAGAGGAGGCAGGTCAACGCGAACATCGCGATCGCGTAGGGTGCAAGCGGCTCGACGAGCGCGCGCCACAGTACGAGGCAGCCGTTCGTCACCGCGTCGACGCGTTGAGCGACATCTTTGAGGTCGGCCAATCGGCCTCCCGTGAGGCGCCAGGCCGCGTCGGCGGCCTGCCCCTGGACGGTCGGGATCACGAGCGAGATGCCGACGAGCAGCAGCGCGAGCGTCGCCAGCGAGAGGGCCTGCAAGCCGAACGGCCACGTGAGCCAGGCACGCGTGTACCAGGGCCGCCGCGACCATCGCTCCGCAGCCGCCAGCACCCGCGGCAGCAGCGTCTGCGGCGCCCGCGGGCCAGGCAGTTCCCGCAGCCGCCGACCGACAATATCGTCTGAGTCAACGGATGGCATGGACCCTCGACAGGTGACGCTTCAGGGCGTCGCGACCGCGGTGCAGGTCGGTCTTGACCTTCCCCAACGATACACCGAGCTGCTCGGCGATGTCCTGGTAACTGAGCTCGTCGAAATGAAACAGCACGAGCGGCACACGTTGATGATCGGGCAAGGCGCGGATCGCCTGCTCCAGCCGCTCGTGCTCCTCACTGAGCTGCATCTCGGCAGCCGGCGAACTGCTCGAGACCAGCGAGTGTTCGAACGACTCCTCTGGGCCCGGGCGGCCAGGTTCTTCGAGCTCGGAGAAGAAGCGCCAGCGGGCGCGGTAACGCGACAGATGGTTGAGACAGGCATTGCGTGTCACCGTCTTCAACCAGCCTGCGACGGCCGGACTCGTGTCGAGCGCCTCGAAGCGCTGAAACGCCTTCAGAAAGACGGTCTGCGCAATGTCTTCGGCCTCGGCAGCGTTTCCCAGCAGGCGGACGGCCGTGGCGAACACCATGTCCTGGTACTGCCGGACGAACGCCTCGAAGCGCGACGCCTCGGTCATGCCTGGGACGGCGTCCCATTGAGCATCTGGACTACCAAACCCCGCCGCCGGCGGAAAGTTTCAGTCGGGCGTGGGCGGCTCCACGTGATCGATCACCAGCACATCGACCATCGCCTTGGTCGATTCCAGCTTCAGGCCGAGCTGTTCCTGAACAGCGGTGAAAATCGACGGCCCGTTGGGATCGATCGCCGGAAAGGGCGGCGCCCCTGGCGGAGCTCCACCGGCACCGATCGCCGAACCGCCGCCGCCCCCTTGCGCGAGCTGTTCCGGCGTCCAGTGCAGATCGATATCGTAGGGACCGGTCAGCCCTGTTTTGTCGACCACGATGCGGTCCACCCATGGCGTAAGGCTGGCGACGAGTTGCGAGAGCACAGCGCCGCCCGCGCCGATCGTGCCGGGCCCCATGCGGATCATGCCGCACGGCATTGGTTCGCCTGGATTCGGGGGAGCAATCGGCCCACGGCCGTCTGGTCCGCCGGGACCTCCACGGGCCGGCGCGCCGCGTCCACGTGCGGCGATGGTGGCCTGGCACTCAGGGGTTGATGGCCTGAGCGCGGGCCCCAGCTTTCCATCGGTTCTGGCGGGAACCAGCGCGTAAACCTGGAACTCCCGGCTCTCGTTGTGCGCCGACAGCTTGAATCGATCGATCACCAGCGACTTGATGAGGTCGGGCAGTCGATCCGGAGGGACATCGCCGTCCGACTTGGCGACAATGTCGAAGCGATCGTCGTTCATCCAGCCTGGCGCGTTCACGATGAGCGGATTGCCGCGCCCGGGCAGGCCGCCGCGGCCGCCTTGCAACCGGTAGGCCTGCGCCACGAGCAACGCCAGCGTGACGTTGGTCGCGGTGAACCGGCCGCCTGGCTGAAACCCCATGCCGATGCGGCCGTCGCCCGATTTGTTCGGCTTCACCGAAGCCACTTCAAAGCTCGCCGCCACCGTGTTGCCGGGCGTTTGGGCGTCGACCGCCAGCGGATTGAGAACGCCCCACACAAGCGGAGGTGCCATCGCCATTCCGCCAACCGCCGCCGCGGAAAAGACCCTGAAGAGCCGCCGGGTTCGCTGTGCGGACACTTTCATATCCCTCCTCGAAGTTGCGTCACGAGGACGCGCCGCCGACCGCACGATTCGTGTCCGACGGTTAGACGTCGGAAACCATCGTTCCGCCTTGGGTCCGACGAGCACAGCGACAGCCGCAAGCGGGGTACCGCCAAAGCAGGCACCGCCTTGTGCCACTGAGCCGTCGGACTGACTGATTCATCACGATCCGCTCGGCGAGACCAGACCCCGCCGCCAGCTGCCGTCGTGACAAGCGAAGGAGCCATCGCTGCTCTGCGCTGGCTCGCTCGACAACCTCGTGGAGCCGAATCGAGGCGTTGAGAAGGATCGGCCTGTCGCGACGACTACGCGCGCGGCGCCCGCTGTATTCGGAACGATCTCTCCCATCGAGGGCGGCGCAGCCGAGCGAACCCGCCACCGACGGCGACCACGGCCGCAAACGGCACCAGGAATTTGAGGGAGGCGATCAGCCAGACAGTAGCGAACGTGCGCTCGGTTGCCCCTCAGCGTGCACGCCAGCAGCGGCGCCGCCACCGCGAAGAGGGTCGATTGCCACAGGTGATTGGCAAGCAATTCGATCATCCCGACCCGTCCTTTCTAGCGGCGTTGCGCAGCAGCTGCTCGGCGCGTTTGACGTCGTCGAGCGTGAGCCTGCCCGACTCGATGAGGTGGGACATCACCGGCTGGATGCGGCCGCCGAAAAAATCGAGGAGATCGTCGATGAGCCGGCGCTGCGCGGCGCGCCGGGAAACCACCGCAGCGAAGATGTGGGCGTTGCCGATCTTCTTGACGCGCCGCACGGCGCTCTTGGCTTCGAGGCGGTGCACCACCGTCTGCACGGTGGTGTAGGCGGGCCGTTCGTCTTCCGGGTAGCGCTCCTGAATCTCGCGCACCGAGGAGGCGCCGTGGCTCCACAGCGACTCCATGATGCGAAGTTCGAGCTTCGTCAGTTTTGGCAGCGGCACCAAGTCTCCTATTGCTGTAGACAGATCTACTACAACAATAGTTTGCCTGGCAAGCGCCTCTTTTTCGTCAGCTCAGAAGACCGTCGACATCCAGCGGTACCAGCCCACCACCGCGAGCAGGGTCCCAAGCAGCATGAGCACCAGCAGCAGTCGCTGCGACTGACGATCCGGTGTCTGCGTGTTCGCCACGGCGCACCTCCGCGTCATTCGGCCGGCTTGTCCTGGCTGGCGGAGGGGCGCTCCCTGCCCATCGCCGCCGCGCCGAGCAGTCCTCCGAGGCCCATCGTCTCGACGGCGCTGCTCGGCACGATCATCAGCGCCCCTTTCTCTTTCAGCCCTTCGTACAGCATGTTCATGGCGCGCAGGTGGAGCGCAACCGGATTCTGTTGGTACGACCGCGATGCTTCTTCGAACGAATGGGCGATCTCCATCTCGGCCTCGCCGAGAATGATCCGGGCCTGTTTCTCGCGCGCCGCCTGCGCTTCGCGCGACATGGCGTCCTGCAGCGGACCCGGAATCACCACGTCGCGCATCTCCACCGACGACACCGTGACGCCCCACGGGTTCGAGCGCTGATCGATGAGCAGCTGCAGCTCCGCTTCGATCCGCTCGCGTCCACGCAGGAGTTCGGTGAGGCCCGTCCGACCGATGATGTCCCGCAATGCGGTCTGCGCCGCCCAGCTGACGGCCTGCGCGTAGTCCTGCACCTCGAGCGCGGCTTTCTGCGCGTCGTGGACCATCCAGAAGAGCACGGCGTCGACGCTGACCGGAACGGTGTCGGAGGTGAGCGTCTGCTCGGCGGCGAAGCTCGTGGTGATCGTGCGCTGATCGATCCAGCTCGAGACGGTGTCGACGAACGGCACGATCCAGAAGAGGCCCGGTCCGCGCAGCCCGACAAAGCGCCCCAGCCGCAGGACCACCCCGCGTTCCCATTGCCGGGCGATCTGCGGCGCCTGCATCAACACCACACCCACGCCGGCCATGACAATGACGGGGAGGGGACCATTGAGAGCGAGGGCGCCCAGAAACCCGAGCAGCACGCAGGCGCCGAGAATGGCGATTGCCACGACGTTCATGTGCGACGGCCCGCGCAAGAATTCTTCCGACCGACGACCGAGGACGACGGCACTCATTTAAGCCCTCCCTTTCGGCACGCGTCGAGCGCACCGATGACCTCATCGACCGTGAAACCCGCCGCGTCGGCGTCTGCGAGCAGCCGCGTGACGAACGCCCGCAGCCGGCGGCCGTGTTCGTGTGGCGGTCGCGCCCGCGCCGGCGTGGCGCTGACGAACGAGCCGACGCCCCGCCGCGTCTCGATCACCCCCGCGCGCTCGAGATCGGCGTAGACTCGCGCCACGGTATTTGCGTTGACGCGGAGTTCGACGGCCAGCTGGCGCACGGTCGGAAGCTGGTCGCCGGGATTGAGCCGGCCGGCCGCAATCGCAGCCCGGAGCGCCCGCTCGAGTTGAGCGTAGATTGGGGTGGCGTCGCGCGGGTCGATCGTGAGAATAGCCACTTGAATCATTATACTAATACATTAGTACAACCAAGGCAAGCAGATCCTCACGGGAGCAGCCACCTGGGCTGGCGAGCACGAAGCCGGTGAAACGCTGGGAAGGGTGACTAGAACATCGAGCCGATCGAGGCCGCGGCCCAATCAAGCACGCGCGTCGGCAGGATACCGAGGTAGAGCACGATGATGGCTGAGACGACGAGCGCCGCCCCGGCGACTTTCGGCACCGCCGGGAATCGCGCCGGCGTCTCCGTTGTCGTCATGTACATCATCACGACGATGCGCAGGTAGAAGAAGACCGAGACCACGCTCGTCAGCACGCCGACAATCGCCAGCCAGTAATAACCGGCGCGAATCGCGGCGCTGAACGCGTACCATTTCGCGATGAAGCCGGCAAACGGCGGGAAGCCGCCGAGCGAGAGCAGGAAGACCGTCATCAGCAGCGCGAGCACCGGGTGATCGTTCGAGAGGCCGGCGTAATCCCGGATCTGATCGTTGGGACGCTCGACGGCGTCGAGCAAGGTGATCACGCCGAACGCCCCCAGGTTCGTCACCGCGTAGGCGAGCAGGTAGAAGAGAACGGCGCCCTTGCCGGTATCGTTGGCCGAAATGAGTGCCACGAGCAGATAGCCCGCGTGCGCGATGCTGGAATACGCGAGCATGCGCTTCACGTTGGACTGCGCCACGCCCACGACCGTGCCCACCACCATGGTCGCCACCGCGACCACCCAGATCACCGGGCTCCATTCAGGGCGCAGCGGTTCGAAGGCGGCCAGGAACACGCGGACGAAGGCGGCGAACGCCGCCGCCTTCACGCCGGTCGACATGAAGCCGGTCACCGCCGGCGGCGCACCCTCGTAAGCGTCCGGCGTCCACATGTGGAACGGCACCGCCGACACCTTGAATGCGAAGCCGACCAGCAGCAGCCCGGCGGCGAGCAGCTGCATCGGCGCCGGATTGCCGCCTTGCGCCATGAGGCGGGCGATCCGATCCAGGTGCGTGGTGCCCGCCACCCCGTAGGTGAAGGCGATCCCATAGAGAAAGAAGGCGCTCGAGAAGGCGCCGAGCAGAAAGTATTTGAAGGCCGCCTCGGTGGCGGCGGGCGAATCGCGGCGGATACCGGTGAGCACGTAGACCGCCAGCGACAGCACCTCGAGCGCGACGAAGATCACGAGCAGATCGGTCGCCGACGCCATCAACATCATGCCGGCGGTGGCGAAGAGCAGGAGGGCGTAGTACTCGCCTTGCGGCAGATGCTCCCGTTCGATGGTCGGCGCCGAGAACGCCAGCGACAGCAGGCCGACGACGATCAGGATCCAGGTGACGAACAGGCTGAAGTTGTCGGCGGTGACGACGCCGAAGCTGGTCGCATGACTGTTCCACAGCAGCATCGACGCGACGGCGGCGCCGACGAGGCCGATCACCCCGAGCGGCCCGATGGGCATCCGCTCGCCTGGTTCACGAAACGACTCGGCGACCATCGCGGCGATCGCGGTCGCCGTGACGCACGACATCGGAACGATGGCAATGAACGGCGCGACGTTCATCGCGCGCTCCGTTGGCGGGCGGGAACAGTTCCGACGTCGCTGCGGCCCGCCCGCATCTGGTCGAGCGGCCACGAAACAGGCCCGAGCGCCCGCACCGGCGTCTGGGCTCCCTGATGAATCTGGTTCAGCAGGCGTTCGACCGAGGGCTGGATCGGCCGCAGGAACAGATTCGGCAGCACCCCCATGACGACGCACAGCGCCACCACCGGTACGATGACCACCCATTCGCGCAGCGAGAGGTCGGGCAGGGTCGCGTTCTTTTCACCGACCGGTCCGTAGTTGACCCGCTGGAACATCCACAGCATGTAAGTCGCCGACAGGATCACGCCGGTGGCCGCGAATGCTGCCATGCGGGGACTCGTGCGGAAGGCGCCGAGCAGAATCAGGAACTCGCCCACGAAGCCGTTGAGGCCTGGCAGCCCGATCGACGCAAGCGTGATGATCAGAAACACCGCGACCAGGTGCGGCATCACTTTTTTCAAGCCGCCGAACTCCGAGATCAACCGCGTGTGCCGCCGATCGAGCAGCATGCCGACCACGAGGAAGAGGCCGCCCGTGCTGATACCGTGGTTCAGCATCTGGTACACAGCCCCCTCCATCCCCTGGCTGTTCAGCGCCGTAATGCCGAGAACGACGAACCCGAGATGGCTCACGCTCGAATAAGCCACGAGCTTCTTCATGTCGGGCTGCACCATCGCCACGAGAGCGCCGTAGACGATGCCGACGACGGCCAGCGTTCCGAGGTAAGGCGCAAATGCCGTGGCAGCGGCGGGAAACAGCGGAAAGGCGAACCGCACCAGTCCGTAAGTACCCATCTTCAGCAGCACGCCCGCCAGGATGACGGAACCGGCCGTCGGCGCCTCCACGTGCGCGTCGGGCAGCCAGGTGTGGAAGGGGAAGAGCGGCACCTTGATGGCGAAGGCCAGCGTGAAGGCCAGAAAGCCCCAGAACTGCACCGAGGCGGGGATTTGCAGCATGTAGAGCTGCAGCAGGTCGAAGGAATAGGCGCCGGTGGCGATGAAGTGCAGGTGCGCGAGCGTCAGAATGGCCAGCAGCATCAGCACGCTGCCAGCCATCGTGTACAGCAGGAACTTGACGGCAGCGTAGACCCGCCGATCGTAGCCCCAGATGCCGATGAGGAAGTACATCGGTATCAGCATCGCGTCCCAGAACACATAGAACAGGAACAGATCGAGGGATACGAAGACGCCCATCATCGCGCTCTCGAGCAGGAGCACCACGATGCAGAAGGCTCTCATCTTGTTGTGGACCGAGTCCCACGACGAGAGCAGCGCGAGCGGCGTGAGGAAACCGGTCAGCACGATGAGCAGGAGGCTGATGCCGTCGACGCCGACGAAGTAGGCGATGCCGAACGCCGGAATCCACTGGTAGCGCTCGACGAATTGGAAGTCGGGGGACGCGGCGTTGAAACGGCTCCACAGCAGCAGCGTTTCAGCAAAGACCAGCACCGACACGATGAGCGCGATCGTTCTCGCCGGCGACGGCTTCTGCTCGTCGTCCCTGACGAAGAGCAGGGCGAGCGCGCCCGCAACGGGCAGCGCGACGAGCGAGCTCAGGATGGGAAAGTTCATCAGCAGCCGGCCGTTCCGTCTGTCAACGCTATCGCCACAGGTAATACCCCAGAATGCCCACGACGCCGAGAAACAGCGACGCGGCATACACGCGCACCGAGCCGGTCTGGAGGCGGCGCAGCACCCGGCCGCCGCCACCGACAGCCGTCGCGGCGCCGTTCACCGAGCCATCGATCATCCGGACGTCGATCCCCTTCCACAATCCCTCTTCCGACACCAGGCGAATCGGTTCGATGACCGCGGCATCGTACAGCTCGTCGACGTAGTACTTGTTCTGCAGCAGCCGATGGACGCCGGCAAACTGGCCGGCCAGCTCGTCGGCCGCCGAGCGCTTCTTCAGGAAGAAGAACGCGGCGATGCCGATGCCGGCCAGCGCCACGACGGACGATACGCCCATCAACCCGAGCTCGAGCGCCGTGCTCGCTTCGAGTGCCTCGCCCGATTCCGGCACGGCGCCCCGGGCTTCGCTCGCCGAGGGCTCGCCCGCAGCGAAGCTCGGCTCGAGGAACTGCTCGAAGCGGTTGGAGCCGCCGAGGGCATGCGGCAATCCGACGTAACCAGCCACGACCGAGCCGACCGCCAGCACGACGAGTGCGATCGCCATGGCCGGCGGTGCGTCGTGCAGATGCGAGTGGCCGCCATGGCCGGAGGCGCCTGCGTCGGCCCAGCCGTGATCGGCGTGCGCCTCGTCGGCCGGCGCCGCCTCTGGCCGCTTGCCGTGGAATGCCAGGAACACCAGGCGGAACATGTAGATGGCCGTCAGCAGCGACGTCAGCAGACCGACGACCCACAGCACCGTGTGACCGCCGGCATAGGTGCGAAACAGAATCTCGTCCTTGCTGAAGAAGCCTGCCAGGCCAGGCACACCCGCGATGGCAATGGCGCCGATGACAAACGTCCAGTAGGTGATCGGCAGCTCCTTGCGAAGGCCGCCCATCCGTCTCAGGTCCTGTTCCCCAGCCAGCGCATGGATGACAGCGCCCGATCCGAGGAAGAGCAGCGCCTTGAAGAATGCGTGCGTGAACAGGTGGAAGATACCGGCCGCGTAAGCGCCCACCCCCATTGCCAGGAACATGTAGCCCAGCTGCGAGACGGTGGAATAGGCCAGCACCCGTTTGATGTCGTTCTGGACGAGGCCGATGGTGCCGGCCATGAGCGCGGTTGCCACACCGATGACGGCGACGATCGTCAACGTTTGCGGCGCGTGGCTGAACAGCACGGCGTTGCGCCCGATCATGTACACGCCTGCCGTCACCATCGTCGCCGCGTGGATGAGGGCGGAGACCGGCGTCGGCCCTTCCATCGCGTCGGGCAGCCAGACATACAAAGGAATCTGCGCCGACTTGCCGGTGGCGCCCACGAAGAGCAGCAGCGAGATGAGCGACAACGTCCCGAAGCTCGCCTCCGGCGCTCGGGTCGTCAGCGCCCGCGCGATCTCCTGGAAGTCGACGGTGCCGAAGCGCACGATGATGAGCAGCACGCCGAGCACGAAGCCGAAATCGCCGATGCGGTTGACGATGAACGCCTTCTTACCGGCGTCCGACGCCGACTTCTTCTGATACCAGAAGCCGATGAGCAGATAGGAGCAGAGACCGACGCCTTCCCAGCCGACGAACATCACGAGGAAGTTGGCGCCCAGCACGAGCACCAGCATGAAAGCGGCAAACAGATTCAGGTACGAGAAGTAACGGGCGTATTCCGGATCCGTCTCCTCGTGCATGTAGGCGGTCGAGTAGATGTGGATCAGCGAGCCGATGCCGGTGATCACGAGAATCATCAGCGCAGAGAGCGGATCGAGCCGCAGCGTGAAGCCGACGCTGAAGTCGCCCGAGGCGAACCACTCGTACACCGACGACACCAGGAATCGCGCCGCCGCGGGCTGCCCCACCAGCTGCCACACCAGAGCCAGCGACAGCGCAAAGGAGGCGATCATCGCGCCGCAGGCCACGAGCCCCGCCGCGGCCTTGCTGATCCGGCGGCCGCAGCCGGCGTTCAGCAGAAACCCGACGAAGGGAAGCAGAGGAATCAGCAGCAGCATCGGTCAGTTCCGTTCACCACTTGAGACCCGTGAACGAGTCCGGGTTGAGCGATTCACGGTGCCGGAACAGCGCGATCACGATGGCGAGTCCCACGGCCGCTTCGGCGGCCGCCACAGTCATCACGAAGAACACGATCACCTGGCCATCGGCGGACGCCAGGGCGCGGCCGAACGCCACGAACGAGAGGTTGACGGCGTTCAGCATGATCTCGATGGACAGCAGGATCGTGATGATGTTCCGCCGCACGAACACGCCCGCCGTGCCGATGGTGAAGAGGACGGCCGACAGCACGAGGTAGTCGTTCAGCGTGGGCATCGGGTCACTTCGTTTCGGTGCCGCGCACATCGCGCCGCGCGAGCACCACGGCGCCGACCATGGCCACGAGAATGAGGACCGAGGTCACCTCGAAGGCAAACGAGTACTCGGTGAACAGCAGACGGCCGATCGCCCCCACCGACGTGACCGGCCCGCTCGGAAACGCACCCGACGTCGGGCTCCTCGTGAGCGCCCAGCCGAGCTCGGCAACCAGCGCCAGCGCGAAAACGGCACCGGCCTTGGTGACGCCGGGTGCCACCAGCCCCCGCAAGCGCGCCTCTTCGGTGTCCTCCCGCGGCGCGTTGAGCAGCATGACGACGAACAGGAACAGCACCATGATGGCGCCGGCGTAGACGATGATCTGGATGACGGCGACAAACGGTGCGTCGAGCAGCACGTACAGTCCCGACAGGGCGCCGAACGAGGCGATGAGCCACAGCACGCCGTGCAGCGGGTTGTGCTGGACGATGACCAGCAGCGACGCGAGGACGGCGACCGCCCCGAAGAGGTAGAAAGGCGTCATCGACTAGCCTCCGAAGTAGAGGACGCCGGCGGCCGTCACGATGAGGTTCACGACCGCCAGCGGCAGCAGCACCTTCCACCCGAAGGCCATCAGCTGGTCGTAGCGGTAGCGGGGCAACGTCCAGCGCATCCAGACGTAGAAGAACAGGATGGCGCCGACTTTGACGAGAAACCAGATCCAACCGAGCGATTCCGGCAGGAACGGACCGTGCCAGCCGCCGAGGAACAGGTCGGTCGCCACCGCCGACACGGTGACCATGTTGATGTACTCCGCGAGGAAGAACATCGCAAAGCTCATGCTGCTGTATTCCGTGTGGTAGCCGGCGACGAGCTCTTGTTCCGCTTCGGGAAAATCGAACGGCGCGCGATTGGTTTCGGCGATGCCGGCCGTCATGTAGATGAGGAAGCCGAGCGGCTGCAGGAACAGGATCCAGCGGGGCAGGAATCCGAACCAGGTGCCGGCCTGACGGTTCACGATGTCGGTGAGCGACAGCGAGTTGGCAACGAGGAGCACGCCGGCGAGGGCGAGGCCGTACGACAGCTCGTAGCTGATCATCTGCGCCGACGATCGGAGGCCGCCGAGCAGCGAGTACTTGCTGTTGGAGCTCCAGCCGGCGAGCACGATGCCGTACACGCTCATCGAGGCGATCGCGAAGATCACGAGCACCGCGACGTTGACATCGGCCACCTGCAGCCGCAGCGGCTCGTCGAGGAGGCCAAAAAACGTCGTGTCGGCCCCGAACGGCACCACCGCGAACGCGGCAAACGCCGCGGTCGCCGAAATCATGGGAGCCAGCGCGAAGAGGAACGGATCGGCCGCGCGCGGCCGGAGCTCCTCCTTGAACATCAGCTTGATGACGTCGGCAATCGGCTGCAGCAGGCCCTTGGGACCGACGAGGTAGGGGCCCAGCCGCTGCTGGAGCAGGGCGGCGACCTTGCGTTCGACGTAGACCATCACCGCCGCCGAGTTCAGCAGCATTACGAAGACGAACAGCGTCAGGACGAGCTGGGCGAACAGAAGCGGCGTCATGAGGCGCGCCTGCTCCCGCTCGACCGCCGCTCAGGCGCATCGTCGACGAGCCTCATGCGTGCGCTCCCACCGGATGGCGGGCGCGCCATTCGGCCGGCAGCGTGCAGCGGCCCTCGCGAATATGCGCTTCGTACTCGTGACGGAAATGCTGCAGCGTGGTGATGACCGGCGTCGCCGCCGCGTCGCCGAAGGCGCACAACGTCTTGCCGGCGATGTTGCCGGCAATGCTCGACAGCAGTTCGAGATCGCGCGGCTGCCCTTCGCCGCGCTCGATGCGCTGCAGGATCTTGAAGAGCCAGTCGGTGCCTTCGCGGCAGGGCGTGCACTTGCCGCACGACTCGTGGCGGTAGAAGTGCAGCAGGTTCTCGGCCAGCCAGACCATGCAGGTCGTGTCGTCCAGCACCACGATGGCCGCCGAGCCGAGCAGCGAGCCGGCCTTCTGGATGCCGTCGAAACTCGCCTGGGTGTCGAGCTGATGCGGCAGCAGAATCGGCACCGACGAGCCGCCCGGAATCACCGCCTTCAGCGTGCGGCCCTCACGTACTCCGCCGGCGCGCTCCTCGATCAACTCGCGGAGCGTCACGTTCATCGACGCTTCGTACACGCCCGGCCGCCGCACGTGGCCGCTGACGCAGTACAGCTTCGGGCCGCCGTTCTTCTCCGGCCCCAGCGCGGCATACCACTCCGGCCCATTGGCGACGATGAGCGGCACGTTGCAGAGGGTCTCGACGTTGTTGACCGCGGTCGGCTTGCCGTAGAGGCCGACCACGGCCGGAAACGGCGGCTTGTTGCGCGGCTGCGCCCGCTTGCCCTCGAGCGATTCGAGCAGCGCCGTCTCCTCCCCGGCTTCGTAGGCGCCGGCGCCACGGTGCACGTACACCTCGCAGTCGAAGCCCGAACCGAGAATATTGCGCCCCAGGTAGCCGCGGGCCCGCGCCTCGGCCACGGCCCGCTCGAGCACCTGCTGCACGTGGTAGAACTCGCCGCGGATGTAAATGTAGGCCACGCCCGCCCCGATGGCGTAGCAGCCGATGACACACCCTTCGATGAGGAGATGCGGGTTGCGCTCGATGAGCAGGTGGTCCTTGAACGTCCCCGGCTCGCTTTCGTCGGCGTTGCAGGCGATGTAGCGCGGCTCCGCCTTCTTGTCGACGAACTGCCACTTCATCCCGGTCGGAAAGCCGGCGCCGCCGCGGCCGCGCAGCCCCGACGCCTTGACCATTTCGATGATGTCGTTGGGCGGCAGCGCCAGCGCCTTCCTGAGCGCCGCGTATCCCTCGTGCTCGAGATAGAAATCGAGCGTCGCAGCGTTCGGCTCGCGCACGTACTTCGTGAGGATCGGCTCCATCATCGTCGGCCTTTGCGCCTCGAGCGGCCCCAGGCGTCCCGGCGCGCGACAGGCCCGCTGTCCCTCGCGAGGCGCCTGTCGGCGTAGTCTGCCGGTCTGGCGGTCACGTCTGCTCCACCACGTGATGGCATCCCGATACCGCCGACTCACCGCGGGCTTTGAGGCCTTCGAGCAGCGCCCTGACGCCATCGGGCGACAGGCATTCGTGCCACGCGTCGTTCACCATCACGACCGGCGCGCGATCGCAGGCGCCCAGGCATTCCACCTCGAGCAGCGTGAACGTACCCGTCGGATCGGTCTGACCGGGGGCGATGCCAAGCTGTGCCGACAGCTCTTCGGTGACACGGCCGGCGCCGTTGATGGCACACGACAGCGTCCGGCACACCTGCAGCACGAACGTGCCGACCGGCTTGGTGTAGAACATCGTGTAGAACGACACGACATCCTCGACATCGGCCGGCGTGATCTCGAGCAGTGCCGCCACGTAGCGCATCGACGCCGCGGTGACGTAGCCGAGCTGCGCCTGCACCAGGTGGAGCGCCGGCAGCACCGCAGAGCGCTTCTGAGCGGGCGGGTAGCGCGCGATCAGGACGTCGAAGCGGGCGCGGTTCTCCGGCGTGTACTCGAACGGCTCGCCGGGCGCGCCCAGCTTGCGTTCGGATCGGTGGAACGTCGCATAGTCGATGCGCGGGTGAAAGCTCACCGGTCCACGTCTCCCATCACGACGTCGATCGAGCCGATGACGGCGATGACGTCCGCTATCAAGCCGCCGACAATCATCCGTTCGAGCGCCTGACAGGCGAGCAGCGACGGCGCCCTCGACTTGATCCGCCAGGGACGGTTGGTGCCATCCGACACCACCATGAAGCCCTGTTCGCCGCGCGGCCCTTCGACCGGCACGTACGCCTCCCCGGCGGGGACCGTGAAGCCCTGCGAGTAGATGAGGAAGTGCTGAATCAGCGCTTCCATCTCGCTGTACACCCGATCCTTGGGCGGCGGCGTGATGCGCGGATCGTCGATGGCGAAAGCACCGGTCGGCGAAATCCGTGAGAGCGCCTGGCGGCAGATCTTCACGCTCTCGCGCATCTCCGCGACACGCACGAGATACCGCGAATAGACGTCGCCTTCGCTGCGCGTCGGCACCTCGAAGTCGTAGGTCTCGTAGCCGAGATACGGAAAGTCCTTACGGACGTCGTAGGCAACACCGGCGGCGCGGGCGATCGGCCCCATCAGGCTGTAGGCGACGGCGTCTTCGCGCGAAATGCGGCCGACTCCCTGGGTGCGCTTCTGGTAGATCTCGTTCTGCGTCAGCAGATCCTCGTACTCGTTCAGCTTCGGAATGAAACGATCGAGAAAGGCGGTGACGGCCTGATGAAAACCGCGCGGCAGGTCCTCCCGCAGACCGCCGACACGCATGTAGCTCGGAAACAGCCGGAAGCCGGCGAGCATCTCGTTGATGTTCAGCAGCAGCTCGCGCTCCCGGAAGCAGTACAGCATCACCGAGACGGCGCCGACTTCCATGCCGTGCGTCCCGAGCCACACGAGGTGACTGTTGATGCGCTGCAGCTCGGCGATGAGCACGCGGATGTGGCGCACCCGTTCCGGCAATTCCACTCCCAGCAGCCGCTCCACCGACAGGCACAGCGCCATGCTGTTGGACTGCGCGCTCAGATAATCCATGCGCTCGACGAGCGGGATGATCTGCTGCCACTTCTTCTGTTCGCAGGTCTTCTCGATGCCGGTGTGGAGGTAGCCGATCGTCGGCGCCGCGGAGAGGACCGTCTCGCCATCGAGCTCGAGCACGATCCGCAGCACGCCGTGCGTGCTGGGGTGCTGCGGCCCCATGTTCACGGTCATGATCTCGCTGCGGAGTTGCGGCATCGTTCGATCGACCCTAGCGTCGCGACAAGCGATCGTGTTCGAGGTTCGCGCGGAACTGTTCCTCGGTCACCTGCAGCGCCTCGGTGACTCTCGGCGCCATCCTGATCTGGACCGGATAGTCCTTGCGGAGCGGATGCCCTTCCCAATCCTCGGGCATCAGCAGGCGGCGGGCGTCAGGATGGCCGTCGAAGACGATCCCGAACATGTCCCACACTTCCCGCTCGAGCCAGTTGGCGGCCGGCCAGACGCCGGTCACCGTTCCCACGTGGGCATCATCGCCGGTCAAGCGGACCTTGACGCGGAGCCGGGCACGATGCGCCGGCGACACGAGCAGACAGACGAGCTCGAAGCGCGGCGCCCGGGGCCAGAAGTCGATGGCGGTCAACTCGGCGAGAAACTCGAAGCTCAACTCGGGCCGCTGGCGCAGCTCGCGCGCCACCGCGGGCCACGCATCGCGCGAGACGAAAATCGTCGCGTGCGCATCGCTGCTCGCCGCCGACTCGAGCACGGCATCCGGCACGGCCGCCTGCAGCGTCGCGATGATTGTCGTGTCGTCCATTTAGGCGAGCTTCTGCTGCGCGATCTTCCGCTGGAGCTGCACGATGCCGTAGATGAGCGACTCGGGCCGCGGCGGACATCCGGGCACGTAGACATCCACCGGCACGACCTGATCGACCCCCTGCACCAGCGCGTAATTGTCGAAGACGCCGCCGATCGACGCGCAGGCGCCCATCGAGATCACCCACTTGGGCTCGGGCATCTGGTCGTAGATGCGCCGCAGCGCCGGCGCCATCTTGCGCGAGAGGCGCCCGGCCACGATCATCAGATCCGACTGGCGGGGACTGCCGCGGAAGACCTCCGCGCCGAAGCGGGCGATGTCGTAGCGGGAGCAGCTCATCGCCATCATCTCGATGGCGCAGCATGCCAGACCGAACGTCACCGGCCAGATGGACGAGCGGCGCGCCCACTGCACCATCTTTTCGACGCTCGTGGTCAAGACCGGAATCTCTGTCTCTAGTCCCATATCTGTCCGTCAGCCGGGGGTCCGGCCGGATGCCTCACTCCACGCGTGTCGGACGCCGCATCACGTGTCGCTGCCCCAATCGAGGGCGCCCTTGCGCCAGACGTACGTGTAACCGGCGAGCAGCAGCGCCATGAACAGCACGAGCTGGACGAAACCGCTCCATCCCAGGTCTCGCAGCGCCATGGCCCACGGATACAGGAACGCCACCTCGATATCGAACAGCAGGAAGATCATCGCGACGAGGTAGAACTTCACCGACTGCCGCTCGCGGGCATCGCCGACGGCCGGCATGCCGCACTCGTAAGGCGCCAGTTTCTCGGGTGAAGGCTTGCTCGGCCCCAGCACGTTCGACAGCAGGACCGAGACGAGCGCGAAGCCAGCGCCCAGACCGATCATCAAGAGGATGGATAGCCAACCCTGCATGGCACGTTCCGAAGGCTGCCGTCACGGCGTGCAGACCGGCTTGTGAATCATTTCCCAAGCCTTCGCCACATGCTATCTCAGTCGACGCTCGACAGTCTACAGCCCGCGACGATCGAGCCACACACGACGTAGGTCAGTGTACGTTGCTGCGAGGTGGCTGCACCGACGCCGTCAGGAAACCGTGCACGCGAGGCGCGAGCTCCGCCTCCGCGAGGTTTCCCTGCGGCCCACCCGCGTCAGCTATTATCGAGCGATGCGCCTGGCCTGGTTCTCGCCGCTGCCGCCGGTTCGCTCCGGCATCTCGGCGTACAGCGCGGACCTGCTCGCTGCGCTGCGCGACGACTTCGAGATCGACTGTTTTGTCGACGCGCCGACGGCAGCCGCTCGCGTCTTCAACGCCCACGAGTTCTCGTGGCGCCACCGCCGGCGGCCGTACGACCTCACCGTCTATCAGCTCGGCAACGCACCCTGCCACGACTACATGTGGGCCTATCTCGCGGCGCATCCGGGACTGGTCGTGCTGCACGACGCGCGACTGCATCATGCCCGCGCCCGCGCGCTGCTCAGTCGCGGCCGCACGGACGACTACCGCGCGGAATTCCGCTTCGATCATCCCGACGCCCCGCCCGACGTCGTCGAGTTCGCCGTGGAGGGACTCGGCGGTCCACTCTATTCGTTCTGGACCATGCTCCGCGTGGTCGTCTCGACGGCTCGAACCGTGGCCGTGCACAATACGCGCGTCGCCGACGATCTTCGCGCCGACTACCCCGGCGTCTGCGTCGAGACCATCCGCATGGGCGTCGGCGAATCGCTCGCCTCGGCCGCCGCCGCCGCGGCCGTTCGCCGGCAACTCGCCATCCCGCAGGATGCAGTGGTGTGCGCCGCGTTCGGAAAGATGACCGCGGAGAAGCGGCTCGGCCCCGTCCTCTCGGCCTTCCGGGAAGCGGCCGCCGTCCATCGGAATCTGTATCTGGTGCTCATCGGCGATACCAGCGAGTTCACCGACTGGACTGACGACGCCGCGGCGCTCGAGCGCGTGCGACGCGTCGGCTACGTGTCCGACGAGGACATCGCGTCGCATCTCGCGGCCAGCGATCTCTGCCTCTGCCTGCGCTGGCCGACGGCGCTCGAAACATCCGCTTCGTGGCTGCACGGATTGTCCGCGTGCCGGGCAACAATCATCACCGACCTGGCGCATCTGGCTGACATTCCGGCCGTCGATCCGCGATCGCGAACCTTGAGCGGTCCTCGCCCACCTGTGGCCGTGCGCATCGATCTCCTCGACGAAGCACACTCGCTCAGCCAGGCTCTCGACTGGCTCGCCGCCGATCGCCGCGCACGCGATGCAATCGCCCGGGCCGGCCACGAACACTGGCGCCGGCACCACACGATTGAGGCGATGACCGTCGATTACCGGCGCGTCCTGTGCGAAGGCGCCGACCGGCCTGCTCCAGCACCCGTTGATCTGCCTGCGCATTTCAGGCACGACTACAGCGATTCTGCGCTCCGTCTCGCCGATGACTTCGGCATCGAGCTCGATATGCTCGAACGCGGGGAAAATCGCTCAGCCCTTTCGCCTCACTCCTGAAATATCGGCGGACGAGGCGCCAATCTGACGACGGCTCAGTAAGTGTCGTCAGTGATGCCTTGGCCCAACGGGCCGGATTCGCACTCGTCGCGCGTGCCATAGCAGGCTGTTAAGCTTGTACCGCCGATACGGTGCTCGAGACCCGCTGCCGGATAGCGCCTACCGTGTCAAAAGAAGACGCGCAATGACCACGATCGACGGATTCGAGGCCAGAATCGCCAGAGTCGCCGACCTCGTGCTAGCCGGCGGCGCCGTGCTGGCGGTGGCGGTCTTCCTTCGGTTCTTCTACTACTACGGCTGGACCGGCCAGCGGCAGTTCGTCGGCTGGATGCCGGTCGTCCTCGACTACGTCGGCCCGCTCTCGATCGCCCTTCTGCTTCTCGCCGCCAGACGGCTGTCCGCCCGTTCCAGGATCCGTCTGGTGCTCGTCTTTGTCGCACTCACCGGATCCATCTATGGATTCGAACTGTTGCTCGAGTCGACCAATCTCTCGTCGTCGCAGGCGAGCAGGTCGGTGATGACGGTATTGGACGATTCGACGAACAAGAAGAAAGATGCTGCCGCGCTGACGAGAAGATGGGGCGTCGACATCGACACGCGCACGGCGGACGAGGTGATCGCCGACATGGCGGCGCGAGGCGTACAGGCGCTGCCGATCGTCACGCCGGCCAATCACCTGTTTGCCGAGACGAATACCGGCGGCATCCGTCCGGGGATCAGCCTGGACGGCACCGATGTTCAGCCGCTGGGAGGAGTGTCGAATCGCGCCATCCTGCTCTGCAACGAGACCGGCCGCTGGGTGGACTACACCAGCGATGAGCATGGATTCAACAATCCCTACGGGGTATGGCACCTTCCCCGTCTCGACATCGCGGTGCTCGGTGATTCGTACGCGCACGGTTACTGCGTTCCGCCGGAGCAGAATTTCGCGTCGCGCATCCGCCAACGTCATCCCAACACGCTGAATCTGGGGATGGCTGGCGACGGCCCGCTGCTGATGCTGGCGACGCTGCAGGAATACGTCACGCCGCTGAAGCCAGGGATCGTGTTGTGGTTCTACTACGAGGGCAACGATCTCACCGACCTGCAACAAGAGCGGCGCAACCCGCTGCTCCTCAGTTATGTGAAGGCGGACTTCACCCAGCCGCTGCTCGTCCGTCAACACGACATCGACCGCGCCATCATCAACGAGTTGCCGCGTCTCAAGGCGCTCGGCGAAACGAGACGGCGGGCGCGGATGAACAACGGTCCGGCAGCCAGAGTGACGGCTTTCGCCACCCTGGCGTCGCTCCGGCAGCGGCTCGGCCTGGTGGGGGGCGTCAACGCGGCCGATCCAGTCATCGAGAACGACTTTCAGACGCGGAACATGCAGTTGTTCCTCACGATCATCGGTGAAGCGCGACGACGCGTCTCGGCGTGGGGCGGAACGTTTTATTTCGTATACCTGCCCGAGTGGGCACGGTACAGCGGTTTCGCCTCGCCGGGGAAATTGAAACGGGACGAGGTTCTCCGTTCGGTCCGCGGGCTGGGCATCCCGGTGATCGATCTGGACGCCGCGTTTCAAGCCACCGGCGATCCGCTATCGTTGTTCCCGTTCCGGTCGGCAGCCCACTACAACGAGAAGGGTCACCAGGTCGTCGCCGAGACGGTGCTGAAGTCTCTGGAGCAATAGGATCCTGCTCGGCATCGACCGCGGCTCGCCCTTGCCGAGTCGGCAGGCAGGGAGAACAGCTGCCTGCGGCGGGAGGCGGTCAGGTCCGCGCGGGCGGCCTGCCTGGCCACGACGCGAACGTGGCGTATTGACCGCCCAGGGGAACCCGCGACAGCCCCCGTTCGAGAGTGCTGGCGAACTTGTAGATGTTCTGCGGGAACCAGAGGAAGTAACGGGTCTCGAGCACCCTGGTGCCGGCGTCAGCCATCAACCGCGCGGTCTCGCCGGCGCTGAGCAGGTGCGCGTCGGCGTCAACCGGCGTTCTCGACACAATCAGCCGGGTCGCCGGATTGAACGGATTGTGCTCGATGATGCAGAAGATCCCTCCTGGCTTCAGCACCCGCAGCACCTCGGCCGTGAAGGACTGCCGGAGCTCGCCGGGCACGTGATGATAGACGCAGACCGCGGTAATGAAATCCGCCGTCGCATCGGCGAACGGAATATCGTGAGGCGTCGCCTGGATGCGAACGTCCAGGCCAGCGCAAGCCTGCAGCATCCCTTCGGACACGTCGCAACCGTACGCCGCCTTGAAGTCCTGGTGGGCGAGACGCAACATCTCGCCCTGTCCGCAGCCGACGTCGAGCCACGTCACCGAGCGGGTATCTGTTCCGCGCCGCCTGAAGAAGTCGCGAATGACCTCGACTTTCCGCTGGAAGAAGAACTGACTCGAGTCGGCGAATCGTTCCCGGATCGGATCGCGCAGCAGTTCGGCGTACTGTGACGCAAAACTGTCGAATTCAAACCTGCCTGGTTCGGGTGCTGGTGGCATAGCTCATCGCTTTGTGATCTGTGGCCAGACCGGCGCTGCCGCTGCGAAGGACGAGTCCCTTCGCGACTGACGGTTCCTGGGTCTGAATGTTCACGCTGTCGGAGACGACATACAGCGGCCGCCCTTTCGTCTCCTCATAGATTCGCGCGACATACTCCCCGACCAGGCCGACCGCGAGCATCGTGGTGCCGGAGAACATGATGTTCAGGCAGACCAGCGAGGTCCAGCCCGGCACCGTCACCTTGAGGACCCAGGCGGCGAAAACGCTGTACATGGCGTAGGTGAAGCCGATGAAAGTGATGAAGAGTCCGCCGAAGATACTGAGACGCAGCGGCAGCGCCGAGAACGACGAGATCGCCGTCCAGGCGAAACGCAGCATCTTCCACATCGAGTACTTCGTCTCCCCGGCCACACGCGCCTGACGATCAAAGGGGACGATTGCTTCGCGCAGACCGAGCCACGCCACCATGCCGCGCATGAAACGGTGCTGTTCGCGCAGTTCGCGGATCGCCCCGACCGCGCGACGGCTGAACATCCGGAAGTCGCCGACTTCCGGCGGCATGCGGGAGTCGACCATGGTCCGCAGAACCCAGTAGAACAGAGTGGCAGTCTTCTTCTTGACGGCGCTTTCGCCATCGCGCGTCACCCGCTGGGCCGATACCACGTCGTATCCCTGGGCAATCAGCGCCAGCATTTTCGGGAGAAGGCTCGGAGGGTCCTGGAGATCGGCGTCCATCACTACGACAGCATCGCCGGTCGTGAAATCCAGTCCGGCCGTAATCGCCGTCTGATGTCCGAAGTTTCGGCTGAAGCACAGCAGCTTCAACCGGGGATTATCGGCCGCCGCTCTCCGGAGCACATCCACGCTGCCGTCGACGCTGCCATCGTCTACGAAGACGACCTCGTACGGCTGGTCCATCTCGTGGAAGATGTGACGCAGGCTCGAGAGGAGAGCCGGCAGCGCCTCGACTTCGTTGAAAACCGGAATGACGACGGACAGAAGCATAGGCGTGTCTCTCTGGCTCAACATCGCGGTCAATCAGGAGTCCCAGGCGCATGGTCAGCGCAGGTGGCGCTGTTGGGAATGTGCCGTTCCAGCCGGCGGCGGTGGCTCGAGACCGCTGACCGAAGGTCGTGGACGATTCAGCGCTCGGCGACCACTCAGACTCGTGCCAGCGCCCGTCGCCCAGCCCGTCCCCGTCAAAGGATACGTCACAAAGCGCGTCGGACGGGTCGAGGACCTGTAAAATCTGATGCCAGCCGCCCTCCTCAACTGATGCATATAAAGGCCTTGTCCTCGTCGCCGGCATCGAGCGGCGCTTAATCGCCACCGCGGCGGCGTACAATGCGGGGTCCGGGTCACCTCACTCATCCATGCCCAGCGTCGCACCGCCCCCGAGCAGCCAAAAAATCCGAGAGTTGCTCACGCCGACGGCGATTGTCGCCGTGGTGTCGGTGGCTGCCGTCGGTTTGCTGCTCGCGTTCCAGGGTTGGAACTCGCGGCTGATGAACTTCGACCACATCAATTTCACGGCCGCCGCCGACGATCTGCTGGCTCACGGGACGCTCCCGGCGCGGGGAGACGTATCCAGCTATCTGGCGTTCAACACGCCGGGCCCCGCCTGGCTGATGCTTCCCGGCATGTTGATCTTTCAGGATCCGAGGCTCTACGAAGCTGTCGGCAGTGCGGCTCTCTATATCGGCAGCCTGTTCGGCCTGTTCCTGCTCGCCAGAATGTGCTTCGGCACCAGGTGCGCCTATCTCGCGGTGGTGCTCTACGGACTGTCGCGGAACGGCCTGTTTTTCGCCGGCTCTCTGTGGTCGATCGGACATCCGTTCTTCTACATCTGGGAGGCGTATTTCTGCCTCCTCTGGGTACGTCGCAACAACGCCAATTACCTCGCCGCGGCGCTGGTGGCCTGGTCGGTCGGCATGTTCGTGGACATGGTCCTGGCGCCCGCGATATTCATGGTGCCCGCGATCTGGGTGGTCTATCGGCCGCGCGTGCGGCTGGCGCCGCTGCTTGTCGCCTTGTGCGCGACCACGGCCGTCTGGTATCCCTACCTCCGCTTCGAAGGCACGCGTGGCTTCGTGGATCTCAAATCGCTCGTCGCCCGGCAGCGGATCGGGCCGGCCAACTACAAGGCCTCCTGGTGCATGCCGGGCCTTGCCGTCCACACCCTTGGTCAGCCAATGAGCGCGGCTCTCGAGCCACCCGCGGCCGTCCAGGCCGCCGAAGCAAGGCCGCCGGCCTCAAGCCTGTATCAGAGCGTCAAGAAGCAGATTCGCTCTCGGGTCGCTCCGATGAAGCAGGGACTGATCTTCAACTTCGACCAGATGACATGGACGCCGCTCGCAGCCTTACCACTGTTTCTCCTGGCGATGACTACCGTGACGGTGGCGGCGGCGCAGTCCCTGCCGCGCTTCGGACGCCGCATCAGCGATAGCTTCCTGTTGCGCGCCATCTCCGGCGTGTCGTTGGTGCTGCTGCTCCTTGCGCTGCTCGTCAATGAATTCTTCATCGCTCGCTTCCTGAGCGTAAACGGAAGTCTTCAAGCTGAAACGGTGTTTCAGATCCGAGCGATCCAGGCTGCGTTGCTCGTAATCGGAGTCGTGGTGTGGCTGACGAGACGTCGCTGCGTGCGCCTCGCGGGCCGTCTCTTCACCGAGGAAGCGAGCCGGCCTGCCGACGGCACCTTCCCGCCGCTCCTGTTTTCGCTGGCCGTGATCGTGCCATGGCTGATCCTCCTCGCGGTGGTCGAAGCCGACAACTACAGCCGTTACTTCTGGCTCTGGCCGCTTCAGACCGTGCTGCTTGCCGCCGCCGTCACCTATGTTCCGAAACGGTTCGGCTGTTCCCGATCGGTAATGTGGTCTGGACAGATCGTGCTGGCAGTCCTGCTCCTTACACATCCCTGGGCGATCTCTCCAATCAAGGCGTGGGCGAAGAGCGGATGGTCAGGGCCTAGAGCCACAGACGTCGAGGCGATGGACTTCATCGGGTCTGAGGTCCGCTCTGAAGGCCGGAACACAGTCGCCATCGGTTATCAAACCTACATTGCTGAATTCATGGCCTCACAGAACATCGTCGAACCCCGCTACAAGGTCGGCGGAGAACTCGACATGTATCTCAAACATCGATACGGCATCTCCAACTCGGATCAATGCGCCGAAGGTGTCTCGAGCAAAGACGAATACCGGCTGGTCCAGAACCCGCCTCATCCCAGGGCGGACAGACTCCCGCTTTCCTGGGAGCCGCTCGGCAGCGAAGTGAAGAGTCACACGCTCGATCAGTACTTCCCTGTCCCTCGTGACCCGGATTTTCGTGCGGTCGGGCAGTTTGGCGAGTTCCAGGTATTTCGGCGAATCCCGGCGCCTTGACCCGCTTCCCGCCGTCGGCAGGCGGAAGAAAGTTCGCCGCGGCAGTGGAAGTGACGTCAGCCGGGAGTTGCCAACGAATCGTCCAAGACAGCGTCGCGCCAGCCTCGCACTGAGTTGATCAGCCAGCATCGTCCCGCGCGAACGAACTCGTCGACGGTGACGATGTCCTCGACGATGGCACCCTGGTCGAGCAGTTCCGCGCGCAGGGTGCCTGGCAGGAGACCACAAGGCACCGGCGGCGTCACGCGCTGTCCGTGCCGATCCAGCACGATGTTGGCGGTAAGCGCCTCGGTGACTTCGCCCGCGGCATTCCAGAGAATCGTTTCATCGCAGGCGGCAACCCGCAACCGTTCGTAGCGCGCGCGGCTGGTGGTCTTGTGGAAGAACAGCGGATCGCTGGAATCGATCGGCTCGCTGGCGAGGCCGACCTTCAGCGGCACCGGCGTGGGCGCGAGCGGCGAAAGCTCGATCCGCGTCTCGCCCCTGGCGTCGAGGAGCAGTCGAACACGCAGCGGCTCCGCGCGGCCCGCCACGGCCCGGGTCAGCTCGTCGCGGACCCGATCGATCTCGCAGGCAAACTTGAAGTGATGGGCGGAACGGCTGAGGCGCTGCAGGTGCCGGTCGAGGAGAAGGTAACCGTCCGAAGGGTACCATCCAAGCGTTTCGAGCAAATCGAACGAGTCGATGGCGAATCCTCGGAGCTAGCCGGCGGCAGCGGCTGAATCGGGTTCGTTTGACTCCGCAGTCAGGCCCAATACATCAGGTGCGATAGCGAAGCGGCCGAGAATGATAGCGAAGCGGCAGAGAACAAAAGCGACGCGGCCACGCGTGACTCCCGACGGACGGTCCACTAGTCGCCTTCGGCAGCCGCCGCCGAGAGCCTGCGATTGAGCTCGTCGATAGCTTCCTGCAGGGAGGTACGCCGGCGTTCGTGGGTCGTTGCCGACAACTGTTGTTCGAGCTCGGTGCGGGCGAGCCGCAAGGATTCCAGCATCCGGACGCGCTCCGGATCGCGGACCGGACGGGCCAGTTTCTGGGATCGTTCGAGCTCCAATTGATCCATCCGCTCCTGTATGCGGGACTCCGCGTCGATCAGTCCTTCGCCTGCATCTCCCATTCCTGGTCCTTTCCTCGGTGCGCCTCAGCGGGGCCGCTCTGGCCCCTCCGTCACATTATAGGATCGCGCTGTGGCCCCTCCAGCGAAATCGAACGGTCTTGCCCCGTTTCACGCCGCCGTGCGCGACTGGTTCACCTCGTCGTTCGACGCGCCCACCCGGGCCCAGGAGCTCGGCTGGCCGTCGATCGCACGCGGCGAATCGGCGCTGATTCTGGCGCCGACGGGCAGCGGCAAGACGCTGGCCGCTTTTCTGTGGTGCCTCGATCGCCTGATGTTCGCGCCCCAGCCGCCGAAGTCAGAACGCTGCCGCGTGCTCTACGTCTCGCCGCTCAAGGCGCTCGCCGTCGACGTCGAGCGCAATCTCCGTGCACCGCTCGCCGGCATTTCTCGCGTCGCCGCCGAGCGCGGCGACGCTTTTGTCGTGCCCGCCATCGCGGTACGGACGGGAGACACGGCCCAAGCCGATCGCGCGCGATTCCTGCGCGAGCCGGCCGACATCTTGATTACGACGCCCGAGTCGCTGTACTTACTCCTCACGTCGAACGCACGCGACCGCCTCCGTTCCGTCGAAAGCGTGATCATCGACGAAATCCACGCGCTCGTGCCGACCAAGCGCGGCGCCCATCTCGCGGTCTCGATCGAGCGTCTCGCCGCGATCTGTCCTCGTGCGCTGCAGCGTATCGGCTTGTCCGCCACGCAGCGCCCGCTCGACGAAGTGGCGCGATTCCTCGGCGGCGTCAACGAAGCGAGTCCCGCCGCTCCGACCGGGCGCTCCTCGAGCGAACCCCCGCGACCATCCCGCAGCCAGGATCGCCGCACGCGCCACAGCCGCGAACCGCACTCTCCAGCGACGGTGGTCGTCGAACAACAGGCGGAAGCCGAGCTGGCCGACGAGTTTGCCACCCCTCGCACAGTCCGCTACCGCGCGGTCACCATTGTCGACGCCGGTGCGAAAAAGTCGCTGGCGCTGACCATCGAAGTGCCCGTCGAAGACATGGCCAGGCTGACGACGGCAGATGACATTCCGAGCGGACCGGCGTCGGTGGGCGATGCGCGGCCGTCGATCTGGGCCGCCATCCACCCCCGGCTGCTCGAACTGATCCGCGGGCACCGCTCGACGCTGATTTTCGTCAACAGCCGCCGGCTCGCAGAGCGCCTGGCGGGCGCGCTGAACGAACTGGCCGGCGAGACGCTGGTGCGCTCGCATCACGGGTCGATCGCCCGGCCGCAGCGGATGGAAGTCGAGGATCTCCTGAAGGCAGGGTCGCTGCGCGCCCTGGTGGCGACCTCGTCGCTCGAGCTCGGGATCGACATGGGCGCAATCGATCTCGTCATCCAGATCGAGGCGCCGCCATCGGTCGCAAGCGGGCTGCAGCGCATTGGCCGCGGCGGACATCAGGCCAACGCCGTAAGCACCGGGGTGATTTTTCCGAAATTCCGCGGCGACCTCGTGGCCTGCGCCGCCGTGACCAAGGCGATGCACGACAGCCAGGTGGAAGCGACCCGCTTTCCCAGGAATCCGCTCGACATCCTCGCTCAACACATCGTCGCCATGGTGGCGATGGACGACTGGCAGGTCGATCGGCTGTTTGCCACGATTCGACAGGCGGCGCCGTTCGCCGAGCTGAGCCGCGCCGTGTTCGAAGGGGTGCTCGACATGTTGTCGGGCCGCTATCCAAGCGACGCGTTCGCCGAACTCAGACCGCGCATCACCTGGGACCGGCTGACGGGGGCCCTCACGCCACGCGAGAACTCGAAGCGCGTGGCGGTCATCAACGGCGGCACGATTCCCGACCGCGGCCTCTACGGCGTCTTCCTGCTCGGCGCCGGGCCGGGATCGGCCCGCGTCGGCGAGCTCGACGAGGAAATGGTGTTCGAGAGCCGCGTGGGAGAGACGTTCGTCCTCGGCGCCTCGTCGTGGCGCATCGAAGAGATCACGCACGACCGCGTGCTGGTCTCACCAGCCCCCGGCCAGCCCGGCAAGATGCCGTTCTGGAAGGGCGATCGAGCCGGTCGTCCGATGGAGCTGGGGCTTGCCATCGGTCAGCTGATGCGCGATCTGATGCGCGTGTCGCCGGCATCCGCCATCGAGCGGCTTGTGCGCGAACACGATCTCGATCGACAGGCGGCTGAGAATCTCCTGCAGTACCTGCGCGATCAGATGACCGCGAGCGGGGCCCTGCCCGACGCCTCCACCGTCGTGATCGAACGGGTGCGCGACGATCTCGGCGACTGGCGGGTCTGCGTCCTCTCGCCCCGGGGCGGCCGGATCCATGCGCCGTGGGCCATGGCGGTGGTTGCCAAGATTCGCGAACAGACCGGCGTCGACGTCGAAACGCTCTGGGGAGACGACGGCTTCGTGATCCGTTTTCCGGACGTGGACGCACCGCCTGATTCCCAGTTGCTGCTGCCGGAACCCGACGAAGCGCAATCGCTCGTCGTGCGGCAGCTCGGGGCGACGGCGCTCTTCGCCGCGAAGTTCCGGGAGAATGCGGCGCGCTCGCTGCTGCTGCCCAAACGGCGTCCGGGGATGCGGGCGCCTCTCTGGCAACAGCGCAAGCGCGCGGCCGATCTGCTGGCGGTGGCGTCCCGTTTCGGATCGTTCCCCGTGCTGCTCGAGACCTATCGCGAGTGTCTGCGGGATTTCTTCGACATGCCGTCGCTGTCGACGACGCTGCGGGACATTCAGAGCCGGCGCATCCGGGTCGCGGTCGTCGATTCCGACGTGCCTTCGCCATTTGCCGCCTCGCTCCTGTTCAGCTATGTCGCCAGCTTTCTCTACGACGGCGACGCGCCGCTCGCCGAGCGGCGGGCTCAGGCGCTGGCGGTGGACCAGCGTCAGCTGCGCGAGTTGCTGGGCGACGCTGAGCTGCGAGAACTGCTCGACGCCGAGGCGCTCGAAGCCGTCGAGCGGCAGCTCCAGCGAGTCGACGCGCGCTACCACGTCAAGAGCCTCGATGGGGTTCACGACATGCTGCTGGGGCTCGGCGACCTCTCGGAGGCGGAACTGCGTGAGCGCACCAGCCTGAACGTCGCCGATGCCACGCGCGAGCTCGTCGCGGCGCGACGAATGCTCCCGGTCCGCGTCGCCGCTGCCGAACGCTTTATCGCCGTCGAGGACGCCGCGCGGTACCGCGACGCGCTCGGGGCGCCGCTGCCGTCCGGCCTCCCGGAATCGCTGCTGGCGCCCGCCTCGGATCCAGTCGGCAACCTCGTGCTTCGCTACGCGCGCACGCACGCGCCGTTTGCCGCAGCGGACGTGGCGGGGCGTTACGCGCTGTCTACGCACCTGGTGGAGGCGACGCTGGCACGCCTGACCGCCGAAGGCCGTCTCCTCGAAGGAGAGTTCCGTCCCGGCGGCACGCTGCGCGAATGGACCGACCCTGGCGTGCTGCGCATGATTCGCCACCGCTCGCTCGCGAAGCTGCGCCATAAGGTGGAGCCGGTCGAGCAGGCCGTGCTCGGACGATTCTCGACGACCTGGCACGGCCTCGTGAAGAAGCGGCGCGGCCTCGATGCGCTCCTCGACGTCGTCGAACAGCTGCAGGGCTCACCGCTCCCCGCTTCGATTCTCGAAACCGAGATTCTTCCGGCGCGCATCGAGGGCTACGAGGGCGGCGATCTGGATGCCGTGGCAGCCGCCGGCGAGGTCGTCTGGATCGGCCTCGAGCCGCTCGGTGAACGGGACGGGCGGGTGGCGTTGTATCTCGCTGATCGCGTCACCACGCTGGCGCCGCCGGATCAGGTCCGGCCCGAAGAGGACGGGGCAGAAGTGCCCGATCGAGCGCCGGCCATCCTCGACTATCTCTCGAGGCACGGGGCGTCGTTCTTCGGATCCTTGCACGCAGCGGTCGGCGACGGGTTCCCTGGCGAAACGGTCGATGCGCTCTGGGACCTGGTGTGGAAGGGACTCGTGACCAACGATACGTTCCATGCGCTGCGCGCCTTCACGCGCAGCCGTCCGTCGCGCCGCCGCCACCAGCGCACGGCATCGTCCGGCTTC
>JADMIO010970544.1_pt1 | contig 29603 bp, 19 predicted proteins | sample 8958161 | NCBI WGS metagenome assembly JADMIO01 (sample SAMN16585339, study PRJNA669376) | soil metagenome | isolation source: Crop rotation soil | place: USA: Cullars Rotation, Alabama | collected 2011 | reverse complement strand
GCCGCGACTTCAAGTCACGTGAATTCCAAGCTTCGGATCCCACTGTGCTGGAAAGAAGAGCTGCTTGTAATCGTCGCGCGGGTCGCGGTTGTCCGTGCCGGCGAGGTCGAGGATGATCAGGAGCAGCTTGCAGCGCTCGATGTGCTTGAGGAAGCGGTGGCCGAGGCCCTTGTTCTCGTGAGCGCCGGCGATGAGGCCCGGGACGTCGGCCAGCACGAGGCGCTCGTATTCCTCGGGGTACTCGATGACGCCGATCTGCGGCTGGAGCGTGGTGAACGGGTAGGCCGCTACCTTCGGGCGCGCCTTGGTGATGAGGTTGGTCAGGGACGACTTGCCGGCATTGGGAAAGCCGACGAGGCCGACGTCCGCGATGCTCTTCAACTCCAGGCGAAACTCCCCGGTCTCGCCCGGTTCGCCCGGGCCGGTCTTGCGCGGGGCGCGGGTGACGGAGGTTTTGAAGCGGGTGTTGCCGAAGCCGCCCTTGCCGCCCTTGAGCAGGACGAACTCCTGGCCGTCCTTGAGGATTTCGACGACCTTTTCGCCGGTATCGAGGCGGTAGGCGATGGTGCCGAGCGGCACGCGGAGAATGGCCGGGCGGCCCTCGCGGCCGTTGCAGTCGCTGCCCATGCCGTGTTCGCCGCGTTCGCCGTTCCAGTGCGGCTTGAACTTGAAGTCGATGAGGTTGTTCTGGTCGTCGTCGCCGCGGAGGATGACGTCGCCTCCCTTGCCGCCATCGCCGCCGTTAGGACCGCCCCACGGCTCGTATTTTTCGCGCCGGAAGGAGGCGCAGCCCCGCCCGCCGTCGCCGGCGCGGGCCTTGATGCTGGTTTCGTCGATAAACATGTTTGGGAGAGGGTTATGCTGGGGTGGCGGGGGCAAACGCAACCGGCAAATGCCCCACGCCTTCGCACGGAGCACCAAGTGAATCAGCTCGGGGCCGGGCGCAACCGGCTCGGGGAACCCCCTGAAATTAGCCCGGCGGCCACCCACTATCCCCGCTTGGCAGCGGATGTGCTCTTGGCGGGACCGCACGTCACCTAGCGATAACACCCAGCACCCACCGATGAACACCACCCACGACACACCAAGGCCGTTGCGGCTTTGTCTTACGGTCCTCCTAATTCCGCTTTTCGGCTCTTGGCTCAGCGCCCAGACCAACCCGGGCAATCCTCCCATGGAGGCGGCGACTCCCACTTACGTCCTGGAAAAATTCGTGACCACCGGTTCGGCCATCAAACGCACGGATACCGAGAAGGTTCTCCCCGTGACCGTCTTCCACACCGAGCAAATCGAGGCGCGCAACTCCAGCACCGGCATCGATCTGCTCGCCAGCATCCCGCAGATCACGAGCTTCCCGCAAAGCGAGACCACGCTTGGTGCCGCCGGCACCCGCGGCGGCAATGCGTCCGCCTCCCTCCGCGGCCTGTCCGACCGAAACACGCTTATCCTGCTCAACGGCCGCCGTGTCGCCTATACGCCGTTCTACGCCTCCCAAGGCTCCGCGAACGTCAATATCTTCCCCGTGACCGGCCTCTCCCAGATCGAGGTGCTGCGCGACGGTGCCTCCTCCCTCTACGGCGCCGACGCGGTCGCGGGCGTGATCAACTACATCACCAACTCCAACCTGAGCGGCGGCACCCTCAGCGTCCGCTACTTCCAGCCGGAACATGCGGGTGGCAAGGAAAGCAATGTCACCCTCAGCTACGGCAAGAGCCTGGCCGACGGCAAGGCCCGCTTCGTCGCCAACATGAATTTCCTGAATCGCGACGCCATCTATCTGAACGAGCGAGCCACGTCGGACAGCCCCGACCACCGCGACCAGGCCCGGCCCAAGCCCGAGGGGGTGACCGATGCCGCCTACGCCACGAATTATCTGAACCGGTACAACGGCTTCAGCAGCTCGCCCTACGCCCTGCCGGCCTTCTACGTCGCCAGCAGCGACACCGACGCCACCATCCCGGTCGCGGGCAATTCCCTCTACATGTACACCGGCGCAAACGGCTTGCCCGTCATCCCCGCGGCCTTCGGCGCCGCCTCGGTGCCCACGGCCCAGTACCCCAACTATTTCGCCGACAAGACCACGATCGGCCAGGGCTTCAGCACCCGTCTGAATTTCTACACGCGATTCGAATTCGACCTCACCGACACGCTCACCGCCTTCATCGAGGGCGTGGGTTACTTCGCCAAGACGATGACGGGCCGCCAGCCGGTTGCGACCACCTGGGGCGACTCCTACGTCACCATCGGTAAGGACAACCCCTACAATCCCTACGGCTCAGCCTTCGCGGGCTCGCTGGATCCCTCCGGCAACCTCATCACCACCGGCAAGCCGCTCAAGATCCTGCAGAAGCTCATGACGGAGGTCGGCAACGAGCGGATCACCGGCCATGACAACGTCTATCGCGTGCTCGGCGGCCTGCGGGGCAAGTGGGGCGAGACTTGGAACTGGGAATCGGCCTTGATGTTCAGCGAATACCGGCAGACCGATGTGCTGTTCCCGGCGGTGCGCGACTCGCTTGCCCGCAACGCCGCGCTGGGCACCACCAAGCTCGCCTGGAATCCCTTTGGCTATACCTGGAAGGTCGACGCCGGCCGCGTGGTCGTCGACCGGGCTTACACCAATCCCCCCGAGGTGATCAATTCGTTCACCCAGCGCGCCAAGGCCGAGTCCCACACCAAGATGGCCTCCTGGGATTTTCGCACCAACGGCGATATCTATGAATTGTGGGCCGGTCCCATCAAGGGGGCCGCGGGCCTCGAGGCGCGTTATGAGCAGAACGGCCTCCAGAAGCCGCCCTATGTCGGCGTCAATCCCCAGGACGGCAGCGGCACCGCCACCGAGCCTTGGAATAACGACATCATGGTCATGTCGCCAAAATATAACTACCTGTCCGACCGGACGCTCTACGCCGGCTACGCCGAGACCATCTTCCCGCTGATCGCGCCGAAGAACGACCTCAAGTTCACGGAAGCCCTCAACCTCAACGCCTCGGTGCGCTACGAACACTATTCAGACTTCGGCAACGCCACCAAGCCCAAGGTGGGCGTCGACTGGAAGGTCACGAAGGGCCTGATGGTGCGCGCTTCTTACAACCAGGGTTTCCTCACCCCCGACCTTCCCACCATGTACCAGCCGCTGTCCTTCACCGTGGACTCTCCCCCGGGCGGCACCGATACGGCCTACAACACCTTCTTCGGCACCACCTCCGTCCGCTGGCCGGGCACGCGCAATTACAGCCAGCCCAACGCCGACCTGGTCCCCGAGGAATCCGAAGGCCTCTCCGCCGGTGTCGTCTTCGAAGTGCCGTACGTCAAGGGGCTCTCGGTCAGCGTGGATTACTACCAGATCGAGCAAAAGAACCTCATGGTGAACGCCAACACCATCTTCAACACCCTCTACGACTACCAGACGAAGCTTGATTACACGCAGGCCCAGCTCGCCGCGGGCAAGAACATCCTCGACATCAACCTCGGCGCCAAGGTCGACCCCAACGACACCCAGGCCTACGTGGGCAACCCGTATATCCTGCGCGCCGCCGTGCGGCCGGATCAAATTGCGTCCTTCCAGACGCGCTACGCCGCGCTGCCCCAGAACCAGTGGATTGCCCCCTTCGGCGACCTCCTGGGTTCCGTGAGCCAGACGGTCAACGCCACGGGCAAGAACTTCACCAACGGTTTTGACGTTCAGGTGGACTACGACCTCCGGACGAAGTCCTTCGGCCAGTTCCGCTTCACCACAAACTGGACGAAGTTCATCAACCGGTTCCAGAAGATCAATCCGACCTCGCCGAAGAACGATCTGGTGGTCGCGATGGAGCTGCCCGAATACCGCGGCAACGCCACCATCCAGTGGCGCAAGGGCGCCTGGAACGCCACGGTCTCCGGCACCTATCAGAGCGACATCCGCACCGGCCTGACCTTCACGGCGGCCCAGTATGCCGCCCTCAACTCGCCAGCCTGGATCATCCCGACGTTCAACAACGGCACCACGACCTACTACGAGAAGGGCTACGACAGCCTCCAGGTGAACCTCGGCCTGAGCTACAAGTTCGACAGCAAGAGCGTGTGGCTGAAGAGCACCACCGTGCGCCTCGGCGTCAACAACGTGCTCGACGAGGATCCGCCGCTGAACGGCGTCACCACCACCGGCTACGCCGGCTCCACCGGCTCCAGCCTCTGGATCGGCCGCGCCTACTCGGTCAACCTTACCCGCACCTTCTAAGCGAAGGTCGACGGTCAGATGGCTTCGGGCCGGCGGAAACAGTTTCCGCCGGCCCTTTTTCCCGCCGCCGCGTTTTTCTCACCCAACTGGAGGAGGGGCTTTACGCCCCGATCGGGGCTCTCGAATCGGGGCGTAAAGCCCCTCCTACAGTTAGACTGGCACCAGCCTGCAAACGAATGTTGGATCACCTCTGCAATTTAACCGATAGCCTCTCCCCATGAACGCGTCCCGTCTCCGCCTTTTCGCGGGCTTGCTTTTTCCCACCGTCGTCCTGGCCCAGACCACGAAAGACGACCTCATCAAGGTCCTCGACGCGCGCACCAGCGCCTACGGCGATGTTGCCGGGCAGATCTGGACCTTCGCCGAACTTGGCTATCAGGAGAAACGCAGCTCCGCGCTGCTGCAGGAGCAGTTCAAGCAGGCCGGCTTCAAGGTCGACGTCGGCGTCGCCGGCATGCCCACGGCCTTCGTCGCCAGTTACGGCAACGGCGGCCCGGTCATCGGCATTCTCGGCGAATTCGACGCGCTGCCGGGCGTCTCCCAGACCGCCGCTCCCCTGCGCGAGGAACGGCCCGAGGTGAAGGCGGGCCACGCCTGCGGCCATCACCTCTTCGGGACCGGCTCGGCCGCAGCCGCCATCGCCGTCAAGGACTGGCTGGTCGCCACGCGGACGCCCGGCACCATCCGCTTCTATGGCTGCCCCGCCGAGGAAGGCGGCGCCGGCAAGGTCTATCTCGTCCGCGCCGGCCTCTTCAACGACGTCGCAGCCGTCCTCCATTGGCACGCGAGCGACCGCAACAACGTCATCATGGCGAGTTCGCTGGCCAACAAGTCCGCCAAGTTCCGCTTCAAGGGTCTCGCCTCTCATGCCGCCGCGGCGCCCGAACGCGGCCGCTCCGCGCTCGATGGCGTGGAGGCGATGGACGCCATGGCCAACATGATGCGCGAACATGTCCCGCAGGAAACGCGCATCCACTACGTGATCACCCGCGGCGGTGAAGCCCCCAACGTCGTGCCGGCCTTCGCCGAGGTTTTCTACTACGTTCGCCAGCCGAGCCGTGCCGTGCTCGGGGAGATCTGGTCCCGGCTGGAGAACATCGCCCGCGGCGCCGCGCTCGGCACCGGCACCACCGTCGAGTGGGAAATCATCCACGGCGCCCACGAGCTCCTGCCCAACGAGCCCCTCGGCCGCGCCATGCAGGCCAACCTGGAGCAGGTCGGCGGCGTGACCTACGACGCCACGGAAAAGGCCTTTGCCGAGAAAATCGGCACCACGCTCCCCGGCGGCAAACACGCCGCGCTCGAGCTTGCCTCGACGATCCAGCCCCTGGCAATCGACGTGCCGGCCTTTCCAGGCTCGACCGATGTCGGCGATGTCAGCTGGGTCGTGCCGACCATGGGCCTGTCCGCCGCCACCTGGGTGCCCGGCACACCCGGCCATAGCTGGCAGGCCGTCGCCGCCGGCGGCACCTCCATCGGCGTCAAGGGCATGATGGTCGCGGCCAAGACGATCGCGCTCACCGCCGTCGACCTCTTCACGACCCCGAAGCTTCTCGCCGACGCCCGGGCGGACCTCGAACGCCGCCGCGGCCCCGACTACCGCTACGAATCCCTCGTCGGCGACCGCGCCCCGCCGCTCGATTTCCGCAATTGAGGGACGTCTGATTTTTTCACAGGAGGAAACAGAGAGAACGGAGGCTCGTCCTCGATCTCTCCGTTACCTCCTGTAAATCTCAGAATGACTTCCCCGGCGCGCGATAGAGGAACGTAATCAGCTTCGTGCGCACCCATCCGGTCTGGTCGTTGGCAAAATGGAGCCGGCTCCAGGTCAGGAACTGACCGTCCACTTTCGCGAGCGACCCGGCCGGAAGCGGCACGGTCTTCTGGCCCGTGTCTGCCTCCGTCGGCACCGAGGCGAGCAATGTCGATTGCGCCACGACGGCGATGTCGCGATCGGCCAGCGGCCCATAGGCTCGCAAGCCGGCGAGCGCCACCGCGCACCCGACGAAGGCCAACGCCGCCAAGGCGAGCCCGACGCGGCTCCAGGCGCGTGGCTTGCCGCCGTACGCGGCCCACGCTGCGCCCCCGAGCGCCAAGGCGCAGACGATGGAGGCGGCGACGGCCCACAGACCCCACCCCGCCGGCGAAAACATCCGGGCTACCCCGCCGAAACCGGTGCCGTGCGCAAGGGGCGCGAGAAAGGGATGCTCGATGCCCGCCCGATCCAGACTGAGCTGGAACTGCCAGCGGATCTCGGGCGACGCCGGCTCCAGGCAAAAGGCCGCGAGGGCGTGCGCCGCGGATTCCGACCAACGGTCCTGCTGCGCGGCGGCCAGCGAGAGATTGTACCGCAGGTTGGCATTGGCCGGGTCCTTCGCCGCGGCTGCCGTCCACGCCTTCTCCGCGCCCGCAAAGTCGCCGGCCCGGTAGGCGTCGCCCCCGACGTCCGCCCGTGCGACCCACGGCAGCAACATCACGACCACGAACGCCAGCCCGGGAAAGAGATTCTGGCGCCGGAAAAGATGCCAGACCGGCACCTCGGGAAGCGTCGCCGCGACGATCGCGGCCTTCGCCCGATGCGCCCAGCCCGGCGGCACCTTCGGCACCGGGCTGAAAATCACGCGATTGGATTCGCGCCACAGCTCGGCCCAGCTCGTCCCCGGCGAGCCCGGCGCCGCCGATTCCATCGCCGCGGCAATCTGCGCCGGGGTCGGCACCGAGACTTTCACCCCCGCGAACTCCGCCACGGCGCGCTGCCATTCGAAAAACCGCCAGCGAAGCTCCGCGCCGGCCGGCGGGTCGTCCGCCTTGAGCGAGTCGACCAGCGCCACGATCCGGCCGCGCGCCGCGCGCCGCGCGGACCAGGCATCCGTCACCCAGCGCCGCTGCGCCGCTCGTCGCAACCAATAAACCAGAAAGACCACCGGCGCGACGAGGCACGTCCAGGCCACGGCGCCCGGGGACCACGGCGCCAGGCCGGTCGCATCGCCGCGCTGCGGATCGAGCGGCAACGTCGGCGGGACCGCGGCGACCAGGATCCGCTCGGCGGGAACGCCACTCGCGCCGGCCACCACCCCGCCGGGTCCGGCCGGCGCGACGGTGAGGTGGATCGTCTCGGAAGTGAGCATCTGGTATTTTCCCTCGCGCGGGTTGAAGTAAACGAAACGCACCGGACCGAGCTGGTAGGTCCCGGCCTTCGTGGGCATCAGCACCAGTTCGTCGGTCATGTCGCCGTCAAAAAGCGTTTCCGGTTTCAGGTTCCGCGTCAGGACGGGCTTCACGTAATCGAATTCCCGCGGGACGGCCCGTGCCGGTAGCGCCCGAATCTCCGGCCAGTTGCCGGTGCCGGAAACCTTGATGGTCCAGGCCACTGCCTCGCCGACGCGGGTCGACGTGCTCGCGACCGTGGAACTGAGTTCGAACTCGCCCACCGCGCCGCCAAATGCCGCCGGCGCGGGTGCGGGCAGCGGTCGGATCGTGAGGCCCGGCGAATTGCTGGTGACTGTGAAGGTGTCCGTTTCCGTGCCCGCGGCGAACGAGCCCTCGTTGATCCGCGTGAGCAGAATGACCGCCTGGGTGGCCGCCGGCAGGTTCTGGCTGCCGGCCTGCGTGGCATAGGCCCGCGACGTCTGCGTGAGGGTGACCCGGTCGCCCGCGGCGCCGCTGACCGGCCGCGACCAGTCCTCGGCATTGAACGCGCCGCCGCCAAGCGTGAGCGAGCCCGCGAGGTTGCCGTAAAGGCGCTTGTCGACCGCGAGCACGTGGGTGAGCGGGAACACCTGCCCCAGCCAGTAAGTGTTCGCCGGCGCACTGAGTTTGCCGGTCGCCACCTGCGTGAGCGTTTCCTTGGTCACCAGGGTCTGGTTTTTCGGCAGCGGCTGCGCGAGCGCACCGCTCGCGGAAAGCATTAGGAAAAGGGACAGGGCGGTGAATTTCTTCACCGCTGCAGCGCGGTGACGGGTCCCAGGTCGGTGAGGGAAAAAGAGCGTGCGATGCATGCGGTTCACCATTCGGGTCCCTCGCGGAAAGTGGAGTTGTCGGTGCCTTCGAGCATTTGGAAAAGTTTGGCGGGCGTATCCTGCGCGCGAACGAGCGCAAGGCGCTGCAGCGGCAGCACGAGTTCGGGATGGGCCTCGAGTTCGCGCTCCTGCTCCTCCTGCCGTCCACCCACCAGCTGGGCATCGGCCGGCGGCGGCGGCACGTCGAACGGGGAGGCGGCCCGCTTTTCCCGGCTTTCGCCCATCCCGCCAAACGCGGAGTTCCGGCCGACGTTGCGGCGCAGTTCCGCCAGCGCCTGCTGCGCGGCCGGATCGCTGGCGATCCCGCCATTCCCCTGCCCGTTCGTCTGCAGGTCGTGTTCGGGGTCGAACCCGGTCGCGAGATCGGATTTGCCGGCGGCGTCGGCGGACGCGAATTTCCACGGCGAGTTGTTGGCAGCGCGATAGCGCTCGAGTTCGGAGCGGAACGCCCCCCAGTCACCGCCCCGTGGATTCAAGCGCTCCCCTTTCGCCGCGGCGGCGAGCGCGTCGTCGACCACCGAATTCGGAAAGCGCTGCCGGGCCTTCAGGGTATTCTCGGCGTAAGCCATGAAGTCGATGACCAGCGCCGCGTAGTCGTCGGAGGAAGCCTGCGGGTTTGCGAGCATCTCCTGGATCCGACGGCCCACCATGCCGCCGATGCGGGTCACCGGCGCCGGGCGCCCGGCCTCGTCCTCCTCCGCGGCGGCGGCCGCCTGCTGTTCGGCCTGGTCGCTCGCGGCCTGCTCGGCCCGGTGCACTTCCTCCGGCGCCGCGAGCAGACGCGGCGGCAGCAACGCCACCAGCGCGACCAGCGCGGCGCCCGTGGCGGCCACGACGCCCGCGGAAAGCCCCGGGACGATGCCGATCTGCCGGCGTTGCGCGGGCCGGACCGGCAGCTCGCGACAAAAACTGAGCCATAACAGCAACACCGCCGGGGCCAGCAACCAGCGGTAGCGCTCCACCAACAAGTGATCGCTGGGCTTGGTCGCCGCCTGCACCTCGATATCCGCATCCAGCTTGCGGACGAGGTCCGCCAGATTCGTCCACGCATTCGCCTCAATGAATTGCCCGTGGGTTTCCGCAGCAAAAGCCTGCAGGGTCTGCGGCCGCGCCCGCGTGATGACCTCGAGCCCGGTAGCGGGATCCCGGAGGGCCGCGTCGTTTTCCGCCGGGATCACGGCGCCGGCGGCCGTGCCCAGGCCCACGCCGACGATCCGGATGCCGCGCTTCCGATAATCGGCGAGCAGCGGCTTCCACGCCTCGTTGAACGCCTCGCCGTCACTCACGATCACCAGGGTCCGCCGGACACCGTCGCCCGTCGAAAATGCCTCGAGCCCGGTGCGCAACACGGCGGCAAAATCGCTGCCGCTGCGGGGAAAGGCCCCCGGGTTGAGTCCGGGCAACAGTGTCGCGATCGCCTCATAGTCCTCGCTCAGCGGGATCTGCAGGTAGGCCGACGACGCGAAGAGCGCGAGCCCGACGCGGTCCCCGGCGAGCTTGTCGAGCAAACCGCGAATCAGGAGCTTCCCATGTTCCAGCCGCGACGGCCGCACATCACGCGCCAGCATGCTGCGGGAGAGATCCAGGGCGACCAGCACCTCGCGCGGCGCCGGCTCCACCGGCACCTCCGCCGCGCCGTAGCGCGGTCGCGCCAGTGCCAGCACCAGCAGCGCGAGCCCGGACCAGTAAAGCCACCGGGCGCGGGTTCCGGTGACCGGCGACCGCAGGTCCAGGGTGTGGCGATGGGCCCAAAGCCAACTCACACCGGGCCAGCGCGTGGCGACCTTGCCTTGCCGGAAGACCTCCAGCGCCGCGCCGGCGGCGACGAGCAAGAGCAGCCAAAGGAACTGCGGGAGCGCAAAATTCACGCGAGGTTCTCCTTTCGCCACGGCACGTGGGCGGCGAGTCCCCCGGCGGCGAGCACGACCAACCCCGCCCCCAGGCACCACGCGAACAGGTCCCGCGGCCGCAGCACGCGCGTCTCGAAGCCGCGTTTCTGCGCGCCATCGATGGCCTTGAAAGCGGCGGAGATCGTCTCGGTGTTGTCCGCCCGGAAAAACTGCCCGCCCGTGTGGAGCGCGATGCGCTTCAACGCGTCCTCGTCGATATCTGTGAGAATGCGGCGATACCCGCTGATTTTTCCGGATTCGTCGAAAATCGGGTACGGCGCCGTGCCGGCGCGGCCCGCGGCGATGGTGTACACAGGAATGCCGCGGGTCTCGGCAATCTCCGTGGCCTGCGCCGGCTTGAGCGAGCCCTTGTTGTTGGAACCGTCGGTCAGCAGCACCACGAACGCGCTCTCGCGCTTGCCGGTGAGGTCCGCCTTCGACCGTTCGAGCCGGGTGAGCGCCACCCCCAGGCCGTCGCCGATCGCGGTGCCGTCCTCCATCAGGCCGACCTTCAGCTTCTCGGTCAGGCGCGCGAGCCACTCGTGGTCGAAGGTCAGCGGCGCCAGCGTGTAGGCCCGGCCGGCAAACACAACGAGCCCCACGCGGTCATTCGGTCGCTGGTCGATGAAGGCCTTGATCACCGGCTTGATCGCTTGAAGGCGGTTGAGCCGCACGCCGTCCTTTTCGAAGTCCTCCGCCAGCATCGATCCCGACAGGTCGATCGCGAGCATGATGTCGTAGCCCTCCTGCCGCGTCTCGCTCGCCAGCTCCATTTTCTGCGGCCGCGCCAGCGCCAGGATGAGCAACAACAAGCCGGCGATGGTCAGCAGCACCGGCACGCGCGTGGCGGGCACGAGGATCGGGCGCCACCAGGCACCGGCATAGGGCACCACCAACGCCGGCAGCCGCCGGCGGCTCCGCCACCACACGCCGGCGGGCACCAGCGCGACCAGCAACAGCCACCCGGGGCTGGACAGGTACCAAGTATCAAGTGCCAGATACCAGGGGGTGAAGGCAAAGGAGGTCATCGTCTTGTTCCTGGATCCTTGTTACTTGCCACTCGAAGCGTCAGCGGATCCGGGTGCGCATGTGCGCGTGAAAAAATCGAGCCACCGCATCCAGGCTCGACTCGTCGGGCGTCACGACGAGCCGGCTCAACGGGCTCGGGAAGAGCCGCCGGAATCCCGCGTCGCGCTCGGCGCGCCAGGCGGCATGGCCTTCCACATGCACCCGGGCCTGCGGATCGAGGACGACGAGCTGCTGGCTGGCGGGATCGTAGGCGGTAAGCGGCCGGCTCGCGGGCAGCGTTCGCTCCCAGGGATCGTCGATGCGAAACCCCACCGGCTGGTAACGCTGGCTCGTGGTGCGCCAGCCCGCGGGGTTGGGTCGCGGAGGAAAATCACCGAGCCAGACCAGCACGCTGTTCACCGGCGCGGCCTGGGCGATGAATTTCCATGGCGCCGCCACCGGCCGAGGGTCATCGAGCGCCGGCACCGGCCGCGCGAGGAACTCGGCCGCCGTCTGCGTGATCTTGCGGTGCCCACGCACCGGGCGGAAGAGCTTGTAGCCGCCGGGCTGGGCGTGGACTACCCCGACCTGGTCGCGATTGTGCGACGCGAGCAACATCAGCAGGCCCGCGATTTCCAGCAGCGCGTCCCGCTTGGTGCGCTGGCCGGAGCCGAACTGGAGCGCCAGCGAGTCCTCGAACACGAGGATCACCGTGAGCTCGCGCTCCTCGACGAACTTCTTGCGGTACGGCTCGCCCAGCTTCGCGGTCACATTCCAGTCGATGTCGCGGATATCGTCGCCAAATTCGTAGCGCACCACCTGGTCGAACTCCATGCCCCGGCCGCGGAAGATCGAGCGGTATTCGCCGATCAGCGTGTTTTCCACGGCATGCTGCACCTTCCACTCCAGGCGCCGGAGGATGCCGAGCGCGCCCGCGACCGTGCCGCGCTGGCGGGCGGGGGCGGCGGCGGGTTTTGACGGTGCGAGTTTCATGCGCGGCGAAGCTCCAAGCTCCCACAACCAACCGCCAGGGAAACATCAGACCTCAACTCCCAAGCGCCAGCAACGGGGGCCGGTTTGATTGAGCTTCCGTGCATTGGATATTCTCTGGAGCTTGGAGGTTGGACCTTGAGATTTCCGGCCGTCGCCCGCGGCGGCCTAGGCGGCCTTGATCGCGCCGGTCGGGAGCGGCTGCTTCTCCAGGACGCCCCGCAGGAGTTTTTCGGCGCTCACTTCCTCGGCTTCCGCCTCGTAGGTGAGCCCGATGCGGTGGCGCAACGCGTCGACAAACACCGCCTGCACGTGCTCGGGCGACACGTGGTCCATGTCCTGCAGCCACGCGAGCGCCTTGCCCGCCTGGTACAAGGCCAGGCAGGCGCGCGGCGAGGCGCCGAAGTTGAGCGGCCGCAGCTGCCCCTCGGGCACGGGTTTCGCCAGCTCACGGGTGGCCCGCACGAGGTCGAGGATGTAAGCCTTGATGGCACGGGAAACATGAACCTGGTCAACGACCTTGCGGAGTTGGAGGAGCTCCTCGCCGCTGGAAACGGCGGTGATGGCCGGCTGCTCCGTGATGAGGCCCCAACGATCCATGACACTCATCTCGTCGTCGTAGGTGGGATAATCCACCACGAGCTTGAACAGGAAACGATCCATCTGCGCTTCCGGGAGCGGATAGGTGCCGTCCTGCTCCACCGGGTTCTGGGTCGCCATGACGAAAAACGGCTTGGGCAACGGGTAGGTCTGGCCGCCGATCGTCACTTGCTTCTCCTGCATCGCCTCGAGCAGGGCGGACTGGACCTTCGCCGGTGCCCGGTTGATTTCGTCGGCCAGGACAAGGTTGGCAAAGATCGGCCCCTTGTGGGCGGAGAATTCGCCGGTCTTGGGCTGAAATATCATTGTCCCCACCACGTCGCTCGGCAACAGGTCCGGCGTGAACTGGATGCGGTCGACCCGGACCCCCAGGGCGGTGCCCAGCGACTTGATCAGGAGCGTCTTGGCCAGCCCGGGCATGCCCTCGAGCAGGATATGGCCGCCGGTGAGCAGGGCGACGAGGAGGCGCTCGACGGTTTCCTGCTGTCCGAGGACGGACTTGGCGATTTCGGTGCGGAGGTTTTTAGCCCAGGCCTGGCCGGAGATCATGAATGAATAAGGGAAATGCGAGGGACGAGCTCCCGCATAGCACGGTTTCGGCCAACTTGGTCACGGGTACCTTTCCAGACCCCAGAAACTGCAAATTAGGGAGACTCCCGTAGTACTGAGGCATGCCGGGGGCACGGGAAATGCAAAGGCTGCCGCGCTTGGCTTCACCCCGGAAGCCGGGTCCCGTGAGGGCAACGGGGCGATTCTCCACGCAGAACCGCGCCAGCCCGCCCGGGAACAACCCATCGTCCACCACCCGACCATGCTTATGCCATCCCTCACTTCATTTTTCCGACCCGCCGGCCTTGGCCTGCTGCTGGCCGGCACGCTCGCGGCGCTGCCGGCGGCAACGCCGCCCAAGATTACGCCCGCGAAGGACCTCATCGGGTTCAGCATTGGCGATGACTACCACATGGCCAGCTACACCCAGATTTCCAAGCTCCTCCAGCAGTGGGACACCGAGTCCGACCGGATGACGGTGGTGAGCATCGGCAAGACCGAGGAGGGCCGTGAACAATACATGGCCATCATCACCTCCCCGGCCAACCACAAGCAACTCGAGCATTGGCGCGAGATTTCCGTGAAGCTGGGCCGTGCGGAACTGCCCGAGGCCGAGGCCCGGAAACTCGCGAAGGAAGGCAAGGCGATCGTGTGGATCGACGGCGGCCTCCACGCGACCGAGACCGTGAACTCCCAGTCGCTCGCGGAGATGGTCTACCAAATGGTGAGCCGGACCGACGACGAGACGATGCGTTTCCTCGACGACGTCGTGCTGCTCATGCCGGTGCCCAACCCGGACGGCGTCGAGCTCGTCGCCAACTGGTACATGCGCGAGGCGGACGAGAAGAAGCGCACCTACGCCACGCTGCCGCGGCTGTACCACAAGTACATCGGCCACGACAACAACCGCGACTCGATGATGAACAACATGAAGGAGACCACGAACCAGAACCGCGTGCTCTTCATCGAGTGGCTGCCGCAGATCATGCACAACGTGCACCAAACCGGCCCGGCCGGCGCCGTGATCTTCATCCCGCCGTTCCGCGACCCGTTCAATTACAACTTCGACCCCCTGATCCCGATCGGCATCGAGCAGGTGGGCACCGCCATGCACGAGCGCCTCATCGCGCTCGGCTGGGGCGGCTCGGCTATGCGCTCCAACGCCCCCTACTCCACCTGGTGGAACGGCGGCATGCGCACCGCGACGTACTTCCACAACCAGATCGGCCTCCTCACCGAAATCATCGGCTCGCCGACGCCCATGAAGATCCCGCTGCTCCCGCAAATGCAGCTTCCCAACGGCGACCTGCCGCTGCCGGTGGCGCCGGGCGACTTCCATTACAAGCAGGCGATCGACTACATGATCGAGGTCGAACGCGCCGTCATGGACTACGCCTCCCGGAACCGCGAGAAGGTGCTCTATAACTTCTACACCATGGGCAAGCGCTCCATCGAGCGCGGCAACATGGATTACTGGACCGTCAGCCCGAAACGCATCGAGGCCCTCAAGGTCGCAGCGGAGAAAAATCCGGTCACGGAAATGGACGAGCAGACCCGCATGATGGTCAACCTGGGCTTCGCGCGCCCGCCGGTCGCGTCGGAGCTCTACGGACAGATCCTCCACGACCCCACGCTCCGCGATCCGCGCGGCTATGTGATCTCGCCCGAACACAACGACGATTTTCCCACCGCCGTGAAGTTCATCAACGTCCTCCTCAAGCAGGGCGTCGACGTCCACAAGGCCGCCGCTCCCTTCACGCTCGCGGGCAAGGCCTACCCGGCCGGTTCCTTCATCGTCCGCGCCGCCCAGGCCTTCCGTCCGGTCATCCGCGATTTCTTCGAGCCGCAGGATCACCCGATGGATTTGGAATATCCGGGCGGGCCGCCCAAGCGCCCATATGACATCACCGGCTGGACCATCGCCGAGCAGATGGGCGTCGACTTCGACCGCATCATGGACGGATTCGAACTGCCGGCGGGGGCGACGAAGCTCCCGTACCTGCCGCTGATCAAACCCGACGCCGTCCCGGTGAAGGGCCCGGCCAAGCCCGCCGGCTACCTGCTGAGCCACAAGGTCAACGACACGTTCATCGTCACGAATCGCCTGCTGAAGGCCGGCGCCGACGTCCTCTGGTTCGAGGCGGAGCAAACGGTCGACGGCAAGGGTCTGGGGACCGGCACCGTGTACGTGCCCGCCACCGAAAAATCCACGCCCATCATCCAAAAGGCGGCGGCCGAGCTCGGCGTGCCGGTGTATGGCGTCGCGGCCAAACCCGAGGGCACCGCGGTGAAGCTGAAGCCGATCCGCATCGGCCTCGTGGACATTTATGGCGGCAGCATGCCGAGCGGCTGGCTGCGCTGGATGTTCGAGCAGTTCGAATTCAACTTCGAGGTCGTCTTCCCGCAGGTGCTCGACGCCGGCAACCTCAAGGACAGCTTCGACGTGATCGTCTTTCCGAGCGACACCTACCGCGCCGGCGGCCGGGGTGGCCGCGGCGGTGGCGGTGGCGGCCGCGGGCCGACGGGCCCGAATCCGGAAACCATTCCGGAGGAATTCCGCTCCATGCTCGGCGCGATCACCAACACCAAGACGGTGCCGCCGCTGAAAACATTCGTCGAGCAAGGCGGCACGATCGTCGCCCTCGGGGCCGCCGCCACCATCGGTGAAGCCATGGGCCTGCCGGTCAAGGATCACCTCGTGGAGAAAGACAAGGACGGCAAGGACAAGCCTCTCCCGTCCTCGAAATTCTACATTCCCGGCTCGATGCTGGTGGCGAAGTTCAACAACCAAAACCCGCTCGCCTATGGCATGCCGGACACCGGCTTCGTGTTCTTCGACACCAGCCCGGTCTTCGACCGCACGGAGGACTCGACCGTGAAGGCCGGCAAGGTCGCCTGGTTCGAAGGCAAGCAACCGCTCCACAGCGGCTGGGCCGTGGGCCAGGAATACCTTGATGGCGGCGAACTCGCGGCCGAAGCGACCATCGGCAAGGGCAAGGCGGTCATCATCGGCTTCGAAGCCACGTTCCGCAGCACGCCGCACGCAAACTTCAAGCTGTTCTTCAACAGCCTGTATTATGGCAGCGCCGAGACGGTGAAGTAGGGCCGGATCGGAGCGCTTCCCTCAGCCCCGCGGCTCACCCCGCGGGGCTTTGATTTTCCGGCCCGCGTCCGCGCGCCGGTTTTGCCGGCCGTCCTACCATCCGTTCACCCGCTCCCACTCGGCCACCACTGACTTACCCGTGACCACGCGGTAGCGATCATGCGCGGCCGCGGTGGGACAAGCGTGATTCGGCAGTACCCGCACGCGGGCGCCGAGAGGAAACCGGTGGTAGTCGATGGGCGACGCGGATGTCACCAAGCCGTGCTCCTGGTAGGCGTGTTTCACATACAGCGGCGGTTCGATCAACGCCCCGGACTCGTCTGCGAGGCGGCCAAACCCGGCGTCGAGGCCGGGCCCCAGCGTGGCGGTGGCGCGGTCCTTCGACAGCGCGAAGGCGCCCGCGTCGATCAGCAGCGTGTTTTTATCGGGCCGCTTGCGAATGACCGTCGCGAGGACGCTCACGGCGATGTCCTCCAAGCCATGGGAACCCACCCCGGCTTGGAAAAGGTCGCCAAATTGATACACGCCCGCCCGCAGTTCGGTCACGCCAGGCACGGGTTCCGCATTCACCGCCGACGGCGTCGACCCGCAGCTCACCGTCTCGCAGGCAAACCCCGCCGCGACCAGCCGGGCCTTCGCCGCCAGCACCGCTGCCTGCTCCTGGCGGGCGACCGCGCGACGCGATTCGACGTCCCGCACGTCGTAGGAATGCCCCGCGTGCGTGAAGACGCCCATGAGACGATGGCCGCCCGCCGTCAAAAGCCGGGCCACCTCGAGCAGTTCGGGCGCGTCCGGCCCGAGGCCGCCGCGCGCCTCCCCGCAATCGATCTCGATCCGGAACGCCAGCGGCGTCGCGCCGGCCGCCGCCACCACCTGTCGGGCCGCCTCGGCGCTGTCCACGCCGGCCTGCACGACCACCCCGCTTCGGGCCAGCTGCAGCAGCCGGGGCACGTGCCGTCCGACAATGGACACCGCGTAGAACAAGTCGTGAAACCCGTGGCCCGCGAAATACTCGGCCTCCTTCAAGGTCGACACCGTCAACCCCTTGGCCCCGGCGGCCACCGCCAGCCGCGCCACTTCGACGGACTTCGCCGTCTTGAGGTGCGGACGCAGCGCCACGCCGAGGCGGTCGGCGATCGCCTGCATGCGCGCCAAGTTCCGGACGAGCCGATCGCGATCGAGCAACAAACAGGGCGTGGAGAGATCGTCGAGGGTGGGCATGGGAGAGCTTTCGCACTCCCAGGCGACCGGTTCCAGCGGATTCTTGCGGGATGGCGCCGGGTCCGCGCTCAGGCCAGCTGGCGGGCGAGTTGCACGCGGTTGGTGACCTCGAGTTTCCGGAAGATCCCGGTCAGCTGGCACTCCACCGTCCGAGCCGATTTCCCGAGTTTGCCGGCGATCACGGTGTTGCTGCACCCCTCGCTGGCCAGCAGCGCGACGCGGCGTTCGTTGGCGCTCAAGCGTTGCAACAGGTCGAGCGCTTGCCGACGCGCGGGCTGGCGGGCCCCATCGAGGTTCTTCTCGGTGCAAAAGGTAATGGACAGCGTGGGCTGCAACCAGCCCTTTTGGCTCGGGTAGTCGGCGCGCACGCGGGCGACGATGCTCTTGTCGCGCGGATGACTGACCCGCACCTCTCCGTTGGACTTCCGGCCGGGTTGCCCCGGTTCCTGTTGCAGGAGTTTCTGGCAAGCGGCAGCGAGGTCGGCGGGTACGTGAAACCCCTTGCGCGGATGCTGGGTACGGGCCATCTCCGGCCCGTAATTCCAGATCAGGCTCATCTCGAGCGCCTCCTGGGTGGCGTAAAGCAGGTTTAACCGCGAATCGAGGAAGAGCACCGGGATGGGACAGCGGCTGAAAAACCGTTCCAAGGCGGCCCGCTGCTCCTGCTGGTCCCCGAGCGCCCGAATCCGGTGCAGGCCGGCGTCAATAACCGGGTGAAACCGCAGGAGCGTCGCCAGTTCGGCGGCGGAGAAGCGCCCGTGGGTCGGCCCGCGACGGATGCTGAAGACCGCCTCGAGGTCGGCGCCGTCCCAAAAAGCGAGGTGCACAAATTCCACCCAGCGTTCGACAAACGCATGCTGCTGCTGGCGGGCCCGGTCACTGGCGCTGGGATCCTCCGTCAGGATCTCGCTGAAAGTGTACAGCTTAACCTGCGGATGCCGCGCCAGGAACGTGCTTGCGACGGCGAGGTTCGACGCCAGCTGCGGATGCTGCTGCTCGCGGGGATAGTCCACGCAAACGTGATGGCGGGCCGTCAAGGTGGTCGAATCGACGATCGCATACATCATGCTGCAGGACTGGATCGGCATCGTCTTGTGGAAGAGCTGGACCACCGCCCGCCAGAAGGAGTCGAGAGTCACCGCCTCGTTGACCCGGGCCAACTGGGTGTCGGTGGAGTCGTTTAAATGAACATCGCTGGGCCGCATTGTAGAACTCGTCGTCGTGGCGTTCACAACCGGCCCGGCAGCTACAACCATGCCAGATTTTTGCGCCGATTTCGGGGGAAGCCCCTACTGCAGGCGAGGCTCGCGACTACGGGAATCCCCCTAAACGCGCGTCCGCAGGCTTTGGATCCGCTCGAGGCATGCGATCCGCTTAAGCGGAGACCCTTTTCCCCTGACCCGAGTCACCTCCCTTTCAATGTTCCCTCCGCCCCGGATCCTGGCTGCCCTGATCGCCCTTATCTTCCTCGGAACCGCCGGCTGCGCAAAGAAAAGCGCTTCCGCGGCCCGCGCCAATGCCGCGCCGCCGCAACCGGTGGAAGTCGTGCCGGTGGCCCGACATGACTTGGTCGCCACGCTCGACCTGATCGGCACGATTGCCGCGAACGAGTCGGCGCAGATCCGCGCCGAGGTGCCGGGCGTGGTGCGCTCGGTCCACTTTGTGGAAGGCCAGGTGGTAACCCGCGACCAGTTGCTCCTGAAGATCGATGACTCCGAACTCGCCGCGCAGACCCAGCAGGCCGAGGCCAGCCTCGATCTCGCCCAATCGAGCTTCGACCGGAGTGCCGGCCTGCTGCAGACGCACATCAACACCCCGGCCGAACATGAGCGGGCTGCCGCCGAACTGAAGACCGCCCGCGCCCAGCTGGCCCTCTTGCGCAGCCGCCTGGCGAAAACGGAAATCCGCGCGCCCTTCGACGGCACGGTCGGGACCCGCAGCGTTTCCCCCGGCGACTACGCCACCAGCCAAAGCACGCTCACCACCGTCGATGACCTCAGCAAACTCAAGGTCGAGTTCGAGGTACCGGAAGTTTACCTGCGCCGCATCCGCGTCGGCACGTCGTTCACCGTCACGCTCGGAGGGGAATCCGCAGCCCCACCGGTCCGCGGCGAAGTCTATTTCGTCAACGCCAGCGTGAGTCGCGACACGCGGGCCAGCGCGGTGAAGGGCGTGCTGCTCACGCCGCCGGCCGACGCCCGTCCGGGCATGTTTGCCAACATCAGCCTCGTGCTTGACGTGCGACGCGCGACCCTCGCCGTGCCGGAAGGCGCCGTGCTCAATTCCACCCAGGGGCCGCGACTGGTGATCGTCGACGGTCCCGCCGATGCGCCGGTGGCCAAGTTCGTCCCGGTGCGGCTCGGCCTCCGGACCGGCGGACTGGTTGAGGTGTCGTCCGAAATCGCGCTGGAGGGGCGCTCCGTGGTCGCAGCCGGGGTCGGTGCCCTGGCCTTGGTGCCGGGCATGAAGCTGGCGCCGCGACCGGCCGCGACCGATTTGCTGGAGGCCAGGAACTAACGTCATGGTGCTCTCCGACCTCTCCATCCGCCGGCCGGTCATCTGCCTGGTCGCCTCGATCCTGATCGTGCTGGTCGGCCTCCTCGCCTACCCGCGCCTGCCGATCCGCGAGTACCCCGAGGTGGACCAGCCCACGGTCTCGGTCCAAACCTCCTACCCGGGCGCCTCCGCCCAGGTGGTCGAGACCAAGATCACCGAGCCGCTCGAAAAGCAGATCGCCGCGATCGAGGGGATCCGCGTCATCCGCTCCTCCTCGGCCGAGCAGAACTCCACCGTGATCATCGAGTTCGACCTCAGCCGGAGCATCGACGAGGCCGCCAACGACGTCCGCGATCGCGTCAGCCGGGTGCCCCTGCCCTCGGAGGTCGATCCGCCCCGCGTCACCAAGGCTGATCCCGACACCTCCCCGGTCATCACCATGGCCTTCAGTTCGGACCTCTACTCGCGCCTCGAGATCGTCGAGCTGCTCGAGCGCTTCGTCGTCCAGCGCGTGCAAACGGTGCCGGGGGTGGGTTCGGTCCAGATCGATGGCCCCCGCTTCGCGATGCGCCTGTGGATCGACACCAATCGCCTCGCCGCCTACGGCCTGACGGTTTCCGACGTGGAAAACGCGCTCCGCCGCCAGAACCTCGAGGCGCCGAGCGGTCGCATCGAGTCGAGCACGCGTGAGTTTCCCATCCGGCTGCTGGGCAACCTGACCGAGACCAGCGAATTCGAGAACATCGTGCTCGCGACGCGCGGCAACGCCCAGATCAAGTTCCGCGACGTCGGCCGCGTCGAACTCGGCTCCGAGGATTACCGCTCGGAAACCTATTTCAAGGACCGTGAGTCCGTCGGCCTCCAAGTGCTCCGCCAGTCGCAGGCCAACGTGCTCGAGCTCATCAATGGCGTGAAGGCGCTCATCCCGCAGATGCAAAAGGACCTGCCCCCCGGGATCACCGTGCTCCTGAGCAAGGACGACTCCGTGTACATCGGCCGCACGGTGAACACCGTTTTCCACACGCTCTACGAGGCGGTGATCCTCGTGGTCCTGACGATCTTCGTGTTCCTCCGGAACTGGCGGGCCACCTTCATCCCGCTGCTGGCCATCCCCGTCTCCCTCATCGGCGCGCTGGCGATCATCGCCGCGCTGGGATTCTCGATCAACATCCTCACGCTCCTCGCGTGCGTCCTGGCGATCGGCCTCGTGGTGGATGACGCGATCGTGATGTTGGAAAACATCTACCGCCGCATCGAAGAGGGGGAAAGTCCCTTGTACGCCTCGCTCCACGGCGCCCGGCAGGTGGCTTTCGCCATCATCGCCACCACCCTGACCCTGGCCGCCGTGTTCCTGCCGGTCGCGTTCCAGTCGGGGCAAACCGGACGCCTGTTCTACGAATTCGGCATCACCTTGTCGGTGTCGGTGCTGGTCTCGGCCTTCGTCGCGCTGACGCTGACGCCGATGCTGTGCTCGACGATGTTGAAATCACCGTCGCGCATCGGGGGCCACGCGCAGCACGGCTGGCTACACGACCGCACCGAACCGTTCTTTGTGGCCCTCAACGCCGGCTTCGAGCGCCTGCTGCGGGCCGCAATGCGCCAGCGGTTCCTCGTCCTGGCGGGAGCCATCGTCTTCACGGCGCTTGGCGCCTGGCTGTACAGCCAACTCCAACGCGAACTCGTGCCGACCGAGGACCGGGGTATCCTCAACGCGACCATCAACGCCCCGGTCGGCTCGACTCCCGAGTACGCCCGTTTCTATGGGCGGAAACTCGAGCGCATGGTGCTGGCGCTGCCAGAGATCGACCGCACCTTTCAGCGCAGCCAGGGCGCCGGCGGGTACGTCACCGGCACCCTCAAGCTTTGGGAGGACCGTCACCGCACCACGCAGGAAGTGATGGCCGACCTGCGGCGCCAGTTGCAGAAGGACATGACCGGCCTGCAGGTCTCCGTGGCGACCGCCCGCCCGTTCGGCGGCGGCGGTGGCGGCCGCAGCGGCGGCAGCATCCAACTCGTCCTCCAGGGCGCGGACTTCGACCAACTGCAGGAATCGGGCGGCAACATCCTCAAGGCCGTCCGCGACAACCCGATGTTCGGCACGTCGCGCCTCGATCCCTCGCCCACCAAGCCCCAGCTGGACGTCCGCATCGACCGCGCCAAGGCCGCCGACCTGCACGTGAACGTCAGCGACGTGGCGAGCACGTTGGAAACCCTTTTCGGCAGCCGCCGCGTGACGCAGTTCATGCGCGGCAACCAGCAATACTATGTCATCCTGCAGGTCGAGGACGCCTCGCGGGCCTCGCCCAGCGACCTGGCCCGCCTCTACGTGCGGTCGGAGGCCGGGAAACTGATCCAGTTGAGCAATCTCGTCCAATGGAAGGAAAACGCCGTGCCCGAGAACTACCCGCATTTCAACCGCCTGCGCAGCGTCACGCTCACCACTCAACTGGCCGAGGGCATCACCATCGGCACCGGCGTGGAGCGGCTGGAAGCGATCGCCCGGGAAAAGCTGCCGCCGGGCTACTCCTTCACCTGGGACGGCGAAGCCCGCCAATACGTCGAGGGCGCCGCCGACACGACCGCGCTCTTCGGTCTCGCGCTGCTCTTCACGTTCCTGATCCTCGCCGCGCAATTCGAGTCGTGGATCCACCCGATCACGATCTTCACCGGCGTGCTGCTCGCCCTGGCCGGGGGCATCATCGTCCTGTATTGCACGCGGTTCTGGGGAGCGCCCATGACCGATAGCTTGTTCTCCCGTTTCGGCCTCATCATGTTGATTGGATTGGTGGCCAAAAACGGCATCCTGATCGTGGAGTTCGCCAACCAGCTGCAGGTCACCAAGGGCCTGGCGGCCGCCGACGCCGCCTTCGAGTCAGCCTCCGTGCGCCTGCGTCCGATCCTGATGACCTCGATCGCGACCATCCTCGGCGCGCTCCCGATCGCCATTTCCCACGGCGCGGGCGCCGAGACGCGCAACCCGCTGGGCATCGTCATCGTCGGCGGCCTCGGCATCGCGACGATCCTCACGCTGTTCGTGATTCCCGTCACCTACGTGCTCTTCGACCGCCTCGCGTGGAAATTCACCGGGCGCACGAGCGTGGCCGGACTCCAGCGTTCCGACCAGATCGAGCGCCACCTCCACGACGGCACCGAGCTCCCCGGCGCACCCGCCAGCCAGCCGCGCTAAGCCGGGGGCGCCGACGATCACACCATGACCTTGATGCCCTTGCGCAAGTAAGTGGGGACGTCGAGGTCCTGGCCCTCGAAGAGATTGCGGTCGGACTTGTCGAACGCGCCGCGGTTCTCCGCCGGCACATTGCCGCCAAAGCCGAACTCCTCCTGCTGCGGCTTCGTCGCATGCACGTCGCCGGCGACCGCCGGCTTGGGCTTCGCGACCGGCGCGACCGCCGTCTGGATATTCTTGTTCGCCTCGGGCGCGACGGACGTCGTCGTCGGAGCCGCCGCGCGCTCGGACTTCTTCGCCGGCGCGGGGGCCGGACGACGGACAAAATTGCGACTGCCGAGGTCGGTCGTGCCGATCAGGCAGATTTCCACGCGACCCTGCAGCGCCTCGTCGATCGCGGCGCCCATGACGACGTGCGCCTCGCGGCCGAATTCCTCGGTCAGGGCCGACATCAGCTCGTTGACCTTCGTCAGGCTGAGGTCCGCGCCGCCGGTGATGTTCACCAGCAGACGGTCGGCCTTGCGGGCGTACTCCGGCGTGTGGAGGAGCGGGCACTGCTTCAGGTCGTCGAGCGCCGCCTGCGCGGGGTTCTCGCCGGCGCCGACCCCGAGGCCGAAGAGGGTCTTGCCGCCGCGGTGCTGGAACACCTGGCGCAGCGCGGTGAAGTCCACATTGATCAGGCCGGTGCGGGAAAGCATCCCCCAGATCGACTTCACGCCGCGGCCGATCCACTCGTCGGCGCGGGCAAAGGAATCGAGCACGCTGGTCTGCTCGGTGCTTTCCTGCAGCAGCATGTCGTTGGAGAGCGGAATGACGGCGTCGCACACGCGGCGCAGCTCGTTGAGGGCATCCTCCGCCTGCTTGCGGCGGCGGCCGCCCTCGAAGGTGAACGGCAGCGTCACAAACGCGATGACGACCGCTCCGGCCTCGGCCGCGATCTCCGCAACGGCCGGCGTGGCGCCGGAACCGGTGCCACCGCCCAGCCCCGCCACGAGGAACACCAGGTCGGTGCCCTTGACGATCTCGGCGATCTTGTCGGCGTCCGCCTCCGCGGCCTTGCGGCCGAGTTCGGGGTCGCCGCCGGCGCTGAGCCCGCGGGTCAGCGAGGTGCCGATCAGGATCTTGTCCTGCACGGGCGACGTGCTGAGCGCCTTGAAATCGGTGTTGATGACCGCCAGCTGCAGGCGGTCGAGGTTCTCCATCTTCAGGCGGTCGACGGCGTTGGAGCCGCCGCCACCAACGCCGATGAGCTTGATGCCGACGTCGCGGTCGGTCAGGGCCTCGAGGGGAAGTTCGTTCGGGGGAAGGCTCATGGTCAGTTGACGGCGAAGATTTTGGTGAGATTGCTCAGCAGGCCCGTCTTGCGGCGCGGCGGGACGGCGTGCTCGTGCGCGGTGCGGAGGCCGAACTGGAAGACGCCCAGCACGGTGCTGAACATCGGGTCCTGCAGCTCCTCCTTCACCCACCCGGGCGGTTCGCCGCGGCGGGCCGGCAGGCCGAAGACGCGCGTGGCCGCTTCCTCGATGCCCGGCAGCTTGGCGGAGCCACCGGCCAGGATGACGCCCGCGCCGCAGTGCTCGGCCACGAAGGCCGGACCGAGCTTGGCGCGAATCACCTCGAGCATTTCCTGCACGCGGGCCGCGGAAATGGTTTCAATCGCCAGCTTGGGCAGCTGGCGGTCGCCGAACGAGGCGTCGCCGTTGAGCCAGACCTTGTCGGCCTTGTCGCGGGTCACGACGGTGGCCCGGGCGTGGCGCAGCTTGAGCATCTCCGCCTGCGCGGTGGTCACGCGGAGGCCGATGCTGAGGTCATTGGTCAGGTGGTCGCCGGCGACCGGGAGCGTCCCGGTGACGAGCACGTGGCCGTCGCGATAAAGCACGTAATCGGTGACACCCTTGCCAATGTCGATCACCAGCACCCCCTGTGAACGCTCCTCGGCGCTGGTCAGCAGCGAACCGGTGGCGAGGCTGGCCAGGACGAGCTCGCGAACCTCGAGGTGATAGCCACCGACGACGTGGATGTTGTCGCTGATCTTGCTTTCCGGTCCATGGACAATCCAGTAACCGACCTCGAGGCGGCGGCCGGAAAGATGCTCGGGATCCGGCACGGCGCGGCCGTCGAGGCGGAACGGGCGGCGGATCTCGTGGATGCGCGAACGGCCGGCGGGCAGCTCCTTTTCCTTGGCGAGGTCGCACACCGAGGCGATGTCGAGGGCGGTGACGGTGTTGTCGGCCGACTTCACGTTGACGGACGCCTCGTTGTAGAAGGCATCGAGGTGCGCGCCCGTCTGCGCCAGCCAGACCTCGTCGATGCGCGTCCCGGCGCGCTTCTCGGCCATCTCCAGGGCGTGGTGGGTCGCCTCGCAGGCGGCCTTGTAGTCCACGACCTCGCCCTTCATCACGCCGCGCGAGGGCGAGACGCCGACGCCGATGATGTTGAGGGCGCGTCCGCGGGAGATTTCTCCCACGAGGACGGCGATTTTGCCGGTGCCGATTTCGACGGCGGCGACGATTCTGTTAGAGCTCACGTTTGGGTTTCCGTTGTGAAGGTTGAAGAGGGAAGGAAGGGGTTTTGGCCGCCAGCGTGCCCGGGGCGCCCTGCAGCTTCACGGGCACCTGGCCCTCGAAGGAGAGGTTGACGGATTGCAGCACCGGCGCCGGCTCGACGCGACGCGTCTCGCCAATCACGTAGTCGAGCTGCGCGATCTGCTTGAAGTAGTCGCGCTTCCGGCTGAACACGATCTCCGGAACCTCCTGCGCCTTCACGATGATCTCATCGCGGTCCGCGAGGCGGGCCAGCGAGACGATCAGCCACTCGCGGTAGAGATGCGGGGCGTTCACCTGCACGGTGGACAGCAGCGCGGAAACATCGGCCATGCCCGCGACCGGCTCGAAGCCCTGGGCTGATTTCACCAGCCGGATGCCATCGAGCCAGGGAAGGCTGGCCAGCATGGCCTTGTCGTAGTTCACGCCGTCATAGACGACGCCATCCTTCGCCACCAACAGCTGTTTCGGCGCGCCGGTGCTGTCGGCCACCTGCACGCGCGCCACGGGAGTGCGCTCCTGAAGGGTGACCACCAGGGTGTCGGGAAAATGCCGGGTGAGCACGGCCACGCGGACCTGACCATGGGCCACGAGCTTAGCATGCAGCGCCGGCAGCTCGAGAGCCATCAGGCTCGTCGACTTGGGCAGCGCCAGGACGCCATTGACCCAGGCGCGGTCCAGCACGCCGTCGGGGTTGATGACCACGACATCCTTCACCTTCTCGCTGTGCACCGCGGTGACAAGCGCCGCCCGGTCCGTCGACCAGGAATGGGCGAGCTCGTAGATCCCCCACCCGCTGCCCGCCACGAACGCCGCCAACGCGCCGGCCTTGGCCCAGCCGGCCAACTGGCGGCGGCGGCCCTTGCGCGACATGGCCAGCGGCTTCACTTCCTGGCGGATGTTGCGCCAAGAGCGGCCGGGAGGCGGGTTGGAGTTGTCGGGCGGGATGGTCATTTGCGCAATGCGGTCGCCTGCGCGAATCGTTCCACGGCAGGGGCAACCATTTCCCGGCACAGCGCGGCAAAATCCAGCCCCACGCAACGCGCACTCATCGGCAGCAAGCTCGTCTCCTTCATGCCGGGCAGCGTGTTGATTTCGAGCAAATACAGCTCGCCGTCGTTCGAGAGCATGAAGTCGATGCGCGCGTAGTCGCGGCAGCCGCACGCCGCGAAGGCCGTCTCGGCCGCCGTCCGCAGCTGCGTCGCGAGCTCGTCCGAGACCTTCGCCGGGGCGAAATATTCCGTCAGGCCCTTGGTGTACTTGCTGGTGTAGTCGAACACGCCGGATTTCGGCACGACCTCGACGATCCCCATCGCGCGGCCGCGCAGGATGCCGACGGTGAACTCGCGGCCCACGATCCGCTCCTCGGCGATCCACTCGCCCTGGCGGATGCCGCTGAGGGCGATCTCGAGGCCGACCTTGGTCGTGACGATCTGCAGCCCGACGCTGCTGCCCTGGCGGTTCGGCTTGAGCACGATCTGCTCGCCGTATTCCGCAACCAGCGCCGCCGCGGTCGGCTTGGCCGACGCGAGAAACACGCGGCCGGGCGCCACCTGCACGCCCATCGCCGAGACGGTCTGGCGGGTGCGCCACTTGTCGAAGGTCAGCTCACTGGACTTGGCGTCGCAACCGGCGTAGGCGATGCCCGCGGCCTCCATCAGCCGCTGCATGCCGCCGTCCTCGCCGAACACGCCATGTAGCGTCGAACAGACGATGTGGCGCGCCGGATCGAGGCCCTCCGGCAGCGCATCGGCGTCGACCGTGAAGAACTGGGTGGGATGGCTGTATGCCATGGCCAGCGCCGCCGCCTTGCCGGAGCCGAGGGAAACCTCGCGCTCGGGGGACGTGCCGCCGGCGAGAACCGCAATCGTGGGGGTGGTCATTGGGCTCCTCCGCAGGATTGGCTGGAGGGCTCGCGTCTCTGCGAGCCGTTCGTGCGCGTTGCGGCCCGCAGGGACGCGGGCCCGCCACCGGCCAATCGAAAATCGTAAATCATAAATCGTAAATTCACAGGACGTTCCTCCATTCCTGCCCGTAGAGCAGCACCTCGGGCTCGAGGTCGATGCCGCGGGCTTCCTTGACGCGAGCGCGGATCTTCCGGACGAGCCCGATGATGTCGGCGCTGGTTGCCTGCCCGCGATTGACAATGAAATTGGCGTGCACCGTCGAGACCTCGGCGTCCCCCACCCGCGTGCCCTTCAGGCCGCTCTCGTCGATGAGCCGGCCGGCGGAGTTGCCCGGCGGGTTCTTGAAAATGCACCCGGCACTCGGCTCGCGCGGCTGGGATTCCACGCGTTTCTTCTGGTAAACGTCGATTTGCCGGCGGATGTCGTTCGACTCCCCACTCGCCACCGGACGAAGCAACGCGCCCAGCGCGATGGCCTCGTCCAGCTCCGCGCAATGCCGGTAGGTCGCGTGCATCTCGGAGCGCGGCAGCACGCGCACCTCGCCCTCGCGGGTCATGAGCTGCACCTCTTCCACCACGTCGAACATCCATCCGCCCATCGCGCCGGCGTTCATGCGGAGCGCGCCGCCGACGTTGCCCGGGATGCCCTCGAGAAATTCAAAACCCTTCAGCCCAGCCTTGATCGCGAGGCCGCACAGGTTTTTGAGCCGGAGGCCGGCGCCGGCCCAGACGCGTCCGTCAGGCCGCAGCTCGAACTTCTGCCAGTTTTCGTGGCCCAGGTTGAGCACCAGCCCGTCGACGCCCTCGTCCGGCACCACCAGGTTCGACCCGCGGCCCAGCAGCAGCACCGGCAGGCTGCGCCGGCGGGCCTCGACCAGCAGGTGGCGGAGGTCGTCAACGGTCGCGGGCTCGGCGTAAACCCGGGCCGGGCCGCCTACGCGCATCGTCGTCTTCGGCCCGAGCAACTCGCGCTCCGTCAATTTCGTGCCCGGAGCCAGCTTGGACCGGACGGCACCAAGGAAGTCGGCCCATGCGGTTTCGCGGAGTTCGACGTCGGAAGTTTTGGACGCGGCGCTCATGTCGCGGAGGGCGCCGGCGTGGATTCCAGCGGACGCGGTGGCGGCCCGGACGCCAGGTCCTCCAGGTCGTGCACGATCGTGTCGATGCTGTTTTCCTGCGACATCCGGTGCAGGTTGGTGTGGAATTTGTTCAGCAGCCAGTCGTTGAAGATGATGTCGAGCACCTCCTGGCGCAGGCCGGCCAGCGCGTGGTCCGCGACGACCACCCCGCCGCCCTGCTGTTCGAAGTAGGCGGCGTTGGCCCACTGGTGGTTGTCGGCCGCATGCGGATAGGGAATCAGGATCGCCGGCGTCTCGCAGCGCACCAGTTCGGCCAGCGTGCCGGCGCCGGCGCGGCTCAGCACCAGGTCGGCGGCCGACATCAGCACGCCCACGCGGTCGGAAAAGGATTCGAACCGACTGCGAACCACGCGGCCGCTCTTGTCGTGCAGCTCGCGGACGCCCTCGCTGCCCTTGCCGAGGCCGGTGATGCAGTAAACCTGGATGCCCTCGTGGGCCAGGGCGACGAGGTTCTGCTCGGCCCACTGGTTGAGGTTGCCGGAGCCCTGGCTGCCGCCGAGGAGCACGAGGAGTTTTTGCGACGGCTCGATGCCGAGGCGGGCCCGCGCGTCGTCGCGCGCGAGGCGGGCAATCTCCTGCCGCACCGGCAGGCCGGTATGGCGGATCATCACGCCGCGACGGCCCGGCAGGCGCACGCCCGGGGGAAGATAAAGGCGGGTGGCGAAACGCGACAGCACGCCTTTCCAGCACATTGGGATCCTAAGCTTAGAATTCCACGTGGACAAGTTGTCGCG
>JADMIO011006400.1_pt1 | contig 29612 bp, 24 predicted proteins | sample 8958161 | NCBI WGS metagenome assembly JADMIO01 (sample SAMN16585339, study PRJNA669376) | soil metagenome | isolation source: Crop rotation soil | place: USA: Cullars Rotation, Alabama | collected 2011 | reverse complement strand
TAAACCCCTCTCTGCGTAAGGTGAGTTATGAAATCAGTTAAAATGCTCTATCTCGGCCTGATCGGGCTCGCCGCTCGCGTGGCCGGGGTAGCTCGCCAGTTCGGCGTGCAGGGTGGCGCGGCCGCGGCTAGATCGCACCCACAGCACGATCAGCAGGCTGCCGATCAGCAGCGCCAGGATGCCGATTAGCCCGGCCTCCGGCCCAAACGCGCCGCCGGTCCAAAGCTCCGGCCCGCCCTGCTCGACTGCGATAAACGTGGCCTGGCGCACACCGGTACCGCTGACGGGAAAGCCGAAAACATTGCCCTGGAAGAAGTTCCAGGTGATATGCAAGCCGATCGAGATCGCCAGCTCGCCGGTCAGCAGGTAGCCCAGCCCCAGGAACAACCCGGCTAGCATCAGGCTGAGTGTACTGACCAGCGTGGCATTGGGGTTGCCGGCGTGCGCCAGCCCAAACAGCGCCGAGGACAGCGCCCAGGCCAGCAGCAGCGCGCCGCGCGGGCCAAGCGCCGGGAAATCGAAGCCCTCGGCCAGGTTGCGCAGCAAGTAGCCGCGCGCCAGCAGCTCTTCGTAGATCCCGACGCACAGATACAGGAACAGCGGTGCTAGAATCGCCAGGCCGAAGGGCCGGCCGCTCGCGCTGGTCTGAAAGGTGCCGGCGACCGTGACCCAGCCGGCAGCCCGTTCGGCCAGGAAGATGCCGCTCATCAGCAGACCACCCAGCGCCATGCCAAACGCCAGGTCGCGCCACCAGCCGCGCCCCAGGCGCAGGCCAAAATCCGCGAGCCTGCGGCGATCGAGAAAGCGCCCGGCCACCCATACGCTCAACAGGCACGAGATCAGCGAGGCCGCCGCGCCGGCGATCAGGAATGGCGTCGCCGAAAGATCGATCTGCCCACCGGACAACAGCACTGCCGCCAGGCCAAACAGGACGCCGAGCGCAAGCGTGCCGACGACGAACAGCAGCGCGAACCCCAGCAGCCGCCACAGCGCGCGCACGCGGCGTTCGGCGGCGTTCCAGAATAGCCAGCTCAACAGACCCTGGTTGCCTGGGCGTTCGGTTGTCATTGATTCTCCTTGAAGCGTGAAGCACGCTTAGAGCCAATACCTGTCAAATAAGGGAGGCGTGGAGGGCAAAGCCCTCCACATCCACCTTCCCGCTCCAGCTGCGGCGGCTTCGCCGCCGCAGCTGGAGCGGGAGAAGAGTTTTTCGGAGGGGCCTGCGGCCCCTCCAAACCTCCCCACTAAAGCTTATTCGAAAGGTATTGCGCTTAGAGCCTATCCGAATAACTGGGGTGGGTTGGGTGATTTTGGGGGAGGGCGAAGCCCTCCCCCAAGCCCTCTCTCGTTTTCGCATAGGCACTTTAGCATCGTATATTGTAGCGCATGTGCCCGTTCCGGCGTATACTATTGCGTCGTTTGATATGAACATCGCTACCCCACCGATACTTGAATGTTGCAACATTGAACGTTCAACCTGCCGACCTTCAACGAGCGTTGAATGGCGATAGCCAAAGTAGATCATGTACTTTCAGCAGGGAGGCGCCAGGCGATGCGATATGATCTGTGTATTACCAACGCGCTGCTGGCCGACGAGACCGGCGTTTTTCGCGGCGCGCTAGGCATTCGCGGCGGCACGATCGCGGCGGCCTTCGCCGATACACCCGATGCCGCTGCCGACGAAACGATCGACGCCGGCGGCATGCTCGTGCTGCCGGGGTTGGTCGACGCACATGTCCACTTCAACGAGCCGGGGCGCGCCGAGTGGGAAGGCTTTGCGTGCGGCAGCATGGGCGCCGCCGCCGGCGGCATCACCACAGTCGTCGATATGCCGCTGAACAACTACCCGGCGGCGGTCGACGGCCCGACGCTGGCGGCCAAGCGCGCCGCGCTCCATGGCCGCTCGCTAATCGATTACCTATTGTGGGGCGGCCTGGTGACCGACAATGTCGCAACGCTGGCCGATCAGGATGCGGCCGGCGCGGCGGCCTACAAAGCTTTTATGAGCAACTCGGGCATCGACGACTTCGCAGCGGTGACCGACGGCGTGTTGCTCGACGGGCTGCGCCACGCCGCGCGGGTGGGCAAACTGGTGGCGGTGCATGCCGAAAGCGAGGCGCTGACCAGCTACCTGACCGCCCAGATCCGCGCGGCCGGCCGGAGCGATCGGCGCGCCTGGTGCGAGGCGCGCCCGCCACTGGCCGAGGCCGAAGCTATCGGCCGCGCGCTGCTGCTGGCGCGCGCGGCCGGCGCGCGCTTGCACGTGGTACATGTCAGCACCGCCGCAGGCATCGACCTGGTCGACGCGGCGCGCGCCAACGGCCAGCCGGCGAGCTGCGAGACATGCCCGCACTACCTGGCGCTCGACGAAGACGATTTTGTGGCGATCGGCCCGGCCGCCAAGTGCGCGCCGCCGCTGCGCCCGCGCGCCGAAGTCGAGGCGCTGTGGGGCCGCGTGCTGGCCGGCAAGGTCGACCTGATCGCCTCGGATCACTCGCCCTGCCCGACCGAGGACAAGCGCCGCGGCGACGACGATATCTGGGCGGCCTGGGGCGGCATCGCCGCTGTCCAGCTGCTCCTGCCGCTGCTGCTCGACGAAGGCGTCCACAAGCGCGGCTTGCCGCTGCCGCTGCTGGCGCGGCTCACCTCGGCTAACCCGGCGCGGCTGTTTGGCCTGTACCCGCGCAAGGGCTCGCTGCGCCCCGGCGCCGACGCCGACCTGGCGATCGTCGACCCGAACGAGGAGTGGAGCGTGAGCGCCGAGGATCTCTTCGCGCGGCACAAGCACAGCCCGTACGAGGGCCGGCGATTGCGCGGGCGGGTGCGCGCCACGCTGGTGCGCGGGCGGGTGGTTTATCGCGATCGAGCGATCGTGGGAACCATCGGGCATGGCCGTCTGGTCGAGGTGTGATCTTGTGATTCTATTATACAACGCATCGCGCTAAACGAGAACCCCCAGAAAGCCGATTGTATCCGGCCCAGCCATCGGCTATTCTGGCATTGGCAGCCATCACCCTAGCATACATCGCTCGTGCATCGGGCTGCCGCTATCGCCAGGAGGCCGCGATGCTTCAGGAACGATCGTTCGACACAGGCAGCATTACGCTCAACCTCGCCGAGGGGCCAGCCTCCGGGCCACCGCTGGTGCTGCTCCACGGCGGCTCGGGGCGCTGGCAGGCCGCCGAGCCGCTCATTCCCGCGCTTGTCGGTAGCTGGCAGCTTTTCGCGCCCGATCTGCGCGGGCACGGCAAATCCGGCCGTGCAGCCTGGGGCTACCACGTTCAGGATTATGCTGGCGACATCGTCGCACTGCTGCGCGAACGCGAGCGCGAGCCGGCGGTATTGTTCGGCCACTCGCTGGGCGGGATCATCGCGCTGATGGTCGCCGCGCAGCACCCGGAGCTTGTGCGCGCGGTGATCGTGGGCGACTCGCCGCTGACCAGCGCAAGCTGGCAGGCTGTGCTGCTGCGCGACCGTGAAGGGCTGCGTATGTGGCGCGATCTCTCGGGCGGCCAGCAGCCGTTTGAGAAGATCGTCGAAGCTTTGAAAAACGCGCCGCTGGTCAGCACGCCTGGTACACCTACGACAGCGCGCATGCGCGATGTCTGGGGCGAAGACGCGCCGGTGTATGCCTGGCTGGCAACTAATCTTTATCAGCAGGACCCCAATGTGCTGGGCATCTTGATCGACGACTTCGAGCAAGCCGCTGCGGGCTACGAGATGGAGATAGTGCTGCCGGCGATCCGCTGCCCAGTGCTGCTGCTGCAATCCGATCCCACCTGCGGCGGCCTTCTGACCGACGCGGATGTGGCACGAGCCCTGGAATTGCTGGCCCGGCCCACTCACGCACACCTCGCCGGCGTGAGTCATATTCTGCACGGCGATCGGGCTGATGCCGTGCTGGAAGCGATGCTGCCGTTTCTTGGTTCGATATAAGCTGGCCTTGACCTACAAAGCCCATGCTCAGAGCGACGATGGTGTACAATAGGCAGCCGATAACAACCCGACGCTCCAGGCGCGACGCGGAGTGAAAGAGGCGCTGCGATTCGGATGGAGCACGACACGAGGCGATGAAACGATCGCTTGATGATGCGAAGAGGCGAGGCTGTCGCCTCTTCGCATCCCTCCTCGTCGCCTCACGAGCGAATCATGAGGGTGCAGTCAGGTGCCCGGTTAGTTCTCGGCCAGCGGTGTGATAGTGACCTTGAGGAATGGGAACAGTGGGAAGGTCGCGACGATCGCTCGCACTGATTCAGGCGTCTCGCCGCGGTAGATCTGCCAGGCCCGCGAGTGGTCGGCGGCAACGAAAAGTTGCTCACGAATGCCGACCATATCCAGCGTTCGCCCATACTCGGCCTCGGCCGGGATGAGCGCCAGGATCTCGGGCGTGGGTGCCTGGTTGAGCATGGTTTCGACTAAATAGCGCACAGTGGTTTCTCCTATTGGCGAAGCGCGGCGCAGACCGCGCCATATATAGTTCTATCGACGATCGTAGTCTCGCGCGGCGCGCGAATGTTACATTTCATAAGTTCTAATCATAATCAATGCAACGCTCGCTCGAATCAAAAGAAATCGCCGGGTCGCCCTCGCGTGCGCGCTCGATCGCCTGGGCGCCGCTGGGCTACCTGCTGATCGGCCTGGCGGCATTGCTGCCGCGCGTGCTCGACCTGGGCGTGTTTCTAAACGCCGACGAGGCCATGTTCTGGCTGCAGCGCTCGGAGATCTTTCTGCGGGCGCTGCGTGGGGGTGATTTCGCCGCCACGGCGGTTTCGACCCACCCCGGCGTGACGACGATGTGGCTTGGCAGCGCCGGCATCCTGCTGCGCGACTGGCTATACGACGCCGGGTTGGTGCGCGATGGCGCGTTCGCCACCTTTCTGGCGATCACCCGGCTGCCGCTGATGCTCGCGCACAGCGCCGGCGTGCTGCTGGGCTACCACCTGCTGCGGCATATGCTGAGCGCTCCAGCGGCGCTGCTGGCTGCGCTGCTGTGGGCCGCCGACCCATTTGTGATCGGCTACAGCCGAATGCTGCATGTCGACGCGCTGGCCGGCAGCTTTCTGACGCTGAGCCTGCTGGCGGCCTGCCTCTACTGGCACCATGCCCCGCGCCGGCGCTGGCTGGTGCTGTCGGGCGTCTGCGCCGGCCTGGCGATCCTGAGTAAGTCGCCCGCGCTGGCGCTGCTGCCGGGCGTCGCCCTGATCGCGCTGGCGGCTGGGCGATCAGACGAACGACGAACGACGAACGACGAACCACACAAACGAACTTTCGTCCTCCGTCATTCGTCGGTGGTCGCACTGCTGGCCTGGGGGCTGGTAGTAGCTGCCACGATCTTCGTCCTCTGGCCGGCGCTGTGGGTTGGGCCGATGCGCGCGTATGCGCAAGTGCGCCTGGGAGTCGAGGCCGAGGGCGCCGGCACGCATGTCTCGGGCAACTTCTTCCTCGGGCGCGAGGACGATCGGCCGGGGCCGCTGTTCTACCCGGCCGCGCTGGCGCTGCGGCTGACGCCCTGGACGCTGCTGGGGTTGCTGGCGCTGCCGCTGGCGCTGCGGCGCGCTTGCCCAGCCGTGCGCCGCGACATGGCCGCGCTGGCGGGCTTCGCGCTGCTGTTCGTCGCGGCCATGAGCGTGTTCCCAAACAAGCTCAACCGCTATGTGGTACCGATCTTTCCGCTGCTCGATATTCTTGCAGCCATTGGGATTTTGGGTTTTGGGTTTTGGGTTTTGGATTGGGCGGTAAACAAATCCAAAGTCCAAAATCCAAAATCGGCAATAGTCGGTCTTGTGGCTCTGGCTGCGCTGATCAATGCGGCGTGGTGGCATCCCTACGGCATCGCCGCCTTCAACCAGGCGCTGGGCGGCGCGCGCGCCGGGGCGCAGACGTTTCTGATCGGCAGCGGCGAGGGCATGCAGGAGGTAGCTGCCTGGCTGAATGCCCAGCCCGATATCACCGGCGTGGTCACGGTCAGCCCGATGATTCAGACGCTACAGCCTTATTTGCGGCGCGGCGCGCGCGCGATCAACCCGGCCGACGGCGCGCTGCCGGACAAAGCCGGCTACGTCGTGGTGTATGGCCGCCAGACACAGCGCTCCGAGCTGTTCGCGCCGTTCGACCAATTCTACGGCCAGGCTACGCCGCTGCATGTCGTCAGCATTCACGGCGTCGACTATGCCACGATCTACCAGGCGCCGCCGCTGGTGGGCCAGCCGCGCCCGGCCGGATTCGGCACGGCCATCCGGCTGCGCGGCTACGATGCCACAGGCGCACCGCAAGCCGGGCAGACCTGGCTGGTGCGCCTGCAATGGGAGGTGCGCGCCGCGCCGCCCACCGACTATGTGCTGTTTGCGCATGTGCTCGCGGCCGACGGCCGGCGGCTGGCGCAGGTCGACCTGCCCTACCCAACCAGCCAGTGGCAGCCTGGCCGCTACCAGGCCACCGAGCTGCCGCTGGCGATTCCCGCCGATGCGCCGACGGGCGCCCTGCGGCTGGTGATCGGCTTGTACGATGCGGCCAGCGGCCAGCGCCTGCCGCTCCACGAGGCCGACGCCCTGGACCCGGCGATCGACGGCCCTGACGCGCTGCTGCTGCTCCAGACCGCGCGCTAGCGATGAGGCTAGACATCCTACGTGGGCGCCGCAGCACATCTTCTCATCCATCTCGGAACCGCCGAACCGCAGAAGCTGCTGTCTAATGTTCTGCGGTTCGGCGATTCTGCGGAATGGCGATATCCTAAACGGACGACCGCCTAGCTGCTTTGCAGCGGCAGGCAGATCGTAAAGGTGCTGCCGCTGCCTTCGGTACTTTCGACGGCGACCGTGCCGCCGTGCAGCGAGACGATCTCCTTGACCACGTAGAGCCCAATGCCCATGCCGCTAATATACTGTGCGTCGGCGTTGTCGGCGCGGTAGAACCGCTGGAATAGCTGGGGCAGTGCCAGCTGAGGGATGCCGATACCCTGATCGGCGATCACCATACAAGCCATGTCGTCCTGGCGCGTCACCTGGAGCGCGACAACGCCGCCGGAGGGGCTATACTTGATCGCGTTCTGGATCAGGTTTTGTACCACCTGTTCGAGCCGCAGCTCATCGCCCTCGACGATCAGCGCGGCAGGCGCGTTCCAGCTGATCGAATGCCGCGTCAGCGATGGCTGCACCTCGTCCACGACGCGGCTGATCAGCGCGCACAGGTCCACCGGCGCGGGAATGATGCTAAGATGGCCCATCTCGATGCGCGAGATATCGAGCAACGCGGCGATCATTTTATTCAGCCGGGCGGCCTGCTCGGCGATCACCCCGACCGCTCGCCGCTCGCGCTCGGGCAGATTGTTGTCGCGCTGGCTGCGGCGATGCAGGAGCTGCGCGTTGCCGAGCAGCGATGTCAAGGGCGTTTTGAGCTCGTGCGAGGCGATCGAGAAAAACACATCGCGCGTTTTGAGCGCCTCTCTGGCCAGGGCAAGCGCGCTACGCTCGGCCTCGTAGAGCCGGGCGCGCTCGAACGCCTGGGCGCACTGGTGCGCCAGCGTGCGCGCGAATGCGACTTCGTCGGCGCTGAACGCTCGGAAGCGCGCAAAGCTTAGACCCAGCACGCCGGTGGTGCGGCCCTCGACTAGCAGCGGCAGCGCCACCAGGCTGCCGCTGCTGGTCGAGAGCCGTTGATCGGCCAGCTGTGGGTAGTGCTGAGCGTACTCGTGCTGCGAAGCGAGCACGACCGGCTCCCTGGTTCGCACAGCCTCGGCCAGCGGCGTGGGCAGATCGAGCGAGAATCGCCGCCAGGCATCGAGCGCCTCGTCTGAGTAGCCGAAGGCCCGCGCGATCTCCAGTGCAGCGCCATCCTCGGACACCAGGGCGATCAGCCCGGCACAAGCCCCCAGAATTGCCCCACCCTGCTGGACCACCACCTCGGCGACCTGGTCGGGCGTCATCGCCTCGGAGAGCGCGGCGGTCACAGACTGTAGCCGGGCAATCCGCAGGCTCACGGCTTCGGCCTCGGCGCGCGCGGCGCGCTCCTGCGCCAGCAGACGCTTCAGCTCTTCCTCATATGCCACTCGCTCGGTGACATCGTCGATGATCGTAATCGTGCCGACGATCCTGCCGCCATCCAGCAGCGGCCCGATGCGCACGCTCTGCTGCATATACTCGAACATCGCCTGGTCGTCGCCGGCCGGCAATGGGATTAGATAGTGGTGTAGGCGCTGCGCCAGCAGGCTCACCTGGCCGGCAAGCGCGTGGCGAAAATAGACATCCAGGTGGCGCTCAGACAGCCCTGGGAAGGCGTCGAGCATGTTGCGGCCGAGCACAGCGGCGGCCGGCTGGCCGCTATGATTCTCCAGCCAGCGATTCCAGCCGCGAATCGTCAGCGAGGTGTCGGTCATCAGGATGCCCTGCACAGTGAGGTCGTGCGCCCAGTGTGGTACGATTGCATCCCAGTCGATGGCGGTCATGGAGTCCTCACAGGCCGGTCAACCCAGCTGCTCGATCGCACGCATCAGCTGATCCAACGACGCAACGCCCAGCACCAGCACCAGATAGCCGCTCACCGCGCTGTCGCGCAGGCGAAAGGTAGCGTGAACCACCAGCGCATACTGCAAACCTTCCTTGCCGATCACCAGCGAGTTGAGCAGCTCGCGCAGCTGTTCCAGGTGCAGCCGCGGCACCGAGAACGAGACGTGGACATGCAGCAGATCGCCAAAGACACCCAAGCAGGCATTCAGCAAAATATTGCCAACTTCGGTCAGCACTTCGCGCGCGGATGTGTTCAGGCGCTGGGTGGGCAGGTGTTCATCGGTCATCAGGTCGACAAGCATCACCGCGTCGTCGTAGGAGAGCAACAGCAAAGCATCGCCCGACACCGAGCCGCTGAAGATCTGGTGGACCGTGGCGGTTTCGCCCTGGATAAAACTAATCAGCGCGCCGATCAGCTCGCTGATCGGATGCACCGACACCTGGGGCACGTCAAGAAGCACCCGCTGGCCGGTGAGCTCAGAGAGCGAGGCGCCCGTGCGCGCAAAGGCGATGTTGATCACCTCGGCGAGCGAATCCTGCTGCTGTTCCGTCAGTATCATGGGGCCTCCCCCGTCAAGACCGCATCCACCGCACTCAACACCCGATCGGCCTCGAAGGGCTTCGACAGAAACCCGCTGCTGCCCGCCGCCGCAACCATCTCGCGGGTCGAGCGCTGGATGTCGGCCGTGGCAACAATCACGCGCGCCTGAGCGTCGACCTCGCGCAACTTGCTCAGGACATCCAGGCCGTGCATCCCGCGCATGGTCATGTCCAGCAGCACCAGGTCGGGTTGCTCAAGCAGGTAGCGCTCCAGCGCAAGCAGCCCGTCGTCGGCCTCGAGGATCTGATGGCCGGCCGCCTCCAGCACCCGGCGCAGGATTCGACGCGACAGGGCCGAGTCGTCCACGACCAGGATTTTCGCCATTACGCCACCTCCTGCAGCGCCTGCGCCAGCTGTGTGAGTGGCAGGCTGCGGTCGCTAAGACCGGCCTCGTCGACGGCGCGCGGCATGCCGTAGACCACGCAAGTTTCCTCGGCTTCTGTCCATATAATACCACCTTGTGCCTTGATCCATGCCGCGCCTTGCCGCCCATCCATGCCCATGCCGGTCATGACCACACCAAGCACCCGATCGCGATAGACCTCGGCGGCAGACTGAAACAGGACATCGACCGATGGCCGGTGCGGCGTGTCAAACGGGCGCGCGTCCAGGTGCGCGAACGCGCTCCCATCGGCCGCGCGCTGGAAGGTCAGGTGGCGCCCGGCCGGCGCGATCAGCACCACGCCGGGGCGCACGATCGCGCCCTGGTGCGCTTCGACGACGCTCAATGGCGACAAGGCGTCGAGCGACTGAGCGTACAGCTCGGTATAGCCAATCGGCATGTGCAGAACGATCGCGATCGGCACCGGGAAGTCGGCGGGCAGGCGCGGGATTACATGTTTCAGCGCCTGCGGCCCGCCCGTCGAGATGCCCAGCACGACCATATCGACCAGCTGGGCGCGCTGCCCGGCGGGCGCCGGCTGCGCGGGCAGCGCCGGCACTCGCCGCAGCGGTACCTGCGCGGCGGCCTTGACTTTGGCAATCAAATCGTTGCCGATCTCGAACATTTTCTCGGTGGCCAGCGCGGTTGGCTTCTGGACTACATCAACCGCGCCGGCGTCCAGCGCCGCCAGCACCATCTGGCTGCTTTCACTGGCGATGCTGACGATCAGCACCGGCACCGGCCGCCGCTCCATCTGCGCGCGCAGAAACTCCACGCCGCCCATCCCCGGCATCACCAGATCGAGCGTCACAACATCGGGGTTGAGCTGCTCGACCAGCTCAAGCGCCTCCGCGCCGTCGCGGGCCGTGCCCACAACCTCGATAAACGGGCTGCGCAAAAGCATCTGCTTGACGACTTTACGCACATAGGCTGAGTCATCGACTACCAGGACGCGTAGCACGCGATCCATACTCTTCCCTATCGCTTGACATATACAAACGCGCCGCCGATCTCGCGCAGCTCGAACGCATCGGTGATTCGCAGTAACGATTCCGATAGCCCGACGAAGAGATACCCAGGGCGAAGCATATGATTCGAGAACCAGCAGACTGTTCGCCGGATCGCCTCCGGCGAGAAATAGATGAATACATTCCTGCAAAAGATAATCGGCACGCCGGCATAGAGCGCGATCTCGGCCGGATCGGCGATGTTGGCGGTCGCCCATGTCACGCGGGCATGCAGCCGCCGATCGACCTGCCAGCCGTCGCGCGTTTCGGCGAAATATCTGGCGCGCAGCTCGTTCGGCAGATTGCGAAACGAGCGCTCGCGGTAGAGGCCGCGCCGCGCGCGCTCGATCGCGGCCGGGCTGGCGTCGCTGGCTTGAATCGCGATCGGTGCGCGCTCGAACCAGCCGGCTTCATTCAGCGCCATGGCGATTGTCAAAGGCTCTTCGCCGGTGGCGCAGGCGGCGCTCCAGATCGATAGCGGTTTGCCGGGGTGCGCTGCCACCCATTCCGGCAGCACTACGTTCACCAGCGCATCTACGGCGTCGATCTCGCGCCAGAAAAAGGTTTCGGGGACCGAGAGCGCATCCATAACGCGCCGCCACTCGTCTGCCGTGGCGTCGTACTTCAGCAGGTAATAATAATCAAGAAACGAGCTAAGCCCACAGTCGACAACCCGCAGCGCCAGCTTGTCGGCCAGGCTATCGCGCTTGTTGTCGTCGAAGAACAGCCCGGTGCGCTCGTGGATCAGATCGCGCAAGATCGCGAACGCACTTTCAGACAGGCCCAGAGTCTCGAAATACATAAAGCTTGCACGTGTATCTGATGAGCGGAGGATTCATTCTGTTCCAAATCTCCCGCCTATACATAGACATCTTTTCAGACAGCTTCTCACTCGCGCAGCGCCGCCCGCGCAGCGCGCCGTACGGCCGCATCTGGATCAGATTGCGCCAACTGGGCCAGTGTGCGATCGGCGGCGCGGCTGCCCAGGCTGCCGAGCGCCACGGCGGCCGCCAGGCGGACGGACGGGTCGGCGTCGCCCAGCGCCGCGCGGATATACTCGGAAGCGCGGGGATGTTTCATGCGCGCAAGCGCATCGACCACCGCGCACCGGGCGCCCGGGCGCTGGTGCGCCAGGCCGCGCGCCAAACTATCGATCCATTGCTCGTCGAGCCGTGCCAGCTCAGCTGTGCAAGCGTCGCGGTGCGCCGAGTCGGCTGCCAGATCGACAATCGCAGCGATCGCCTGTGGGCCGGCGATACGCCCCAACGCGCAGATGGCCGCACGCGCCACCTGCGGCTCGGCGTCAGCCGCCGCCACAGCTTGGAGCATGTCGATCGCCTCGGACCCGCCACGCGCCCCGATCGCCGCGATTGCGGCGCTGCGCCGCGAGGCTTGTGCCGACCGAAGCACGGCCAGCAGCGGCGCCTGTGCTTCGGGAAGCAAGATCTGGCCCAAGGCGCCGATCGCCGCCTGCGCCAGGTCGAGATCATCGGATTCGGCGAACGGCGCCAGCATTGCTACGGCATCTGCGCCGCCGACGCTGCCAAGCGCCTCCAGGGCCGCGACGCGCACCTGGCTGGCTGGGTCGGCCTGGGCCGCGCGCCCAAGCCTGGCCAGCGCGGCCGGTGCGCCGTGCTGGCCAAGCGCGCGCGCAGCATAAAAGCGCACCCAGGCGTCGGCGTCGTCCAGCGCGGCCAGCAGCAGCGGCAGCGCCGCAGGGCGATCGACATGTGCGAGCGCGCGCGCGGCGGCTACCCGCGTGCCTGGCGCGGAGTCGCGCGCGGCCGCGGCAAGCGCGGGAAGCACGCGCGGGTCCTCCAGATAGGGCAGATGCTCGATCGCCGCGCGCCGCACGCGCTCATCGGCGTCGCGGCAGCACGCCAGCAGCGCGTCGACGCAGGATGGGAAGCCAAAATAACCGGCGATCTTGACCACTGCCTCGCGCACGTGCGGGTCGGGGTTGCGCAGCAGCTCGGGCGCGCGCGCGGCCATATCGGGGTGGCCGAGCGAGTTGATCGCGCCCACCGCGGCCTGGCGCACTGCCGCGCTGGGGTGGCCGAGCAGATCGAGCAGCGGCCCGAATGCGCGCCGATCGCCGATCTTGGCCAGGGCGCCGGCCGCGACGATCGCCAGATCCTGCTGCTCGCCCAGCAGCCGCGCCAGCGCCGGAACTGCGCGTGCGTCGCCGATGCTCCCAAGCGCGGTCGCCGCCGCCTGGCGGGTTTCTAGATCGTCGGACGCAAGCTGCTCGATCAGTAGCTCGGCCACACGCCGGCCGTGGCGCACCAGCGCCTCGAGCACCGCCCGGCGCACCTGCGGCTGCCCCAGCAGCCGCGCCAACGCCTGCTCGACCAGTGGATTCTCGATCCAGCCCAGCACCAGCACCAGCGCGCGCAGATCATCGCCAGGGGTCTCGGGCAGCGCGGCAAGCAGCTGCTGCCAGCCCAGCGGCGTCAGGGCCGAGCGCGCCAGATCGGCGATATGGGCGCCCTCGCCATACACGGCCTCGTAGCGATCGAACACTGCGGCGAGCGCCGGGGCGATCAGCTGCGCCGGCGCGCCGGGTGTATCGAGGGCCGCAGCCAGCGGGGCGACCACCGTGGCGTCGCCGAGCTTTCCCAGCGCCTCGGCTGCCGGTGCGCGCAGCAGTTCGTCTTGCAGCAGCGGCACGATCCGCGGCGCGGCGGATGGGTCGCCGATATGGGCCAGGGCGTCGAGCGCCGGGAATGCTAGAAAAAAGTCGCGTGTTTCGGCCACTGCGGCCAACGCGTCGACAGCCTCAGTCGCGCGGACTTTGCCCAACGCCTCGATCGCGTGGTAGCGCACATTGAGGTCGGCGTCGCCGAGCGCGTGCAGCAGCGCCGGCGCGGCGGCCGGGTCGCCGCGCTCGCCCAGCGCGAGCGCGACATAGCCGCGCAGATCGGGGTCGGGCGCGCCCAGGCACTCGACCAGCGGCGTCAGTGCGTCTTCGTCGGCGACGGCCAGCACCTGGAGCGCGCTATTCAGAACGCTGGGGTCGTGGTGCTGCTGGTGGAGCGCGCGCACCAGCGTGGCGATCGTCTCCGGCCCGGCTTTGTGCGCCAGGCCGCCAACCGCCGCGCGACGCACGCGCCAGCTGGTGTCTCCGATCGCGCCGATCAGCGTGTCGGCCGGCGTGGCAGCGTCGTCGGCCAGGCGCTGAGCCGCGCGCAGCCGGGTGTCCTCATCGGCGCTTTCAAGCTGCTCGGCAAGCTCGCGCTCGCGCTCGCGCTGCTCGGTGACATCCGTGATGGTCACGATCGTGCCGAGGATCTGGTCGTGGTCGCGCAGCGGCACGATTGTGACATACTGCTGCATAACGTCAAAATAGGGTGAGGGGCGCCGCGGCTCGCAGCGGATCAAGTAGCGGTGAAACGCCGGCGCCAGAATCTCGACGACGCCGTCGGCGAGCACGCGCTGAAAACGCGCCAGCAGCCCGCGCTCCGTCAGGCCGGGCGCCAGCGCCGCCAGCAGCTGCCCGCGCGCCACGTCGGCCGGGATGCCGGTGGCCGCCGTCAACCAGTCGTCCCAGGAGCGGATCACAAGTTCGGTGTCGGTTGTGAAGATTCCAACGTCCATGATATTAGGAAGATCGCTGATATACTTGCGCGGAGGGTTTCACTTCTTATTACTTTTGCGGCGGGCTCCGTCCCCGCACCTTTTATATTTTCGCGGCGGGCTCCGCCCCCCGCTCCCTGAGTGTGTGTCTTTGTGGTGGGCTCCGCCCCCACACCCCCGCTGGGCGGGAGCTTTGCTCCCCCAGACCCCCCACGATCTGATGCCTGTGGTATTCATAGCGCCAGGCGCGCATGCCTCGTCGTCGCCCAGGCGCTTGTGCGCTCATCTACGCTCTTTCGCGCTCCTGCGCTTTCCTGCTTTGCGCTCTGCGCTCTGCGCTTCCCAGCTCTGCGCATTCCTCTCTGGGCTTCCCAGCTCAGCGCAGCGGGCCGTTGCCATTCGGGCGCTTGTCGCCCGCGGCAAGCGCCCCGGAGCGCTCGCGCAGGGCGCTGGCGAGCCGAAGCGCCTCCTGCATACTCGCAGCGCTCTGCCGAACGCCGCGCCGGGCCTGCTCGACCGCCGTCAGAACCACCGTGGCGCTGGCGACCTGTTCGCGATTCGCGCGAGTGATCTGCCCGAGTTGCTTGGAGATATTATTTGCGGCGCTGCTCATATCTTTGAGCGCGTGTGATTGCTCGACCATGGCCTTTGCTACCTGAGCGGATTGCCGCCGCATGCTGTCGACCGCCGATGTAATCTCGGCGGCGGCGCGCGCCTGCTCGCTCATGGCCTTGCTGACGCTGGCCACCTGGCGCCCAAGGCCATCGGCCGCGCGCGTGATCTGATCGCTGGCACTGGCCTGTTCGGCCAGCGCGCGCGCGGTGGAGGCCGCGCCGCGCCGCATGCTGTCGACCGCCTGCCCGATCTGCCTGGCGCCGGCCGCCTGCTCCTCGGCGGCGCGGCGAACCTGCGTGGCCAGGTTGGAACTGTTTTGCGCGGCTTTGATGATGTTGCGCGCGGCGCGGCCCTGCTCGCCCATTGCCTGTGCTACCTGCTGGGCGACTCTGCGCATCTGGTTGCTCGAATCGACGATCACCTGCACGGATTGGGCTTGCTCTACGGTTGCGGCCGCCGCCTGCCTGGCCTGGGTTGCGGTGGTCGTGATCGCGGCGGTGACGGTCTGCGCCGCCCCGCGTTGTTCGTCGGTCGCCTGCGCGATCTGCCCAACCACTCGTGTGGCCTGTTCGACGCCGTTCAAAATCCGGCTCAGTCCGGCCGCGCCCTCCTCGGCCAGCCGGTTGCCCTCGTCGGCCACGCGCAGACCGTCGCTCGACACAGCGGCAGCCTCGGTCACAACTTCCTGGAGCCCGCGGATAATCGCGGCGATGTCGGCGGTGGCCTGGGCCGAGCGGTCGGCCAGGTTGCGTATCTCTTCGGCGATCACCGCGAAGCCACGGCCGGCCTCGCCCGCCCGCGCGGCTTCGATCGAGGCATTCAGCGAGAGCAAGTTGGTACGCTCGGAGATCAATGTGATCGTATCGACGATACTGCTGATCTCGCCGGCGCGCTTGGTCATCTCGCGCATAACCCCAGCCGACTGCGTCACCGACTCGCGCACGCGCCCAAAGCCCTGGATGGATTTTTGCACTGCGACGCCGCCTTCTTGCGCGTCGCGCGCTACCTGGCGCGTGAGTTCGTCGGCCTGGCGCGCCAGCGCCGCCACCGATTGAATCGAACGATCCAGTTGCGTCGCGTCGGTGGCCGCGCCCGTGGCTGCGTCGGTAATATGCTCGGCGTTCTGGGCGACGCTCTTGACCGAGCGCGCCAGCTGCTCAATCGACGTGCCGGTCTGCTCGACAGAGCCTTGCAAATTTTCGGTGATCGCCGTCACTTGCTCGATCGAGGCCGCCATCTCGTTGATCGACGACGCTGTCTGATCGGCCGCACCGTTGAGATCGACAGCATAGCCGGCTAATCCCTGGATCGAGCGGGTCATCTGCTCGATCGATGCGCCGGTTTGCTCGACCGATACCACCAGCGTCTGGGTGTCGGCGTTGACGCTTTTGATCGAGCCGGCGATCTCGGTCATCGACGCGGTTGTCTGGGCTGTCGCAGTCGCCATCTCCTGGGCCGTGCCGGCGACGCTCTGGATCGAGCTGCCGGTCTCTTCGATCGAGGCTGCCGTCTGAGTCACCGATGCAGCCAGGCTGGCAGCACCAGCGGTTACTTGCTCGATCGACGCCGACATCTCGTTGATCGCCGATGCGAACTGCTCGGCCGATTCGGCGCTCGAGGTGGCCTGAGTAGCCACTTCGCTCAGCGAGGCAGCCAGCTCGTTAGTGCTGTTTATGGCCTCGTCGAGGGCGCGCCCGTGGCCAGCGGCGTCGTTGGCGCCGCGATCGACCATGCTTGCCAGCTCGCCCGAATCGCGCGCCAGCAGACCAGCCTGGTCGCGAACGTGCTGGATCTCGGCCGCCTGGGCGCCGCGTGCGGCTCGTGAAAAGAATGCCATAGGTTGCCTCACTTACTCAACTTCGCGGGTTGGTGCGGCCACGTTCGCGACGTTCAGCACCTCGTCTACATTCAGGATCAACACGAGCCGCTCGCCGACCGCGGCGACGCCTTCAATATAATCGCCGCTGAGGCCACTGACAACCTCGGGCGGCGGCTGAATGGCGTTGGCCGGAATCGTAATGAACTCGCGCGCAGTGTCAACCAGCAAACCGACTGTGCGCCCAGCGGCGTGCACCACAACGATGCGCGTGCGCAGATCGTGCGCGGCACGCTCGAACCCAAAGCGCTGGCGCAGGTTGAGCACCGGAATCAGCTGGCCGCGCGAGAAGATCACGCCTTCGACAAACGCCGGCGCATTCGGCGCAGGCGTGATGCGCTCGAGCATGTCGACTTGCTGGACCACGCTGCTGCGCAGGCCGTAGAGCGCGTCGGCGATCACACACAGGATAAACGTCTCGGTTGTGGCCGGTGTTGTCGTCATAGCCTTCAATGAGCCTCGATCAATGCGGCTGTATCGAGGATCAGCACCGCGCGCCCATCGCCAAGCTCGGTGGCCCCCGAGATTCCGCGAATCTTGATCAGCGGGTCGGCGATCGGGCGCACGACGATCTCGCGCTTACCGACGATCCGATCGATCACAATGCCGGCCAAGCCGGCCTGGCCGTCGACTACAAAGGCATACCCGGCCGGCCCAGCGGCTTCGGCGAGGCCGAACCGGGGCGCCAGCCGAATCAGCGGCAGCACGCCGCCGCGGTAGAGCATGAGCTGGTTGTGCTCAAGCGTCGTAATATCGCCCGGCTGGATGCGCAGCACTTCGCGCACCGCCGGCAGCGGCGCCGCAAAGGTCTGGCCGCCGGCCTCGACGATCAGCGCGTCCATGATCGCAAGCGTTAGCGGCAGCTTGATCGTGAAGCGCGCACCGCGCTCGGCCTGGGTAGCGAGCACCAGCGTGCCGCCCAGCCCGCGTACAGTCTTCTGAACGACGTCCATGCCCATGCCGCGCCCGCTGACATAGTCGGCCTGCTCGCGCGTCGAGAAGCCCGGCGCGCAGATGATCTCGAGCAGCTCGGCCGGGTCGAGCGCTGCGTCGGCGTTCCGCAGCCCCAGGGCGCGTGCCCGCGCGGCGATCGCCTGCGTGTCGAGTCCCCGGCCGTCGTCTTCGATCTCGATAATCACCGCGTCGCCGGCAGTGCTGGCACGCAGCTGGATGGCGCCCTGCGGCGGTTTGCCGTGGGCCACACGCTCCTCGGGCGGCTCCAGGCCATGGCTGACGGCGTTGCGCACCAGGTGCATCAACGGGTCGAGCATGCGATCGACCACGAACTTGTCGATCTCGGTGTTCTGGCCGCTTTGCTGTAGTACAACCTGCTTGCCAAGCTCGCGCGCCAGATCGCGGACGACGAACTGCATTCGTGTGAAGAGATCGCCGATCGGCACCATGCGGATGCGCATGACCCCCGCGCGCAGCTCGCGCAGCTGCCGCTCCAGCGCCAGCGTGGTTTCCTGGAGCGCGCGCCACTCGGCTACCGGGAGTACGCTCTTCAGGCGAGCAACCTGATCGGCCATTCGCGCGCGGCTGACCACCAGGTCGCCGGCCAGGCCCATCAGGTCTTCGAGTCGCCCCATATCCACCCGCACGACGTGCGACGGCGCGACCGGCGCGACCGGCGCGACCGGCGCGGTGCCGTTGTGGGCAGGCGCAGGCGAATCGTAGGGCGCATAGGTTACGCCGTCGGCCGCCCAGGCGCCGAAGTGCTGCTCGTCGGCGCTGCTGGCGACCAGAAATTCAAAGGCGATCCCGCTCTGCTGCGTCACGCGCGGCGCGGCGCGGATCACCTCGCCAATGCTCTGCAGGCGCTCGCGCACGAGGTTCACATTGACGCCACGTTTAGCTAGCTCGGCACCTGGGGCGAACACAAAGCGCCACACGCGGGCGCCGCGCACGAGCGCGGCGGCCAGTGCAGCGCGCTCTTCGGCATTCAGCTCCGCTGGCGCTGCGGCGCCGTTGCGTTGTGGCGAAGGCGCAGCGGCCGGCTCATCCGGGTCGGGCGGGACGATCGCGACCAGCCGCTTGAGTACAGGCGCGATATCCGGCGCCGGGTCGTCGTTGCGGAGCGCGCCCAGCAGCCGCTCCAGCATGCGCGTCCCGTCGATCAGCGCTTCCAAAGCTTCGGCGCTAAGCACGATCTGCTGCTGGCGCAGCACGCGCAAATAGCTTTCCATCTGGTGGGCCAACTGCTCGACATTGGCCACCCCGACCATCCCGGCCAGCCCTTTGAGCGAGTGAAACCCGCGAAACAGGCTGTCGAGCAGCTGCCGATCGACGTCGGCGCGCCGCACGAACGGCTCGAGCTCGAGCAGCGCGCCGCGCACCGTGGTCAGATGCTCGTCGCACTCGGCGAAAAAATCGTCGAGAAACTCGGCGAAAAACGGGTTTTCAGGCTGGTGCGCGGCCGTGGACACTGCTTTATCCTTGGGCTGGCAGCGCTAAGAGCGCACTGACTTGCGCAGCTAGCGCCTGGGGTGCGAAGGGCTTGGTCAGGTAGCGCGTAGCGCCCGCAGCCAGAGCTGCGGCGCGGCTGGCGTCGTCGCCGCGCGTGGTTAGAATAATGATCGGTATTGTGCCATAGCGCTGATGTTTGCGCACGAACTGGAGCACCTCCATGCCGTGCATATCGGGCATGTTGAGATCCAGGATGAGCAAATCGAGCGGCTCGAGCGCGAGCCGCTCGATCGCCTCCAGGCCGCTCCTGGCCTCGTGGAAGCGCAGGCCGGCAAGCTCGCGCAACGAGGCGATAATCATGCGGCGCATGGTCGCCGAGTCATCCACAACTAACGCATGTTTCATCTGAGCGTATTCTAGCCTGTCAGTGAGGGCTACAACCCTCACACTCCCATTAAAAACAGAACTTACGCAGTGGAGGGGTTCGGGGAGGCTCTGCCTCCCCGAAATCTCTTTTTCGTGCTCCCTGCGTCGGCTTCGCCGACGCAGGGAGCACGAAAACCTATTTTTGGAGGGCTGCAAGCCCTCCAAACCTCCCGCTGAGCAAGCCGCCGCGTAAGTCGTGTTAAAACAGATACCCATTCACACTATGGCAAGTGGTCTTCATTGTAGATTCGTTATGTATGCTTGTCAATTGTTCTTGACAACCGCGCCCTTTGCGGCTATAGTCCCCGCATCCAAATGCAGTGAAGCTCTTGCCGGCGCGCTGATACGGCGTCGTTTTGCTTCGCGTACCGGCGGCGATAGAGGTGCGGGCGCAGTATCCAACCTGTGCCGTTCTGTAAAGTGCCTGCTGGCGCGATGTTCGCCGATCCCCAGTGCCAGGGTCGCCGAGGACCACCGCTGGTTGATGATTCAGCTGGAAGGAGGTGGTTTGCGGTTGCTCTACCTCAGGCGCTAAGTGCCCATCGAAGAACGGGCAGGGCTTGGGAGAGGGCGAAGCCCTACTCCAAAGCCCGATCTAAATTAAGTACAGATTGCTCAACACAACACGGAGGATAGAATGTATTTCCGACCTTTCTGGCGAATATCCGGCCTGCTGATGCTCCTGGCGCTGCTGCTGAGCGCTTGTGGCGGCGCTACCCCGGCCACGCCCGCAGCAGAGGCGACCGCAGCCCCTCCTGCGCCGGCGGCAACTGCGGCTCCGGCGGCGGCAGAAGCGACCGCAGCCCCGGCGGCTGAAGCGACCGCAGCCCCCGCAGCTCCTGAGGCTACCGCTGCGGGCGGCACGAGCACCGAAGGCAACTTGCAGATTCCCGCGATCGAAGATGGCAAATTCAACGTCGCCATGGTCCTGATCGGCCCGCACGACGACGGCGGCTGGTCGCAGGCGCACTACGAGGGCTTGCTTGAGATCGAGAAGAACGTGCCGGACTCGCACGTGGCCTATATCGAGAATGTGCCCGAAGGCGCTGACTCCGAGCAGGTGTTCCGCAGCCTGTCGCGCAAGGGCTTTAACCTGATCTTCGGCACCTCGTTCGGCTACATGGACCCGATGGCCACCGTGGCCGAAGAGTTCCCCGACATCAGCTACATCCATATCAGCGGCTACAAATCGAACAACGCCAACTTCGGCAATTTGTTCGGCGCGATGGAGAATATGAAGTACCTGGCCGGCATGCTGGCCGGCGCGCGCGCCAAGCTGGACGGCCAGACCAAGATCGGCTACATGGCCACCTTCCCGATCCCCGAGGAGCTGCGGCTGGGCAACGCGATCGCGCTGGGTATGCGCAAGACCTGCCCCGAGTGTACCATGGACGTGCGCTGGATCAACACCTGGCACGACCCGATCAAGGAAAAAGACGCCGCCGCCTCCTTGTTCGACGCCGGCGCGCAGGTGGTCTTCACCGGCGCCGACACGCCGGCTGTGGCCGACGTAGCCACCGAGAAGGGCAAGTGGGGCGTGACCTACGACTGGGTCGGCTCGTGCAAGGCCGCCGGCTGCCTGACCGCGCCGTACTGGAACTGGGGCCCCGTGTATGCCAAGATCGCTACCGGCGTGAAGGACGGCAGCTACAAGCCGGGCTTCGACTATTTCGACGCCGACAGCGGCGGCCTGGGCCTGTATGGCTTTATGGAAGGCCAGCAGCCCACCAAGGGCGCGGCCGAGCTGCCGCCCGAGGTGCTGACCATGGTCAAGGACACGCTGGCCAAGATGCAGAAGGGTGAGTTCACACGCTTCGACGTTTTTGCCGGGCCGATCAAGGATAATACCGGCAAGGAACTGGTGCCGGCCGGCCAGAAGTTCCAGCAGGCCGACCTGGATCAGTTTCCGCCTGGAGCGCCGGGCCTGGAATGCACATACTGCATGAAGTGGTGGGCCGAGGGCATCACCGCCGAGCTGCCGCAAACGTAGTCCAGGGATCAGCGATCAGGGGTCAGGGATCGGGAGTCCTCCGCATTTCTGACCCCCGACCCCGATCCCCGGCCCCTAGGATGTGATGAGCGAGCCGCCCGACAACGTCATTACTATGCGCGGGATCGTCAAGCGCTTCCCCGGCGTTTTGGCGAACGACAGTGTCGATTTCGAGCTGCGGCGCGGCGAGATCCACGCGCTGCTGGGCGAGAACGGCGCCGGCAAAAGCACGTTGATGAATATCCTGGCCGGGCTGTACCGCCCCGATGCCGGCGCGATCGTGGTGAACGGCGCGCCGGCATCGTTTAGCTCGCCGCGCCAGGCTATCCAGGCCGGCATCGGCATGATCCACCAGCACTTCATGCTGGTGCCCTCGCAAACCGTCACAGAGAATATTCTGCTGGGCCTGCCGCGCCCGCGCTTCAGGCTGCGCCTGGCCCAGTTCGAGCGCGAGGTCGCTGATCTGAGCGCGCGCTTTGGCCTCCAAGTCGATCCACGGGCGCAGATCTGGCAGCTCTCAGTCGGCGAGCAGCAGCGCGTCGAGATCCTCAAGATGCTGTATCGCGGCGCCGATGTACTGGTGATGGACGAGCCGACCGCCGTGCTGGGGCCGCACGAGATCGCCGGGCTGTTCGAGACGCTGCGCTCGATGGCTGCACAGGGCAAGTCGATTATCTTCATCAGCCACAAGCTGCAAGAGGTGATGGCGATCGCCGATCGCGTGACGGTGCTGCGGCGCGGGCGCGCCACCGCCGCCGGCCTGCCGGCGGCGGGCAGTAGCCCGGCCGAGCTGGCGCGCCTGATGGTTGGCCGCGCCGTGATGTTTCAGCTCGAAAAATCGCCCGCCGACCCGGGCGGGGTGGTGCTGGCGGTGGAAGATGTCGCGGCCAAGAACGATCGCGGCCTACCGGCGCTGCGCGGGCTGTCGCTCGACGTACGCGCCGGCGAGATCGTCGGGCTGGCGGGCGTGGCCGGCAACGGCCAGCGCGAGCTGGCCGAGGTGATCGCCGGGCTGCGCCACTGCGCCGGCGGGCGCGTGCTGCTGGGCGGCGAGCCGATCAGCAACCAGCCGGCACGCGCCGCCATTCGCCGCGGCCTGGCCTACATCCCCGAGGATCGCACGCACGTGGGCAGCGCGCCGCGCCTGAGCATCGCCGACAACCTGATTATGAAAAGCTACGATCGCCCGCCGATCGGCCGGGGCTGGGGCATCGACGCCGCCGCTGCCGACCGCTTCGCCGAGCAGTTGAAGCAGCGCTACGAGATCCGCACGCCCTCCCTGCGCACTGAAGCTCGGCTGCTCTCGGGCGGCAACTTACAAAAGCTGATCCTGGCGCGCGAGATCTCGGCCGCGCCGCGCTGCATGGTCGCTATGCAGCCGACGCAGGGGCTCGATATCGGCGCGATCGAGACGGTCCACCGGCTGCTGCTGGAGCAGCGCGCCGCCGGTGTGGCGATCCTGTTGATCTCCGAGGAATTGGACGAACTGTTGGCGCTGAGCGACCGGATCTGCGTGATCTATGAGGGCCGGATCGTCGGCCAGGTCGACGACGGCGACCTCGACAGGCTGGGTATGTTGATGACCGGCTCGGAAGCGCCCGAAACACAGCCAAGAGAGACCGTATAATCACCAATATCTGATTTCTTAATTTTCAATTCTCAATTTTCAATTCTCATATGAGCACACAGACCGATCTCGCCCCAAAGAAGCCTTCTGCGCTGGCCTGGCGCGTGGCGCCGCGCGAGCGCGTTCCAGCCTGGCTGCCCCCAACCACATCGGCCGGCGCGGTGGTGGTCGCGCTGCTGATCGGCGCTGTGATTATCGCGCTCGCCGGCGGCAACCCGATCGCCGCCTATGCGCAGATCGCGCGATCATCATTCGGCGATCGGGCGGTGTTTTCGGACACGCTGGTCAAGGCCATCCCGCTGATGCTGACCGGGCTGGCCTGCGCAGTGGCCTTTCGCATGCGGCTGTGGAATATCGGCGCCGAGGGCCAGTTCTTCCTGGGCGCCTGGGGCGCCAGCGCGGTGGTGCTCGCGCCACTATTGCCGCCGACCACGTCGGCCTGGATCATGATCCCGGCGATGATGCTGGCCGGCATGGCCGCCGGCGCGCTATGGGCCTTCATCCCCGGCATCCTCAAAGCGCGCTTCGGGGTCAACGAGATCATCTCGACGCTGATGCTCAACTACATCGCGATCGCCTGGAATGATTTCTTTATCTTTGGCGTCTGGAGCGAGGGCGGCTTTCAGATGAGCCCAACCTTTCCGCGCAGCGCCTGGCTGCCGCGCCTGGCCGATTTCGCGCGCAGCGTGCGGGCCTTCAGCGGGCTGACCACCCACCTGGGCCTGCTGTTTGCGCTGGTCGCGGCCGCGCTGGTCTGGTGGCTGCTCGCGCGCAGCCGCTGGGGCTACGAGATCCGGCTGATCGGCGACAATGCGCGCGCGGCCGAGTACGCCGGCATTCCGATCGCGCGCTACACTGTGCTGGTGATGATGCTTTCGGGCGCGCTGGCCGGGCTGGCCGGAATGTCCGAGATCAGCGGCGTGGTCCACCGGCTGCAAGGGGCGATCTCGCCGGGCTACGGCTTCACCGGCATTATCATCGCCTGGCTGGCCAAGCTCAACCCATTCGCGATCATCCTGGTGTCGATCCTGTTTGGCGCGCTGATCCTGGCCGGCCGCGAGATTCAGCCATCGGGCATCCCGCGCTTGATCCAGGGCATCGTGCTGGTCTGCCTGATCGCCAGCGATTTTCTGCTGCGCTACCGTGTGCGCCTGCGGCGCGTTGAACGTTAGAAAGTTGGAACGTTGCAATGTTGAATTACGCGAACCTTCAAACCTTCAAACATTCCAACTTGTAACCAAGGGAAATATGGATCCGATCATCATCCTCCAGGCTGGCGTGGCCAGCGGCACGGTGCTGCTGTTTGCTACGATTGGCGAGATCTTTGCCGAGCGCGCTGGCGTGCTGAACCTGGGCGTCGAGGGTATGATGCTATTGGGCGCGATGAGCGCCTTCAGCACGGCGCTGGCCAGCGGCAACCCCTGGCTGGGCATCCTGGCGGCCATGCTGGTGGCCGGGCTGCTCAGCCAGCTGCACGCCTTTATCGTCATCCAACTGCAAGCCGACCAGGTAGTTAGCGGCCTGGCGCTGACATTTGTCGGCACCGGCGTCAGTTTGGTGCTGGGCGAGGGCCTCAGCAAGGCTGGAGCCGGAGCGCTACTGCCGGTGTTCTCCATCCCGCTGCTGGCGCAGATCCCGTTTCTGGGGCCGATCTTCTTCGCCAACCAGAGCGTGCTGGTCTATGTGGGCTATCTATTGACGCCGCTGGCCTGGTATTATATTTACCACACCCGCCCGGGCATGCATTTGCGGGCGGTGGGCGAGTATCCGGCTGCCGCCGACGCGTTGGGCGTCGACATCTACCGGCTGCGCTACCTGTATGTATTCGTTGGCGGCATGCTGGCGGGCCTGGCCGGAGCGACGATCAGTTTGGCGATCTCGCCGGGCTGGTTCAGCGAGCTAACCACCGCCGGCCAGGGCTGGATCGCCATCGGCCTGGTGATCTTCGCGCAGTGGGACCCCGTGCGCGCGGCGCTGGGCGCCTATGCTTTTGGCGCGCTGCGGCGCCTGATCCTCGACATCCAGGGGCCAAAGGTGCTGTTCGGGCTGGATAACCCGTTCTTCTACAATACCTACCTGGGTTTCTTTTTGCAGATGCTGCCATACGTCTTTACGATCGTGGTTCTTGTGCTGGGCTCGCGCCAGGCGGTGCGCCAGCGCCTGGGCGCGCCGGCCGCGCTGGGCACGCCGTATGTGCGCGGCGAGCGTGGACTTTAGGGCGCCTTCGGCGCGGGGGATAGGGGATAGGGAATGGTGATTGCAATACCGATCAATGCGATCCCCTGCCCTATTATCTCTCTGATTTTGCACTAGCTGAATAAAGGGCCGCACATGTATCAACGCATGAATCTCGGCCACGCCGACGCCCAGCACGCGATTCAGGCGATCCGGGAGGAGTTGCTGAGCAGCGGTCGCGCCGCCGTGATCGCCATCGCCGACGCGCATGGCGAGCTGATTGGCCTGCTGCGGCTGGACGGCGCGCCGCTGCCGTCGATTCTGATCGCCGGCAACAAAGCCTGGACGGCCGCGCGCGAGCGTAAGCCGACCCGCGACCTGGGCCAGTCCGCGCGCGATCCGCGCGACGGCTTCGACCTGGCCTATTTTGGCGATTCGCGCTATATCGGCTGGGGTGGCGGCCTGCCGGTGATCGTCGACGGTGCCGTGGTCGGCGCGGTGGCGGTTAGCGGGCTGCCCGAGCAAGAGGATATGGTGCTGGCGCAGCTTGGCGTCGACGCGATCCTGGCGAGGCTGTGAGGCCCCAACTATACTGATCCGCATGTTCGATCCGAGTTTTCAAGACGGAGGACGAAAGACGGACGACGAATGAGCGCCGTCTTCCGTCTTCCGTCTTCCGTCACATGTGCTTCGGATTTACGATAGGCCGCATTAAGGCATGATATGGATACAACGACTCTAATCGTCGTGATCGCCGCCGTCGTGGTAGTCGTGGCAGTTGTCGTGCTGCAGCGGCTGAGCTGGGGCGGCGCGCCCAGAGATAGCCGGCTGCCAACCTATGCCCCGCCGGCGCAGCCCGATGCGGCGGGCGAGGCCGAGGTGCGCGCGCTGCTGGCCGGCGGCAACAAGATCGCCGCGATCAAGCGCGTGCGCGAGCTTACCGGCATGGGCCTCAAAGAAGCCAAGGACTATGTCGAGGCGCTGGAGCGATCTGGCTGAAACGCGCGCCCTCTCACGGGCGTATTACATGCTGAGCCGCGCAACCGTGCGTCGTTCGAACCAAGCGGGGAGGCAACCATGCATTTACGACATCTACGCCACTGCATCCTCATCCTCGTGCTGCTGACCTTGCTGGCGCTGCCATCCGGCGCGGCGCTGGCGCAAAGCAAATCGTTCGTTTACGACGAGATCAGCGTCGACGTCGACGTGCAGGCTGACGGCGCGCTCGACGTGACCGAGATCATGACGCTGAAATTTATCGGCGGGCCGTTCAGCTTTGTGTCGCGCTCGATCGCGCTGACGCGGCTCGACGAGGTGCGCGATGTCAGCCTGAGCGAGGGCCAGCGCGCCTACGTCGAAGCGCCCGATGGTAAGGCGCCGGGCAGTTTTGTGGTCGACCATCTGGGCGACAAGCTCAAGGTCAGCTGGTACTACGATCCGGCCAGCGACACGACGCGCACCTTTACCCTGCGCTATCGCGTGCTTGGCGCGGTGCGCGTCAGCAGCGAGGCCGATCAGGTCTGGTGGGTAGGAATTTTCCCCGAGCGCAGCGTGCCGGTACAGCATGCCCGCGTGGCGATGCACATGCCCGACGGCGCACGGCCGCGCGCGCAGGATGTGACACTCCCCGCCGCAAGCGCCCAGATCGAAATAACCAACAGCGATATCGTCGTGACGCGCGACCAACCGCTTCCGCCTGGACAATCTCTCGACGTACGGGTCGACTTCAACCCAGCGCTGGTTTCCGCCCCGCAGCCAGCCTGGCAATCGGCCGTCGCGTCCCAGCCGGAAGCGCCCGAGGTGCAGCCAACTTCGCAACCACTCGGCCCGCTCGGCTGGCTGATCGGCGGCTTCTTTGGAGTGTTGAGCTGCCTGGGTGTACCGTTGATCGTTGTCGTCGTGCTATTTGTCGTGATCCGGGGGCTGATCCGCAGCGCCGGCAGCGCACAGCAACAGCCGCAGGCCGGGTGGAACAACAGCGACAGCAGCTCGAACAGCAGCGACAGCTGGAGCAGCAACGACAGCAGTAGCAGCTGGAGCAGCAGCGACAGCAGCGGCAGTTGGAGCAGCAGTGACAGCGGCGGCAGCGGTGGCGGCGGCGGCGACGCCGGTTAGCCCGGAGTGAGGCGACGATGCGCTGAGGCGAAAAGATAGCTGCGTCTTGCTCTTCACCCTCTTCGCCTCCCGTATCTTCGCTTTTTTGCCCCAGGCTCTACGGCGCGGTTGCCAGGCAGTTTGCCGCGCTGGCCTGCATGAGCCCTCCGGCGTCTTCGGGCGCCAGCTCGCCCAGCAGCACCGGCGGCAGCTCGGCGCGCATAGCCCCCCAGGCGCAGCGCAGCGCGCGCGTCGGTGGTAGGCCGGGCGCTTCCTCGGCCTGCGCAGCCGCCGCCGCCAGCTCCACATTGCCTTGCACCGCCGGGCTGGCTAGCGCCTCGCGCAGCGCCGGCAGCAGCCCAAGCTCGGCGGCGATGCGCGCCTGCGCCTCGGGCCGCGCGAGCGCCGCGCCAAGCGCGCCGGCCTGGCGCAGCTGCTCGCCGGCGAGTGTTTTGGCATACATCAGGTAGAGCCCGCCCAGCGGCGGCGCGGCGGCGCGACCGCTGGCCGCGACGCGCGGCATTGGCGCGATCCCCAGGTCGAGCGTGTCGGTATACTCGCGATAGCTCTCAAGCGACCAGTCGCCGTCGATCGCAAAGGCCGTGCGGCCCTCGCGGAACAACTGCGCACCCTCGTCGTAGGTCGAGGGCGGCGGTGGGCCGGTGGCGCGCAGCTCTTTGAGCAAATTGAGCGCCCCCAGCATCTGCGGGGTATCGAGCGCCGGGGCGCCGTCAGGCGCCAGCGCCGCGCCGCCCATACCAGTGAGCCAGGCTGCCAGCCAGCGCGGCTCGGCCCAGGCCGCCACCAGGCCATAACGATCGCCGGCCACCTGGCTGCGCGCGGCGACGATCAGCTCGTCGCTGCTGCGCGGCGCCCCGCCGACCAGCTTTTTGTTATACAGAAGAAATAATGCTCCCTGCGCGGCCAGCGGCGTGCCCCAGCGCTGACCGTCGAGCGTCGCCCCGGCGATGGCGGCTGGCAGAAGATCGTTCGATTGTAGCTCGTCGGCAGCGAGCTGGAGCAAATCTTGGCCTTGGAAAATGCCCAACTCGTCCTGCGTGCCCCAGAACAGGTCCGGCAGCGGCAGATCGGCCAGAGTCGCCGCGCGCACGTCGGACAGCAACCCATCGGCGCTTTTCCCCACCACGCGTACCTCGACGCCACGCGAGCGTCCAACGTCGGCCAATAGGCGCTGCAACCCTTCCAGGCGCGGCCCTTCGGCGATTGCCCAGACGATCAGCGCCGCAGGCGGCGCGGTCGGTTCGGGTGTCGGCAGCGCGGTTGGTGTGGACGTGGCGCGTAGCGTGGGTATGGCTGTTGGCACACCAGTAGCGGTCGGAGGAAAGGCAGTCGGCGCTGGAGTCGGCGCAGCAACACAGGCGGCGAGCAGAAATAACAACGGCAACGCGCGCGCCGCACGGCACAATCCACGGTTCATGGGGCTTTATCTCGACATACCTTCAACAGCGGCGCTCCACGCCGGCCCGCATCCTACCATAGTTGCGCAGCTCTGCCAATCTTCTGCTGTGCAGCAAGGCGGGAGAAAATCTCCCGCGCGCGTCGTCGGTGGCGCGCCGCACTGCTTGGGGGCGAAGGCTGAGCGGCCGCCTTATCGCTCGATCAGGTGCTCGCCGAAGCATTGGCTGAGCGCAGAACGACGAGTGAAGAGTGCTGAAGCCAAGAGCCGATGAGCTTCGCCCACTCGCCTGCTCGCCGCATGCCTAGATGAGCCGCGCCACGACTTCGTCGCCGTCCCACTCGTCGGTTTCCACAAAGCCAAGTGTGCCGTACAGATGCTTGGCCACCCCATTGGCCGGTTGGTACGAGAGCGCGAACTGGCGCTGGCCATGTTGCGCACGCAGCATGTCGAGCGCTGCTAGGATGGCTTGCCTACCATAGCCGCGCCCCTGCCGGCCACGATCGATCAGAATGCCGCCCAGCCAGCAGCTGCCATCGGCCGGGTCGACGGCCCATATCAGCATACCGATCACCTGCTCGCCGGCATAGATCGCCAGCGGCTGCCAGCCCACATCGCTATAGCAGCACAATGCCAGGTAGAAGCTTGGCTCAGCTACAAAGGCGCGCTGCTCCTCGGCCACTCGAAGATCGGCGACAGCATGCCAATTGTCCTTCCCGACCGGGCGCAGGCTGACGCCGTCGCTCTGGGTGGGTGTGGTTTCTGCATCCAAGGCGTGATTCCTTCCTATGACTCCTGTGGTAGAGGGTTCGGGGTCGTGTAATTGACAGAAGTTACGCGGCGCCCACGGTTGATGACTTTTAGCCTGCGGCAGCAAGGTATTTTCATCAGTTATCGTGGCGGATTTTCGCCGGCGGGC
>JADMIO011126969.1_pt1 | contig 29616 bp, 29 predicted proteins | sample 8958161 | NCBI WGS metagenome assembly JADMIO01 (sample SAMN16585339, study PRJNA669376) | soil metagenome | isolation source: Crop rotation soil | place: USA: Cullars Rotation, Alabama | collected 2011 | reverse complement strand
GACAACTTGTCCACGTGGAATTCTAAGCTTAGGATCCCAATGTGCTGGAAAGAAACCTCGACGGCAACCTTTTTTCCGAGCTCTTTGCTTTCCGCGATGGTGGAGGATCGTTTTGTTTTTACGAGCTGTTTTCCGTCAAGAGAGATAACACCAGCCTTTAGCGTAATAAGATTGCCCTCATACTGTGCATAGCCGAAAATTGGAATGTTGTATCCATGATTTAAGGTCTTCGAAAAAGATCGTTCGGTGCGTATACAGTCCTCAGTTTCTTCGTCATTCACCCAGCGCTGAATCACGTCCTTCTTATCGAAGGAAAGTTTTTTGTGACATTCCACAACCACGCTGCCTTGCCCGACTGCCGGAACAAAATAACTCGTTTCTATATTTTCAATGATCAGGTTGTCGAATCCAAGTCGATGAACATCTGCGTAAGCGAGCAATAAGGCGTCATACTCTCCTGCTTTCATTCTCTTTATTTGGCTTTCCGGATCGCCGGAAGCGAATAAGGCTTGAGCGGAAGGATAAAAGTGTTTTATAAACGCCATTCTTCGAATGGAAGAAGTGCCCACTTTTCGGTTCTCCGTTTTTAGATTGATGTTTTTATGATGACTAACTACCACATCGTTTGGCAGCTCGCGTTTGGTGAATGCAACAAGTTCCAGTTCTTCGTGTAAATCAGCAGGCAGGTCCTTGGCATGGTAGACAGCGACGTCGATTGAGCCGTCCAATAACTTGAGGTCAAGATTTTTCTTTGCTTTCGCACCGTCGTCACCGGAAACGTCAGATGGAATAATCTCTGTCTGATACCCCGAAGGCTTTATCAGGCTTTCAATAAATTTAGCTTGTGCGATGGCAAGGGAATTTCCATACGTTCCAATTCGAATTATTTTGTTCATGGCCTTATGGTTTTGGAAATTTGAAGTGAAAGATCAAGGAATATCATTTTAGCGCTGCCGTTTCGTTCAAGATGATATGTGGCGTCACTCATTAATTTGTAGGACTTCTCTACCACCGGAACAGACAATTGCGCACTGAATTTTTTTATGAAGTCAAATTCTTCTCCACGTGAGCGGTGTAGTTCGGTGGCTCCAGCCAGACTCAAGAGTGATTCGCGCATCATGTTCATTCCGTAATATAGCACGTTACGTTGTCGGAGTTTGTCAAGTTGATGAAAATCATCGGCCATTCCCACGAGTTCGCCTGTACGTTTTGAGTTATAACATGCGCGCATCCAGTCAACGAAAAATTGGCCGTTGTTGTCTTCCTCATTTTCGGAAAGGGTGATTGCAAGGTTCAGATTGCCGTCGGCCAGTTGCGCAAGTCGCGCGGCACGTTTTGGCTCAATGGATTTATTTTCGCTCAGGTATTTTTCAACTTCAGAATCGGGGAGGAGCGGAATGCTAATAAGCTGCGTCCGCGAAATAATGGTGGGTAATAATTTATCGGCTGCATTTGTCACCAAAATAAAATAGGTGTGCGCGGCAGGTTCTTCGAGAATTTTAAGAATGCCATTGGCCGCCGACGGATGCATTAATTCAGGTTGCCAAATGATCATCACCTTGTATTTACTTTCGAAGGGCTTCAAAGAAAGCGCCTTTACAATCTCGCGACTTTCTTCACGGGAGATCAATGCTTGTTTGTCCTCGCCACCGTACGAAGTTGTCCAGGCATCCAAATCACTGAAGGGCTGCTCCAGTAAAAATGTTCTCCACGCTTTCAGAATATCTGCTTTAAAGCGATCTTCATCTTTATCGTTTTTAACGTTGCTTAATGGAAAGACGAAGTGTGTATCGGGATGGATATATTTCAAACTCTTGCTACAAGCCGGACACGTGCCGCAAATATCGTCACCTTTATTCTGACAGTGTAAGTACGCGGCGTACGCGAGTGCAAGCGGCAAGTTCAATGCCCCTTCTGCTCCAACAAATAATTGAGCATGCGCAGTATGATTACTCTTGACCGAATCGATCAGTAGATTCTTTGTTTCGGCTAATCCCGGTATATCTGAAAACTTCATTTGATTAATTCTTGGCTGCCGTTAACTCAAACACGTTAGCTAAAATTTCTTTTTCGATGTCATCAAGCTTCATTTTTCTTCGCTCCATTACTTTCTCGGCGGTTTCACACGCTTTTTTTAATTGATAGGTCGTGAATCCAGCGGCACCTCCCCAGGAAAATGATGGAATAAAATTTCTAGGGAATCCATCTCCAAAAATATTGGCGGATACACCGACAACAGTGCCCGTATTAAACATCGTGTTGATTCCACACTTGCTGTGATCTCCCATCATCAATCCGCAGAACTGTAAACCCGTATCCGCGAAGCCACCTTTGGCATAACTCCAGATTTTAACATTCTCATAATTGTTTTTGAGATTTGAAGTGTTTGTATCCGCACCAAGGTTACACCATTCGCCTATCACTGAATTGCCAAGAAAGCCATCGTGACCTTTGTTGCTAAAACCAAATATCACTGAGTTGGCAACCTCACCGCCAACTTTTGAATGCGGACCTACGGTTGTATCGCCGCGCATTTTACCACCCATGTTTACAGTTGAACCGTCACATAATGCGAATGGTCCCTTAATGAGCGCGCCTTCCTGTACGGAAGAATTTTTTCCAAGATAAATCGGACCATCTTCCGCATTCAAAACAGCTGCGCGGATGGTCACACCTTCTTCCACAAAAATGTTCGACTCATTATAAACGATGGTGTGTTTATCCTGAATACCAGCTGATTTTCGTCCAGTTGTAATTAGCTTGAAGTCTGCGCGAATTTCAGCGGCGTTGTGCTGAAATATTTTCCATGTCCTATCGATAAGAGTTATGTCTTTCGGGAAAACTTTAGGAACACTGTTTTTTAGATCAGGCAGTGACAACTCTTCACTTCTCCAGGCAAGGATAATTTCGTCTTTTACCAGAACTTCTTTCGGCTTTAGACTTTTTACGCCGGCAACAGCATCGTCATCCGGACACCATGCTGCATTGATAAATAGATTATCAGTTGCCGGTTTTAGGGGGAATTTTTTTTGAAGATAGGCTTCGGTCAAAAACGACCCTTCCAAGCTTAACCGTTTTTCCCATTTTTCTGCGATTGTAAGTATGCCAATCCTAATTTTGCTGACAGGCCTTGTAAACGTAAAGGGTAGGAGATTAATGCGGGTTGCTGGGTCGTCGAAGAGTACTAAGTTCATTCGGTAAATATAAAATTATTCCCTCAGCAGTTCCCTTCTTCTGAGGAGTGGCCGTTCCAAGTATGAGGCGGGGGTGATGGGTAAAATCGGCCTTTTCTTCGGCTTGCGCCACCGCCGAAGCTCTGGCGCACGTAGTCGGCGGATAAATAAAAAAGCCTCCAGAACGGAGGCTTTCTCATGCATATAAGAAGGAAGTATTAAGCTTTCTTTTGGTACTTGTTCTTGAACTTCTCCACACGTCCTGCTGTATCCACAAACATCTTCTTGCCTGTGTAGAAAGGGTGTGAAGCTGAACTAACCTCGACCTTAATTACTGGGTATTCTTTACCGTCTTCCCACTTAATCGTTTCCTTAGTTTTTGTGGTAGAACGAGTCAAAAACTTAAAATCGCTCGAAAGATCGTGGAAAACGACCTCTTTGTAGTCTGGGTGAATGTCCTTTTTCATCTTAATAATCGGTTTTTCCTCTAAAAGGACTGCAAAGATAAGGACCGGCGCCGTAAATTCAATGGCTACCTTAAGTTTTTTGGGACATAACCAGAACCTCTGTATTTTGGCTAAATCTTTACTTTTTAAGCGGATGCGGCGATTTCTGATTCTATTGATATTTTGTCCTTTTTGGCTTTCTGCGCAAAGCAGCTATGCCCCCATAAATGAATCATACTACCACCTGATCGACCGTTATGAGGTGAAATCGGGCCAGATTTCCCCGAATATCTTTACAAGCGTTAAGCCCTATAAACGTTCTGACATAGCGGCTTTTGTGGATTCGGCGGAAAGCAGGGATCTTTATACGTCAGCGGCCGACCGTTTTAACCTAGCGTATTTTCGGAATGATAACTGGGAATGGTCACGCCCGGAAACCAACGATAGTCGGAAACCGATTCTAAAATATTTTTATAAAAAGAAGTCGGACCTGTTTCATGTTGACCAGGACCCTGACTTTGATCTACATGTAAACCCCGTGCTATACGGCGGGGTGGGTAAAGATTCGGAGTCCGAGGATTTGATGTTTATCAATACTCGCGGGTTAGAAATCCGTGGTATGTTGGACAAGAAGATTGGTTTCTACATGTTCATGTCCGAAAATCAAGCCCGGTTGCCGATGTATATCAACCGGATGGTAGACACTTATAATGTCATTCCTCATGAAGGGTTTTGGAAGTCGTTTAAGGAGGGTGATGGTTATGATTTCTTCCAGGCACGAGGATACATCACCTTTGAGGCTACCAAGCATTTTAACCTTCAATTCGGTCACGATCGTTTTTTTATCGGAAATGGGCAGCGTTCGCTAATCTATTCTGACCACGCACCACCGGCTCTATTCCTAAAAGGAAATATCAAGGTGTGGAAATTGAATTACATGTTTATGCTTAACCGGATGGTTGCTGACCGAAAAATAGGTGGTAAGTATCCCGACAAATATGTTGCGTTTCATCACCTGAGCGTAAACCTTGGTAAAAAATTAAACATCGGATTATTTGAATCGGTTGTATTTAATTCCAACGACTCCACGTCATTCGAATTTTCCTACTTGAATCCGGTGATTTTTTATCGCGCCATTGAACAACAGTTTGGCAGCAGCGACAATGTTATTATTGGTGCCGATTTTAAATGGAATGCGTTCAAGGGCGTCTCAGTCTACGGCCAGTTTGTCCTCGATGAATTTGTCCTGGATAACATAAGAGCGGGCAATGGTTGGTGGGCCAACAAGTTCGCCGTACAAGGTGGCATAAAATATTATGACGCGTTTGGCGTCTCTAATCTTGACTTACAGGCCGAAGCGAACATTGTTCGGCCGTATACATACTCTCATCATAATCCCTATGGAAGCTATTCGAATTATTTACAACCAATTGCCCACCCGCTGGGTGCAAATTTTAAGGAAGTGATTGGAATTGCCCGATATCAACCGATTCCGCGTTTGACTCTTACGGGAAAAGTGATCGTGGCACAGGTGGGGCGTGATACGCTTACCGCGAATTATGGAGGTGATATTTTAAAAAACTATAAAACACGGAAAAAGGATTTTGGAAATACGATAGGACAAGGTGTTACCAACGATATTTTGTTTGCAACTTTTACGGCAAGCTGGCAGTTGAAACACAACTTATTCATTGATGCGACGGCGGTTATCCGAAAGAGCGAAAGTTCTGTTGATATCTATAATCACAACACAACAATAACTTCACTAGCTTTACGCTGGAATATCCCACAGCGGCTTTACGAGTTTTAATTGAATGAAGATCTATCTACGAATTTTAGGATACGCACCTGGTCTTACCGGCCGACTGATAAAGTTTTTTATCTACTCTATTGTTGGTGTCGCATTTACAACCGGATACCTCGCGCTCACCATGCCGATGTTGAAAATCCTTTTCTTACCCACGGTAAATGCAACCCTTCCTGTAGCGCCGGGTGAATTTGAATTTTCAAAAGCATACTTCACCGAATACTTCAATTACAATTTCATTAGAATTGTCCACGAGCATGGGCCGCACACTACTTTACTATATATCTGTATTGGAATTGTTGTGCTGATGATTTTTGGAAATGCCTTCCGGTACCTTGAGCGAATGACGGCTTCTCGCGTACGAGTTGATGTAGTGAAGAATATGCGGATGCACATCTTCCGGAATATCACCAATCTGCATATTGGATATTTCAATGATCAGCGAAAAGGAGATTTAGTTTCTCGCTTCACGAATGACATGGGCGAGGTTGAAGCTTCTGTAACAAACAGCATGAAGTCGGTAATGAAGGAACCGATTACGATCCTCGTTTATCTGATTGTTCTTTTTTCTATCTCTTATAAACTTACACTGTTTACGCTTATTCTACTTCCGGTGACCGGTGGAGTTATTGGGCGAATAATCAAAGCCCTGAAGCGCAAGGCAAAGCAAAGCCAGGAGGCTATGGGACGCATCGTCAATATCCTGGACGAAACATTTAGCGGAATGCGTGTTATCAAAGCATTCAATGCACGGAATTTTATTATTAAAAAGATCGACGATGAAACGAGCTATCACCGCAAAGTGAACCTGTCGATTTCGCGAAAAAATGAACTATCATCACCGTTATCGGAGGTATTGGGTGTAATCATTGTTGCCGTTATTTTATACTACGGTGGAAATCTTGTTCTTGGTGGAACAGGAGAATTGGGGCCAGAGCAGTTTATGGGCTATCTGGTGTTCTATGCCTCGATGATTCAACCGGCGAAGAATTTTTCAAATGGAATTACATCGGTACAGAAAGGAACAATCGCAGCACAACGTATCTTTTCGGTTATCGACACAGAACCGATGGTTAAAAACAAGCCGGATGCAAAGGTGCTTGAATCGTTTAATGAAACCCTGGAATACAGGAGCGTAAGTTTTGCCTACGATTCAGAGCCTGTGCTGAAAAACATCAATCTGAAAATCCAGAAAGGAAAAACAATTGCCCTCGTTGGCCCGTCGGGAGGGGGCAAGTCTACCTTTGCTGATTTAGTCCCAAGATTTTACGATCCAACACAAGGTGAAATTTTGTTGGACGGTGTGAACATCACCGACTATGAAATAGAGTCATTGCGAAAACAGATGGGCGTGGTGACGCAAGAGTCAATTCTTTTCAACGATACGATCTTCAATAACATTGCTTTTGGTATGGAGAACGCAACCGAAGAATCGGTAATTGCGGCTGCCAAGGTGGCGAATGCTCATGATTTCATCATGCAGACCGAAAATGGATATCAAACCTTCATCGGAGAACGTGGTTCAAAGTTGTCGGGCGGGCAACGCCAACGCTTGTCGATTGCGAGAGCGGTGTTGAAGAATCCACCTATTCTTATCCTCGATGAAGCTACCTCAGCGTTGGACTCTGAATCCGAGAAATTGGTACAAGAGGCCCTTACAAATCTGATGAAGAACAGAACGTCGATTGTCATTGCGCACCGACTAAGCACCATACAACATGCGGATGAAATCGTGGTCATCCAGAATGGCCATATCATTGAACGAGGTCGTCACGAGGAGCTTATCGGGCAGGAGGGCTTATATAAGAAGCTCACCGAGATTCAAAAAGTTTGATTTTCGGGGCATTCTCATTTTAGGTTTTCGGCAAAAAGGTTAAGTTTGTTATTCAACCCCATTGTCTATGATGAAGAGAAACAGGCTCATTTTCTATGCGATCTTTGGAGTCCTCCATCTTTTTATTTTTCTCTTCAGTATTTACATGGACAGTCAGCGAGACAATTTCCAGTTCCTGATTCAAATGCAGAGCAAGATTTCGTTGCTTAAATATTGCTCATTGGTTCTGTTGGTTCTATTTGCAACAAACGTCATTCTTCATGTCCGTGACAATACTCGACACACAAAAGAAATCGATAAGCTCAATGCCGACCTGACAAACCTCAAGGCTAAGTTGTACGATCAGGACAACGGCAAGAAATAATCGCTGCCCTTTTTCTTTGAGATTCCACTTTTTCGAACTTCAGTTTTAATTTGTAATTAAAGGGATATTCCCTTTTGAGAAATCTGCGAAGCTGCCTCAAGCTCCTTTGAAATCACGTTATTTCTGACTTGATTTTAATTCGTTTCTCATGCTTTCAAAAACGTACGGCTGTGCCGTATTCGGAGTCGACGCAAAAAAAATTACCGTAGAACTCAATGTTGGGCAGGGTACCAAGTTCTGGATGAGTGGATTACCTGACAGCGCCGTTAAAGAAAGTGCGCATCGCGTGGAATCTGCAATAAAACGTTTTGGATACATCATGCCCCGACAAAAGGTCGTCGTAAACCTTGCACCGGCAGATATCCGAAAAGAAGGTTCTGCCTATGATTTGCCAATTGCTCTCGGTATCCTTCAAGCCTCCGGTCAAATCGAAACTGAAAAGTTGGAACAATACGTAATCATGGGCGAGCTTGCACTGGATGGAACATTACGTCCCATCAAAGGTGTTTTGCCGATTGCCATTCAAGCTCAACGCGAAGGATTTAAGGGTTTCATACTCCCGCAAGACAATGCCCGTGAAGCGGCGATTGTAAACGATATTGATATTATTCCCGTCGGCACACTGAAACAGGCAGTTGACTTTTTGCTGGCACTCGAAACAATCGAACCCGTGCGAATCGATACCCGCGAGGTGTTCGCAGCTCAACTTAATTCGTACGACACAGACTTCAAGGATGTTCAGGGTCAGGAAAATATTAAACGGGCATTAGAGATTGCTGCAGCAGGTGGTCATAATGTTATCATGATTGGTCCGCCGGGCGCAGGTAAAACGATGCTTGCAAAAAGATTGTCTACCATACTTCCGCCTCTGTCATTGAATGAAGCACTGGAGACAACAAAAATTCATTCCGTGGCTGGGAAAATTGGACGTGAAACCGCGCTTATTGCAACGCGACCCTTTCGTGCTCCTCATCATACCATATCGGATGTAGCACTTGTCGGCGGCGGATGGTAATAACACTGACAGATGGGAATGAACAGAGGTAAATGAGAATTGACCTTAAAATTCGGCTAAAAACCCACAAAATATACTTGTCATTCTAATCAGATAATTGAACAAGTCGGCCATTTTTTGACCTTTTTATACTAATTAGGTTGGTCTATTTCCAGAGAACTGGACTTCAAAATCATAGAAGATCGTTGGAATAAATTCTTCATTTAAAATTTGAAATTATGGGACAAGTGTATTGCCTGGTGGAATGTTTAGTGACCTACAATGATGGAAAATCTGAGATTCGCAGACCAGCATATTCCGAGATAGCGGTTGGACTTGCAACGGTTAACAGGATATCAGTTGTTAATTATTTACGAGAGAATCTTAAAAATGTGAGAACGATTGAAATCCTTGATACTCTATACTTCAGAAGTGAAAGTGACTATATTCAATACATTAGCAGATAGCCTTATCTTGGATAGAAGATGATACAGAATGTTGACATTAAACTTATAGAGACGTTTGTATATGATTGTGAAAGATTATTTCTCTTGACCTTTGACAATACGGAGTACGAAATAAATCAGACCTGTTTAACTGTTAGGAAGCTGCTCATCGATACTCCGGGGATAATGGGATTCTGGAATTCGTTCTTTCAGGAAAAATTCAAATTATTAAGTGCGACCCCGACCGACAAATTTGACTCGCAGTATCTGGAGCAGGTTAAACTTCATATTCCGTTACTTGACATTCTTCCGACTGTCGTAATTACAAATTACACCTCGATCAAATTAAATGAGAAAAAAGGGCCAAATACCTATTCAATAAGGTCACTTGAGGTAAAGATAAATTTGCTAAGCATTGACAAATACTTAAGCGAAGATTTTTTAGTGCTTAATGGTAGTTACATAACCAGGAAGGACATTTTGGAATATGTAGCTTACGGTACTGGGGCAATTCACTATAACATAAGGCAAGATAAACTTGATAGAATTAAGGCTGTTAACAAGCTAAATTTCTTCTACGCAATGGGGATAGAAAAACCTGACTCAATGTTCTTCTTCGCTCAAAGTTTCAGAACACCAGAAGACGAAAGCAGACTAAAGGACACACCAGAGTTTTCTAAGTTTCTTATGACGTTGGGTGATAGACATAGTTTTGAGTCTCTTATGACGTTGCAGATTATACACGAAATCAGAGCTACCGAACAATTCTGGTTGTTATACAGTAGAGCAAAGGACTATCTCATTCAAAACCTTTACAAATACAAAGGCTATGACAGAAATAGCTTTTTTACTTTGGTTGATAGAGATAAAAATGCACGTTGACATCAGTTACGCTGAACCAGATACTGGTTTGCATAATCCAATGGATTAATTTGTTCCCGCTCGAACCTCAATAACATTACATCCGAAGGAACATTAAACTTAGGCGCTAATATTTCAGCAGTGAAGATTCCAAATACGCGCTTAGCTATACCCAGCTCTTCAAGCTTTGAAGCGTTTTTTGTTTTGATTTCAGCTAAGGTTGGTGCTAATAATAGAAGTTCAGATTTTAGTTGTTCAAGTGGCACTAATAAACGGCCAGCAAATTCATCTGCTTGATCTTCATAGGAAGCAAGATTTGCACCGTCGATTTGAGAAAGCAGTGCTTGCCATTCCTTGACAGTTGTAATCTTGTTGGACTCATAAAAATCTTGATGGAGAAAGTAATGGCCGAGTTCATGGGCCATAGTAAATCGCAAGGCAGCCTCAAACTTTGGTGCGGTCATCATTTCGCTGTCTACGTAGATTGTAGTGCGATCATTTGAAAGAAACCCATAGATATCAATATCATCCCTTAATCCATCCATGGGAATAATGGTCAGCTCCACACCAAATTCTATGATGCTATCTATATCAACGGGAATAGATTGCGACCGCCAATATTTTTTTCTGACTTCCTCCGCCATGTCGCAACATTGCGCGAAGGTGATGTGTTGAAAAGCAGGGGGCACCCTTCAATCATTAGTTTAGCTCGCTTGATTAGCGAATTGAATCATTTGGTTTAATAGTCTTAGTTCGTCTTCGCTTGGCTTTTCACCGCGAACGGTTCTGAAGAAAATAGGCAGAGCTTCGACCAATTTTTTTGAATCAGTAAGCATCTCTGTCGGCATTGCATCGATAACCGCTAAATCAATAAGAGTATCGCGCTCTTTTTTAGAAAGTTCAAGAACATTAGAAATGCGATCCAGAATTTCCGGGCTTTGGCCATGTTTAACCAAGCCTCGTTCAATTTTGCTCCAGTTGGATGGATCCAGTGCTGCGGACTTGCAAAACTGTCGAAGGGATAGTTCCCTTTCCATCCTCTTTTCCTGCACGAACTGATGGAAATGCTTCATTTGGTATGTTGTTTTCGGTTGTATAGCTAGTAAAGGTTATTTGTTACCAACCGGCTGTCGGTAGTGAGAGTCCTAGTGTGGAACAAATGTACCACACCTTTTTCAATATCCGTGCCACTGGTGACTGGCTTTTTTAGCCTGAAAACCAGCTTTTTGATGGCCGGTAGTTTTCGTAATGCTTAAGAATGGGACAATTTTCCCCATTAATGCCCCCAACCCCGCAACAATAACCTTCATATGAAATTTTTTCTCACTGATTAACAGACAGTTACAAAAACTTTGGTGATAGTGTGGTATAATTACACCACATGTGGTATATTTGTACCACAGTATTAAACAAAACCATATCTATCATGATGAGATTTGATGATTTTATTAAAGAGAAGCGTGTAGCGGCACAGCTAACGCTCCGACAGTTCTGCCAGCAGGCATCCGTGGATCCGTCCAACTGGAGTAAGACCGAGAGAGGCCTGGGCGAGATTCCGAAGAGCAAGGATATGCTTGACCGGATCGCAGGTATCCTGAAACTTGACAAGAGCGACAGGGATACACTAATCGACCTAGCAATTATAGCCTCCATTCCCAAGGAGTTAAGAAGCAATGACATCATTGAAAAGCTTCCAATCTTCTTTCGCACAGTACGGGGCGAGAAACCAACCGAAGCAGAGCTGAAAAAATTATTTGAAACAATTTCAAACAGTTAATTCTAAACCACCTATGGGAACATTTCCAAGTTACAGGTTTGACACCATCCGCCAAATTGCGGATAACGTGCGTAACACCTATGCAAAAAATCCAAATACGATCCCCGTTGACATCGACCACATTGTAGAATTTGGGTACCGACTGGAAGTGAGACCCCTCAAAAACCTTAAATCCTCCCTCGACATGGAAGGTATGCTTTCGAAAGATCGCAAGACCATTTTTGTCGATAACGATACGTACATCGATGATCGGTTCTTAGCCCGCAGTCGATTTACACTCGCCCACGAAATTGGGCACTATGAACTCCATAAAGACTTTTATATAAATGCTGCATTCGAAACTCCGGAAGAGTGGGTGAAAATGTTAAGCAATATTAATCCCGAAGATCTCGAGTGGTGCGAACGCCATGCGGATGAATTCGCTGGTCGCCTTTTGGTGCCGGTGGAATTTCTGAAAGAAGAGATTGATAAACTTCGCCCAAAACTTAAAGAGCTTGAAGCGATATCTTCCCAACACGGGATCACTGGCGGTGAAGAATTGCAACGATGGAAAGCGGTGTATGTCGCAAGGATAATTGCACCGAAGTTCGAAGTATCACCACAAGTGATTGAGATAAGAATCAGAACCGAACGTCTTAACCTTTAAACCACTCAGCCGATAGATTAGAAATAAAAAAACCAATCAACATTGGCACTGTTGATTGGCTGCTCGAAGGGAAAATAAAGTTTCGCGGCTTTACTGAGGCTTATCACCTCATTTGCTCCTTTCGTTGCACAAATGTAGAAAACATTTTACACGCGTGCAATTTTTTTTGCCTGGGCTATCAACACCTTCAGATAACCTTAAAGAAGCCGGAGGATTTTTTTTAACAAAAAACAAAAATTTTTATGAACAAATTTTCGATTGATGACGAAGTAATAGATGTTGAATTGGCTGCGCAAGCAGATAAGCTCCCACCAAAAGGTAGAAAATACCGATACAAGGTGGATGAGCTGGAACGCACCACGGATAAAGAGTCGCTCACAGGAAAGGAGATTCTTGAAAGCGTTGGTAAAAAGCCAGAGCAATGGATACTTCGTCAAAAAATTCGCGGTAAGTGGTTTACCGTGAACCCAAATGATTCAGTTGATTTCACGACAGCAGGCGTTGAGAAATTCAAGACGCTGCCAACGGATCAAACTGATGGTGAGAATGCAAAGTCCCCTCGCAGGGACTTTGCGCTTCTCGAAGAAGATGAGGAATTTCTGAACAACCTCGACCTTGTCTGGGAAGCCGTGGCTGAAGAGAATACTAACAAGTGGATCTTCATCCATGACTATCCTATTGTGAAAGGTTACAATGTTGAAAGGGCAACGATGGCCATTAACATTGTCGCAGGCTACCCGACAGCGCAATTGGATATGGTCTTCTTCAGTCCGGCTCTTGCCCGAAGTGATGGTCAGGGCATTCCAAATGTTTCAGTTATGGCTATCAAAGGTGAGCAGTTTCAGCAATGGTCACGTCATCGCTCGGCTGAAAATCCATGGCGCCCAGGCAACGACAATTTAGGTACGCACTACCCGCTTGCTGAGGTTTGGTTGTTGAATGAATTTCTAAAACGCCCGCACTATGCAGTACCAGCTTAAACTCCATGGTACTCATTTTCAAAAGTTGCGAGAACACTTATATCCAGGGGACGGCAAGGAAGCCGTCGCCCTGGTATTGTGTGGTCGTCATGAAGATGATGAATGTTCAATTTTACTTGGACATGAACTCCTTTTAATCCCGCACGATGAATGCGAGCGTGATGAGCAATATGTGAAATGGAAAACAACAAGAGCAGTTGATTTTTTCGAGCGTGTCGAGAAATACAATTTCGCTATTGTTAAGATCCATAGTCATCCAACAGGCTATCCGGAATTCTCGCCAATCGATGATGAATCGGATCGGATTTTTTTTCCTGCAGCATATAGCTGGAGTGAGACAGATTCTGTTCATGCATCACTGGTGATGCTTCCAGATGGTAAAATCTTTGGAAGGATTTTTACAAGGAACCTGGAAATAGCGCCCCTCAATCGGATATCGATTGCTGGGGATGTGATCCAGGTTTGGGACTCGGTCGAACATGAAATTGATGATGACAGGGATGCTTTTGCACAACGGACAATCCAGGCATTTGGTGAGGGTACTTACAACCGTTTAAAAAATCTACGGATCGGAGTGATTGGTGCATCAGGAACTGGCAGTCCAACAATTGAGCAATTGATGCGGCTTGGCGTTGGAACGCTGGTCATCGTTGATCCTGATACAATTGAGTTGAGAAACTTGAATCGTATTATTAACAGCAGGAAGGGCGATGTCGGAAGAGCCAAGGTTGACGTATTGAAACAGTCTATCACAGAGACGGACCTAGGGACAGTAGTAATCACGCATGCAACAAATCTTTTCAATTCGATCGATGCGTTGAACGATCTTATTAAATGTGATGTGATTTTTGGTTGCATGGACAGTGTTGACGGCCGCAACCTGGTTTCACGGCTAACCAACTTCTATCTCATTCCATATTTTGATTTAGGAGTGAGACTTATTGCTAAGAAGGGTGGTTCGGTGAAAACGGTAGTAGGTTCCGTTCATTACGTTCAGCCCGCGAGGTCAAGCCTGCTTAGCAGAGGAATGTACACGCACGAAGGAGTCGCGGCAGAAAGTCTTAAAAGGACAAATCCCGAAAGATATGCTGAACTACTGAAACAGAAGTATATCCAGGGTGTCGATGTTGATCGGCCGGCGGTCATCAGTATTAACATGCTGATTTCAAGTCTGGGTGTCACTGAATTGTTGAATCGGATCCATCTTTTCAAAGATGACGCACCAGGCGAATATGCCAGGGTGATGGTTGATTGTTGCGGAAGCTGTATTGATAATACAGCTGAGCAAGATTTTGATCAGGACCCCGATGCAATCAAGTGGGCCGGACGCGGCTACTGTAAACCGTTTCTGAGACTTCCTGAATTTGGATAATGAGTCAGATTTCAAATTACGTCCGAAAACTAATTTACCTGGTTGGCGAGCTCTGGTTTTCACCACAGTACGCACTGCAGGAGGAAAAAGAATTTCCAACACAGGTAAAAAATGGAGTCGTGTACATCATCAGCGAAGGACCTGAGCCTGACACAATAATCTTTAAGTGCCCTTGTGGTTGTGATGAAGTTATCTATCTCAACCTGCTTAAAGACACGTGGCCATGCTGGGACTTTAAAATCAGTTGGTTTGGACTTGTTTCGATCCTTCCTTCAGTAAGAAGAAAAGTCAGGTGTAAAAGCCACTTCTACCTTACAAGCGGTCGCGTAAAAAACTGTTCAAATTTTTTTGATTACTAGCCGGCCGGGAAGTGTACTCCCTGAATTGGCAATGCAGCATCGCGTTGTCAGAAATCCAAATGAACGATTAATTATTTCCGGGTGCCCAGGTTGTTAAACCTGGGCTAACCCCGGCATGTTCAAACGCTCAATAATATTCATGCTTTAATGGAAGGAGACGTTAAACAATTGCTTTTTGACTGTTTGCCAAAAGGCAACGCAGAATGGCTGGTCATCGGCGCGGGAAAAATCATTAACGAGTTTAAAGGGTCATACAAACAACAGTTGATTCTGCGCAAACTTTCAAAGAATGACGACCCGGCAAACCTGAAATCGATAAGGATAGAAAAGGATGATATTCGTCACGCCATCGTTGATATTGGAAGCATCCGGATATTTTCTCCAGGAACAATTGTTCAGAATCAACGCATTAAAACATTCGTAGAAGAATATGCGAAAAAGAAGGAGATCGTCATCCCCGCACCCCAATCTCTGACTAAGAATACATTCGCGATTTTAGGTGTTCAAATGTCCCTGCCGAGTCTGTCGGACCTGCAATCGATAAACGTTCGATGTTTTGATGTTCCAGGCGAGAACCTGACTATCGTAATTCCTTGCTCTGTTATTGTGGACTACTATTTTTTTGGGATGACTCCGTTAACAAAGGCAGTTCTTGATGGTATGCTGGACAGAAAAGTAAAGAGGAGAAATACAGTTTTCAATCCGGACCGAATAGACAGGGATGTTTCTGCAACCAACAAAAAGGTAGCATATGTTGAGCTTGGAAGAAAAATGTTTCTTGAGGACAAGATTAAGATCGGAAGACTTGCCCATGATGATTTTTTCTGGAGCAAATGCATGGGCGTATTTGCCAGCCTGGTAGGTAAAAAACCGAATGGTAGTTTTATTGATACAGATTTTCCAGTTGATGAACCGGTAGAACTTTCAGTTTATGGAGTATTTGTGAAAGGGAAGTTCTTAGTTCATTCCATCTCCAGATGTTCATCGAAGCCACCGTTCGATTTGCTTATTGCAGGCAAACCTTTTAAAGGAAAGAGCCGGTTGAATGGAAATCTTTCATCCGGGAATAATCCTCCGGGGAACAAAACTCCATTAACGACTAATCCACCAAAAACAAAATCAAAAACCCATCTGGATACGAAGAACACTAGTGATGTTAAAGGAGAGCGACCGCAGTGGGATGCGGGATCAGAAACTTTGACTTATAGTCGGGACCAGAGTAGTAGTTTTCCAGATGAAGATTCCATCAACGAGCAGGATTTGGCCGATGCCGAAAAAAGTGATCAGGTAAATGAATGGATTCACAAAAACGGCCTGGCGTTAGCGTTTTCAACTAGTCCCGATAAGTCAGGGTCAACAAATTCTATTCAGTTGAACCTATCTGCTCATGGCCCATGGGTTCCTCCAAAACAGGAACCTACTACTGCCTTTTCAATTATTGAAAAGCTTAGCAGTACTTTGCAATTACACTTTAACCAAAGAAAGTGTAATGTTTCGGCAAAGATATGTTGTCCTGTGCAAGCTGGCGACGATAAGTATTCCGCATTTCCAGTCGATTTAATCCTTGCAAGTTCAGAATTTCGGACCACTGAGAACGTAAATTTTTGTTTTCTGAAAGTCAGAGAGCATGGGCATACCTTTCATCGGCGCGTTTTTATTCACCACCTTACAATTGATGGTCTAAATTTCTATATGATGGATGTTGAGCCAAAGTACATCAATAAAGTAAAATCCAGATTTTTGGCTTCTTATGGGGTGATTTTTCATACAGAGAATGAGCTTTCGGAAAAAGACCTTATAAAAATACTTTTGCAAATTGTTATCTCCCGTAAGACAAAGGATTCAGGTTGGAAATTTTTGAAAACAAAATTCAAGCACAAGTTTTTTAAATTTCAACACCGTGGACTGGAAATAAGTCACCACCGTATTTTGAAATTCTTATATGATCAGAATGTTATACGCTAGGCGATTAGCAGCCGGTAAATTAACAAAAGAGATTTTGTTTTAACTTGATGAGACTAACCATTGTTGTATGTACGTAGAACAATTTACTCAACAACTGAACCTTGCCATTACGCCGGAAGGTCACCGTTTGATACAGGACTTCTTTATCTGTTTTTCAAGATTTGAATGCGCTTTAAAGGCAGCTGGATTTATTGATGGTGGTGCGAATCGGGCATGGCCGAACTGGGATACTTTTGTTGCATCTATTGAACCGACTTTCGTTAAAGGCGCATCACCGGAGCTGCGTAATGCCGTCGATTATATTCTTTTGAATCCACCAAGGATTCAAACGTTGCAGGGCGGCCAACTTGTATGGCAAAATAGAGTATTTGAAGCGAATGAGCCGGAAATTTGTAAGCTTGGAAAATCGATTCGAGATATTCGAAATAATCTTTTTCATGGCGGAAAGTTTCATGGGAAATTCGAAGACGAAGTCTCAAGAAATAGCAGGCTGCTTTCATATTCCCTGATTGTTCTGGATAACTGGTTAGGGTTGAGTGACCCGGTTCGCGTAAACTACCTTACACAAATCACGTAGCCCGACCAAACAATGTTAGCTCTTACCTGGTTTTAGTCGGTGTGATTTGATAAAAGCCCGAACAGTCAGTCTATTGACTTTGAGGGCTCGGCCAATACCGCTGTAGCCAAATCCATCTGTTAGAAGCGCAACCACTCTATCTTCTTTTCCGCTCAACTTAGTTGTCCGAGACTTGCGTCCCTTCGGCCGCCCCAGAGGGTTCCCTGATGCTTTGCGTTTAATCAAACCACGGCTGGCGCGTTGTGTGACGATGAACTGTTCGATCGATTTAGAAAATTGGAGCGCATCCAGGAAGGTTTGAGAGTTTAACTCCTTTGGATGGAGTGTTAAGGGCTCCCGAGCAGTCCGGACTTCCACATTCTTCTTCAGCAATTTTGTGATTACGTCAATTACGATAGAAAATGATGATCCCAGTGTTGATACATCCGGGATTATCAGAATGTCTTTAGCATTCAACTTCTTTAATAACTCTTGATTAAGATTCTTGTAGTTTGGATTCGGTGTCAAATCCTGGTTGATTTCCTCAATGCCTGTCAAGCGTTTCTTTTTGGCAAAAGCCTTCATTGCCAGCACTTGCTGGTTATTATCGTCTCCCTGTCTTGTGCGTATAAGTTGGAAAATCACTTTTTCACAAAATAGAATATGTATAATTTTAAAGGGCTATAAATTTATATAAAAATTGTATAATTATTATATACTATTTATTTATATTGTCGAAGAATTAGTTAAGTGGGGTTAAGCTTAAAGCCTTATGAAAACGCCTATCTGGAAAAAAGATGAAATCGACATTCAGAGTCTGTTATTAGACACTGATAATTTTAGACTTCCTCCAAATATGAAGGGGCTGCTTCAGCCAAAACTCTTGAATGCTCTCATTGAGGCATACAACGTTGAAGAAATTGCCCGATCGATTTCAGAAAAGCAGTTTTATCCACATGAAGCCTTGATCGTTGTATTTGAAAATAAAAAGTATGTCGTTTTAGAAGGTAACCGGCGTTTGGCAGCCTGCAAGGCATTGCTGAATCCGCAAAACTTGGAGGATGGTTACAGAAAGAAATTTACCCAGCTAGCTTCAACTACAAATCGTGATTCGATAAAAAAACTGCCTGTAGTAATCGCACCTACACGAAATGCTGCGATAGACTTGATTGAAAGCCTTCACACAACTCCAGGCAGGATGAAGTGGGAGACGCTGGCCAAGGCAAGGTTTGACCTTGAAAATAGAAGCGACGATAAATCTAAATTAACGGAGGCTAATAAAGTTCTTGATACGTATGCTGTTGCTTCAGCTCTTAATCTCCCAAGTGACGTAGCTGAAATCGTGAAAGATGAAAGCAGGTTCGCAGTAACCAACTTGCTTCGAATTTTCAATGACGAACAATGCAAGAAGTATCTCGGGTATGAATTTTCCAAAGATGGACACTTGGTGATTAAATCAAAGCCGCAAGAGTTTGAGGCGGGGTGCGTGCTGTTGGTAAATGATGTTGCGAGAATGAAGGATTTTTCCCGTGTAGCCGGGAAGGCTCCGGATCGAAAAAAATATATCGATGAAAAGAAAAGGGCCTATACACCTGACGTATCGGGTGGCGTTAAGCGCTCAGCTGAAGAATTTATTCAAGAATTAAATAGGAAAAGGACGCCTGTTGAAAAGAAGGAACCTAAAACAAAAGCTGCTAAACGAAAGACGCCAACCTCCCAAAATGTAGTACCGTATAATTTTAAATGTACCGTTGCTCACACCCGGATCAACAAGGTATTCGATGAGATTTCAAAACTGCCGATTGAAAAATATCCAAATGCCACGGGAATAATGCTTCGCTTGTTGTTGGAAATTTCACTATTCCAATTCCTGGAGTCAAAAGACGAAATAAAAAAAATGAAGGCAGCGGCTGTGGCAGCGCTTCCACACGGTCAGCATTTACGTGCCCATTGGACTCCCGAGTTAAAAGAGATGCTCAAGTGGACGGCTAACGAAAGGCATAACCTTGTTAATGGCCATATCGCAAAAAAAATCAATTCAATAATCGAGAAGAACAGTAAAGATCCTGTTCTATACAATCTAAACCAGTTTGTACACAATCCTGAAGAACTTCCAGAAGTTTCCGGCTTGAAAAAAACATGGCATAGTCTTGAAGGTCTCTTTAATATCACACTCAATCCAACTACAGACGATGGCGAAAAACCATAGCTTCGTAAGTCCACTAAGATACCCTGGTGGCAAAACAAGTATTAAGGACTTTTTAATTAAGATCATTGTTGAAAATAACATTGGCGGTGGTACACATGTTGAGCCTTACGCAGGCGGAGCGGGCGCTGCGTTATCGCTTTTGATGCAGGACTATATTTATCAAATATATTTGAACGATAAAGACCGGTTTATTTATTCGTTCTGGCATTCTGCTATTCACGACACAGACCGGTTTTGTGCTGCGATCCGGTCCAAGCGCGCGAGCGTGGCCGAGTGGAGACGACAGCACAAACTTTTGAACGATAAATATTATGAACAAAACGGAGATCCGCTTGAAGTTGGCTTGACGGGTTTTTACCTAAATCGCACAACGCGTTCCGGAATATTGAACTCAGGACCCATTGGGGGACTAAAGCAAACCGGTAATTATAAAATAGGAGTTCGTTTTAATAAGGTGGATCTGATCCAGCGAATTGAGAACATCGCATTATTCAGAAACCGCATTATGCTTTATAACATGGATGCGGTAGAGTTTCTAAAGAAACTTTTTGATGACTTTGTTTTGAATGATCAACGATTGCTAGTCTACCTTGATCCGCCGTATGATATTGTAGGGAAAGATATTTACAGACACTATTATGTCAGAGAAGACCATGAAGAACTATCTGGCTTTTTAAAGTCGGCGACGAACTTCAAATGGTTGCTGTCTTACGACGATACAAAGTTGATTAAAGAATTGTACGGCAATAAAGGAGTGGGATTCCTGAAGAAGAACTACTTCATCAATAAGGCAAAGGTTGGAAAAGAACTTTTCATTTCTTCAGATAACCTGACCCTTCCCGAGGAATTCAGAATGTCAGAAAATCAATCGTACAAGGTTAAAAAAGTTCGTGTAAAGGTTTAAGATTACATGTTGCACATTCGGAGTCAAATCATTCGTCTATCAGTGCAGTATGATTGAACAATCGTTCAGAACCGAAGTCGTAAAATGTCCCGGCTGCGAGTCAAACATTAAACTTTCCATCGGAAGGTATGCAGGTGGAATGAATGACAATGGCGGCTGGATTCTTCAATGCAAAAAATGCCCAACTAAATTTCCTTATTCGGCTAAAAATCCAAATGATCTTTCCAGGGTGTTAAGCGGAGCAAAAGTTTTAGATTCCTGGGATGACGAAGTTGAAGGAAATAAGCAGGACATACTCGCAAAGTATGGTTTGCAGGAATTTCCGGATGACTTTGCGTTTAAGAACTTGGCTATCGTTGATGTGGGAGAATATGAAACGCAAACCTTCAGCCACACAGAAGAAAATATTTTTTACTGTTCAGCCTGTAATCGCTCTTTTGAACCGCAATTATATACTCAATTGACGCAGAAGTTGATGTTTGTAAATGCGGCAATCCGGCCTTACATAAATATGTCCGTCAAAGGACGCTGGGGCGAACCGGACAGTATTATCGTTCCTTTGAACTTTGTTTGTAAATGCGGGTTGAAAACAAAAGCAGTTTTTTATAAGAAGTTTGACCCCAATGAATTGCCCATTCACAAGCCAGAGGAATTTATACTTGTGGACGTTTTGGGAGCGAACCTGGAATTGTCTATTGACGGAGTATTTGACCGCGACAGTTGCCTGCAGGTTCTCCAGAAACTTCTGATTCGATGGCAGGTTTATTTTAACAAAGTCGTTCTGGCAGTTCCGTTTATCGGATTTGACTTTCCAAAAAGTGACCAGCAGCGTGTTGATCTCTGGCATTGGATTCTAAAAAATACCGAGCCATCAAAAACCTTTCTGCTGACAAGAAAGAAAACATTAACATCATTTCTATCGGGAGCATCAAACACCGGACTGGATGTTAAAATTTTAAAAGAGTTTGGTCTGCTAAACCCGACTGTGGATGAGTTAACAAGTAAGGGAGCAAAATTTAAGACAGATTTTCATGCGAAGTTTTATGCTGGACTGGATAAAGAAAAAGCTGAAGTATTAGCAGGGTCTTTTAATATTCATGAAGGTGGTTACATGGAGAATATTCATTTTAAATCTTACGATTTTAAAAGTTTCACTGCAAGGTATATGAACAAAATGGGATTGCACATCGCCCCCGCAGCCCTGAAAGAGACAGGAGAAATTCTATTTGTTCACGAGCGGCAAGACAAGCTCTTTGAAGCAACCGTAGAAAAATACTCGACCTCCAGAAGGGATGCTGTCATGAATTTTATTTCCAAACTTTGATACTGAATTTGAATGGAGTGGTATGAGATAGTGTTAGCAATCCTGGTTTGGATTTTGTCTTTATGGGTATGGTCCAAATTTTCTCCTTACAGAAAAAGGCGTAAGCGTGGCTCCGAGTAAGTGTAGCACATCATGAACCGCCCTTCTCCCAATCAGTATTGGGATTTGTATGAAGTATGTTTCTTATAATTTTAGAATCTATACCGGATACGAGAGCTTGATAAAGCTTGTCATAGGAAATCGAATATTTTCCGTTTCTTATTTTTTCTACCCAATTGACTTCATTGGTTTCAAGCCCTCTGGCTAATTTAATCGGTATGGACTGGGCAAATGCATTTATGTTTGGAGAGGGATAGTAACGGTTGATTATGTGAGTATCATCTTCGATTGACTCAAGCTCGGTAGATAAGCTTAACATCAATGAAAAGATGCCGGGATCAATATCAGTTACTTTAATCCTATTCTCTCCTTCAAAGTAAATTTCTTCAACGATGGTCTCCCAAACTATTTCGTTGCCTTCCTGTTTAAGTTTTTTTAGTTTTTTGAACTTAAAGCACATTGCAAATTCATCATATGGCACAACAAAGTAGTCACCTGCCAGGGAAGACATAAGGTTTTCCATGAGAGCCTTTTTATAATCAATCTTGAAATTTGAGGGCCCTTTTTTAAAATGATTAATGTCAAAGAGCATCCAAATTCCAAATTGGCTCCATTTCCATGCGACAAGAATTGGAATTCCGGTCAATGAGGAATAATTTTTTAATCCCTGATAATATTTCTCTGACCAGCTTAGTGAGTCCTTTTTTGAGGTTTTGACTTCGATCAAATACGGAGTTACTTTTCCTTCACGATCGAATGCTGTCAGTAAATCAGGGATTGTATAATTCTCTTTTGAATCTGGCGGAATGATTGATTGATCCAGTTTGTGAAAGAGTTTGCACTTCCCTGCCCAACCCAGCAGATATAGAAACTCATCTTCGTTAACTAACCCCTTGTCAAGATCATGAACCCGTTTGATAAAGCTTTCGATGTCCCCTTCCCAACCTAGTTGGGCTTTTACTTTTTGGATTGTCCGTGCCTTATCGTCAAAATCGGGAGTCATTTCATCTTTGTTGGATTGGAAATTATCACTATATCAATGAAAATCACAAAAAAAATGAAGCGGCGGTGAGAATTCTCTTTATGCACTTCTACCGGCACCATTTCTTGGATATTTTGAGAAAATTTTGTCTGCTGAATCAATTCGTAAAGTGTAATTATTCATGGTCTTATACAGTGAGCTTGTCGAAAAGTACCAAAATGTAATTCCGTATCCTGAGCTACTTAAGACTCGTGAGTGGCGAGAAAGGAGAGAAATCATATTAAAGAGAGACAACTATACCTGCACAAAGTGTTTGAAACGTGCTACCCGGGAGATCAGCCGCGAAACAGTGAGTAAAATGCTTGGAGGAATAACTGTCACCTGGCGTTCAGGTAAAGACGATCGGAAATTAATTGCTCATTTGAATGAGAATGATCATTATTGGTTTTTTAAGCCGCCTGAGAAATACATTGAAAAAAAGGAAGCTTATTCAAATTACCTTTTTTTTAAGGCGAAAGATTTTGTGCTCGTGAGGGCGGAGAAGAGATACCATTTAGATATTCATCATAAGATCTATGTACTTAATAAACTTCCATGGGAAAATTATGACAATGATTTAACCACTCTTTGTAATTGGTGTCATGAAGATCTTCATAAAGTAGAGAAGGTTTTAGCTTTTTATTTGAAGGATGGAGTGTTAGTGCCAGCTAAATTAACCCCGTGTTTTAAGTGCAAGGGGGCAGGTAGGATTCCCGAGTACGCGCATATTGAAGATGGTATTTGTTTTCGATGTTTAGGGAAGCGTTTCGAAGAATTGTTTACGAAGACGTGAACCCTTACGGAAAGGAAGTAACGATAGACTTTCTTTTCGATGTGTAGCAGAATTTGTATTTTAGAGAAGGAGCCCTGCTCTCATGCCGTCAAAGGTGTGGGAGCTTTTTTTCACCTGACTCACACGGAAATAGTGCCCAAGCTACAATCCATCAAAAAAAGAACAACTTTTTTCGTATTTTAGCGTTTTCTAAAATACTATATGAGCAGTGCAACATGTATTCGGGTCCTTGCTGATCTGAATCAGATTAAAGAATGTAGGGAAAAAGTGAAAGAGGTTGACGAATCTCTCGCCTTGCTGGCTAATGCTTTTAGCCTCGTTGGGAACGACGTTCGGATCAAGATTCTTTATCTCTTACAAGAAGAAGGTCAGTTATGTCCGTGTGATCTTAGTGATATCCTCGGAATGAATATTTCTCCTGTCTCACAGCACCTTCGCAAACTGAAGGATTCAAAAATAATCACTTCGAAAAAGGCGGGTCAGACAATTTTTTATTCGATTAGCTCAGAGTACACAGAGATATTAAAACCTGTTTTCAAATTGATCAATAATAACAAAGTCCTTGAAATGATATGAAAGCATCCGTAGTGTTAACCGTGTTAACTTCAGCGAGCGCTTCGCTGTGTTGTATTGTTCCGTTTCTTGGAATCGTTGGAGGTTCCGGAAGTTTAATGACAAACGTCTCATGGCTTGAACCCTATCGTCCGTATTTTATTGGCGGTACATTTTTGTTTTTAGGGATGGCCTGGTTTCAGGCTTTGAAAGTTACCAAAGCAGACGATTGTGGTTGTGAAGAAAGGCGTTCCTTTTTCCGCTCAAAGAAATTCTTGGGTATCATCACGGCAGTCTCTCTGCTTTTGATCTCTTTTCCTTCATATTCTAAAATGTTCCAATCACAAGATCAATCAACGTTTACTCAGGGGAGAAATAAGAAAGTAGTACTTGCTGTAAGCGGGATGACCTGTGTGAGTTGTGAACATCACATAGAAAGTGAAGTTAAAAAGCTGGCAGGTGTTTCGTCTGTGAAAGCATCCTATGAAGAAAAGACAACGACCGTCGAGTATGATCCCGGGAAAGTTGATGACTCAAAGATTGTTGCAACCATTAACAATACTGGATACAAAGTTGAGCAGAATGGGATTCAGGCAGCGAAAGCCGACTGTTGTGCCAAAGGCTCTTGTACTACTCAAACGTTCAGCACGATGCCAAAAGTGAGCTTGCCCACTGAGAAAAGTAAAACCCTTAAAGTAGTAGCACATGTTGATGAGTTGAGAGATGCTTTTAATAAAATGCCAGGCAAAGTAAAATTTGTTGCGATCCTTTCGTCCACATGCGGATGGTGCCTGCAGGGAGCCGAATCAATTCAACAGTCAGTTATTGAAAAACTTGACGAGAAGAATATTAGTGTGATGATTGTTTGGACGAACATGCTCAAGTCGGATGATACAGAGCACGCGTTTAGGGCAGCTTCCCTGTTCACGGATTCACGTATTGTGCAGTATTTTGATGCAGAGAATAAATTTGGCGATCTCGTAGCCCGTAAGTTGAATCCGAAAGGTGAAAAGGCATGGGATATTTACATGTTCTTCGAAAGTGATACTCAATGGACTACTTCCATTCCCAGACCATTTGAGTACACCCACCAGTTGAGTGAATCACTTCATCCGTGGGCAGATCAGACGAAATATTTTTGCGGTAAGGATTTGACGAAAAGATTGAAAGATATTGCAACTTCACTCTAAGCACCATGCCAACCAACGTTGTCCCTATTTTCCGGATTTTCGATTACAAGAAAACAATTGAGTTCTATGTAGACTGGCTTGGATTTAAAATAGATTGGGAGCACAAGTTTGGAGCGGATTCTCCTATATATATGCAAGTGTCGCGGGACGGGATAGTGCTTCACTTGTCAGAGCATCATGGAGACTGTTCTCCCGGAGGGAAGGCTTATATAGAGGTAGACGATGCAATGAAGTTCTATAAGGAAATATGCTCCCGTCCCTACAAATACAATCACCCGGGAATTGAGCAAGCCCCCTGGAATGCTCCTTGTTTTGAGGTGATCGATCCTTTTACTAATAAATTGCTCATTACAGAAGAAGGAAAGTCATGACCGAAATAGTTCTACTATCGACAATTACCTGTCCGGTATGCGGACACATGAAGGAAGAAGTAATGCAGACCGATGCATGTCAGTATTTCTATGATTGTGAAAGTTGCCATTCGGTAATTAAACCAAAAACGGGTGATTGTTGTGTGTTTTGTTCTTATGGAACAGTAAAATGCCCGCCAATACAACAAGGAATTTCCTGCTGTAGTTAACCAGTGCAAGGGGTGCGTGCTGGCTGGTACAAAGTAAATAGGCATCTGCAACCTTATTGCATTGGTTTTATGTTTAATATTGCATCTGTGAAAGTAATCCGTCTGATAGCTGCTCTCTACATTCTTTTTTTGTCGGTGTATCCATGCACTGATGGTCAGACATGCGCGGACGAAAAAAAGACGGGCATGTCTTTCACAACAACTACTGGCCACGACCATTCCAACAATGAACAAGATTTTTGTTCACCCTTCTGCATTTGCGCATGCTGTGCAGCTCATGCACAAATGAGTCATTCGGCGATTACTTCCGATATTAATCTTCTACACAATACAAAAGTCAGTACCCTTTACTTTGAAAGACCTTTGCTCAAAAACGCAAAGTCAATCTGGCAACCACCCAGGATTTCTTAGTAACCTTCCTTTACATATAGAGTGGTATAGTCACCATTCTGTTTAATCAATTCCTACTTATAAAAAACGTTTTGCGCTATGCGCAAGAGAAAACATCTGTCACCATTCAGAGTGTTCACGACTGTTTTAGCATATATCATGGGAGCTATTGTTCTCATTGGTCTGTTTGCAATAATCCGTCACGCCATTCTGCATCACTTTTAATCTATGTTAGATAAAATCATTCAATACTCTATAAAGCATAAGTTGTTGATTGGGCTACTTACACTGGCACTCGCTACCTGGGGTGTGTACTCACTCACACGACTTCCCATTGATGCCGTACCAGATATTACCAATAATCAGGTACAGATCATAACCGCAGCACCATCACAGTCGGCGCTCGACATTGAGCGACTAGTGACATTTCCTGTTGAACAAACTATGGCAACAATTCCTGACATTCAGGAGATACGAAGCTTTTCACGATTCGGTCTCTCTGTTGTGACGATTGTGTTTCATGACAACGTAGATGTTTACTGGGCGCGTCAACAAGTAAACGAACGTCTCACAATGGCTGCCGACCAAATCCCTCCTGGTGTTGGTACTCCTGAAATGGCACCGGTGACGACGGGACTTGGTGAGATCTATCAGTATATCGTGCGCCCGGAAAAAGGCTATGAAAAGAAATATGACGCGATGGAACTTCGATCTATCCAGGACTGGATTGTGCGAAGACAATTGCTGGGAACGAAAGGAGTAGCAGATGTCGCAAGCTTTGGTGGTTATCTGAAGCAATATGAAATCTCTCTTGACCCCGATAAGCTCCGAAGTTTTAATCTCGGCATCACCGATATATTTGAAGCACTCGAAAAAAATAATCAGAACACAGGTGGTGCATACATTGATAAGAAGCCAAACGCCTGGTTCATCCGGAGCGAAGGACTTATCAGCTCACTGGATGACATAGGAAAGATCGTTGTCAGCAATACAGCAGAAGGAATTCCAATCCTTATTCGAAATGTTGCGGAAGTCCGGTTCGGTCATGCAACGCGATATGGAGCTATGACCTATAACAACGAAGGTGAAGTGGTTGGTGCCATTACCCTGATGTTGAAAGGTGAAAACTCCAATGCAGTTGTTAAACGCGTTAAGGAGAGAATCGAACAGATAAAAGAAACCCTGCCCGAAGGGGTGACGATCGAGGCATTTCTTGACCGCAGCTCACTTGTAAGCAGGGCGGTTGGAACTGTTGAAAAAAACCTAATAGAAGGAGCATTGATCGTAATTGTGGTGCTTGTTCTTTTCCTTGGAAATTTTCGGTCAGGCCTTATTGTCGCCTCGGTTATTCCATTATCGATGCTCTTCGCTGTATCGATGATGAATGTGTTTGGAGTATCCGGAAATCTGATGAGTCTGGGTGCAATTGATTTTGGACTAATCGTCGATGGCGCTGTCATTATTGTTGAAGCGACCATGCACCACCTGGGTCTGAGAACTATTTCAAAAAGACTTACGCAGGATGAGATGGATCACGAAGTATATAATTCTGCCTCCAAAATGATGAACTCTGCGGCATTCGGGCAGATCATCATTCTTATTGTGTACCTGCCCATCCTCGCTCTGGTTGGCATCGAAGGCAAAATGTTCAAGCCCATGGCCCAGACAGTGAGCTTTGCGATACTAGGAGCATTTATTTTTTCACTCACGTATGTTCCAATGATGTCTGCTCTTTTCTTAAGTAAAAACACGGAGCATAAGCGAAATATATCTGACAGGATGATGGACTTCTTCCAACGTATTTACACACCTGTTATTGAAAGTGCGTTGCGCCGTAAGTTTATCGTGGTCATGATCGCGGTAGGACTATTTGTTTTGAGCTTGCTGGTTTTTAATCGTATGGGCGGAGAGTTTCTCCCGACGCTCGAAGAAGGAGATTTCGCTGTTGAAACAAGAGTACTCACAGGCAGTAGTTTGTCATATACCGTTGATGCTTCATCGAAAGGTGCTGAGATTCTATTACGTGAGTTTCCGGATGAAGTAAAAGAAGTCGTTGGAAAAATCGGATCATCTGAAATTCCAACCGACCCAATGCCAATTGAGGCTTGCGACCTGATGGTGATTTTAAAGGACAAGGATAATTGGACGAAAGCTGAAAATCGTGAAGAGCTCGCTGAAAAAATGGGCGAGGCCCTTGAGGCAATTCCGGGCGTCACATTTGGGTTTCAACAACCTATCCAGATGCGATTCAATGAATTAATCAGCGGAGTAAAGCAAGATATCGCCATTAAAATTTTCGGCGAAGACCTTGATGTGCTTACTGACTTATCAAAGCGGGTGGCAAAAATTGTTAGCTCGGTTGATGGAGCGCGCGATCTCTATGTTGAGGAAGTAACGGGACTATCTCAAATCGTAGTTCGCATAAACCGCGATGAAGTGGCAAAATATGGTCTCAACATTGAGTCGGTCAATCAGGCTGTTAATACCGCATTCGCAGGGCAGTCTGCAGGACTCGTCTTTGAAGGGGAAAAAAGATACGATCTAACTGTCCGGCTCAGTTCGCAAAACAGGCAAACGATAGAAGACGTTCGCAACTTGTTCGTGACTTCTCCAAAGGGCGAGCAGATTCCATTGAAACAACTCGCTGATGTTGAATTCAGGATGGGACCGAACCAGATCCAACGTGAAGATGCTAAGAGGCGGATCATCGTTGGATTTAATGTTCGGGGCCGGGATGTGGCCAGTATCGTTGAGGAGCTTCAGCAAAAAATTGAAAAGCAAGTCGATTTTCCTCCAGGGTATTATCCGACCTATGGCGGACAGTTCGAAAATTTGAAAGAAGCGCAGGCCCGATTATCGATCGCTGTACCAGTTGCATTACTGCTTATCCTTTTTCTATTGTTTTTCACATTCGGATCACTCAAGCAATCGGTCCTCATTTTCATGGCTATACCGATGGCTGCGATTGGCGGGG
>JADMIO010690346.1_pt1 | contig 29617 bp, 22 predicted proteins | sample 8958161 | NCBI WGS metagenome assembly JADMIO01 (sample SAMN16585339, study PRJNA669376) | soil metagenome | isolation source: Crop rotation soil | place: USA: Cullars Rotation, Alabama | collected 2011 | reverse complement strand
CATTCGAGATACTGGATACAGGAATATTCGAAGATGACCGCTATTTCGATGTGTTCGTCGAGTACGCCAAGGCATCGCCCGACGACGTGTTAATGCTGGTGACCGTCCACAATCGCGGCCCGAACGCGGCCCCGCTTCACGTACTTCCGCAACTCTGGTTCCGCAACACGTGGTCTTGGAACAACGATTCGACCAAACCGAGCCTGCAGCTCACTACCGACGGAGCAATTGAAGCTCACGATGAATCGCGACCCGTTTATCGCCTTTACACCGAACATTCACCTCGAGCATTGTTCTGCGAGAATGAAACAAACGTACGCCGGTTATTCGGTACCGATGCGGCGGGTCCATTCAAGGACGCATTTCACGAGTTTGTAGTGCGTGGTGATGGGTCCGCGTTGGCTGGCGCCCTCAAAGGCACCAAGGGCACTTTCCATCATTTACTTTCCGTGGCCAATGGATCCTCTAACCAGCTCCGGCTACGGCTGACGACGGCCCAAGCCCGCGACCCATTTGCGGATTTCGACCAGCTCTTTGCCACCCGTCGCCGTGAAGCCGATGAGTTCTATGCCGAGTTGCAAGCCGACATTGTCGATTCCGACGCTCGATTGGTGCAACGACAGGCGTTCGCCGGCATGATCTGGAGCAAGCAATTCTATCATTACGACGTTCCTAAGTGGCTAAACGGCGATGCGGCGCAGCCCGCTCCACCGGCTGAGCGCAAGCATGGCCGCAATCACGATTGGCTGCACGTCAACAATGCCGATGTGCTCTCGATGCCCGACAAGTGGGAGTTCCCTTGGTATGCCGCCTGGGACTTGGCGTTTCAGTGCATCCCGATGGCGCTCATTGACGCGGAGTTTGCCAAGTCGCAGCTCATACTGCTCGCACGCGAATGGTACATGCATCCTGACGGCCAACTACCGGCGTATGAATGGGGATTGGGCGATGTAAATCCTCCCGTGCATGCGTGGGCCGCGTGGCGGGTCTTTCAGATTGATCGAAAGCAGCGCGGAGACGGCGGCGATTTTGCGTTTCTGGAACGGATACTTCACAAGCTCATGCTCAACTTCACCTGGTGGGTGAACCGCAAGGATGCCGGAGGGCGGAACATTTTTCAGGGAGGCCTTTTGGGACTGGACAACATCGGCGTGTTCAACCGCAGCGCGCCGCTGCCAAAGGGCGGGTTCATAAATCAGGCTGACGGCACCAGTTGGATGGCAATGTATGCGCTCAATCTGATGCGGATCTCACTGGAACTGGCTCTGCACAATCGGGTGTATGAAGACATTGCCACCAAGTTCTTCGAGCATTTTCTCAACATCGCCGGGGCGATGACGAATGTTGGCGGCCAAGGCGTGAGTCTGTGGGACGAAGAAGACGAGTTCTTCTACGACGAGCTGCAGATGCCTGACGGCAGGATCACCAAGCTCAAGGTGCGGTCGATGGTGGGGCTGATTCCCTTGTTCGCGGTGGACACGCTGGAGCCTGAGATGCTGGAGCGGTTGCCGGGCTTTGACCGCCGGCTCAATTGGTTTCTCAACTATCGCCCCGATTTAGCGCGGCTTGTTTCCCGCTGGCAGGAGCCGGGATCGGGCGAGCGCCGATTGCTATCGCTGCTTCGCGGCCATCGCATGAAGATGGTCCTCAAGCGGATGCTGGACGAGAGCGAGTTCCTGTCGGAGTTTGGCGTTCGCGCCCTCTCGAGGTGGCATGCCGAGCATCCGTTTGTGTTGCATCACGACGGGCAAACGCTGCAAGTGGAATACGAGCCAGCCGAGTCGAGGTCCGACCTCTTCGGCGGCAACAGCAACTGGCGCGGACCCATCTGGTTTCCCTTGAATTTTCTAATTATCGAGTCGCTGCAGAAGTTCCATCATTATTACGGAGACGATTTCAAGATCGAATGCCCCACAGGCTCCGGACAGTACCTGACCATCGATGTTGTAGCTCAGGAGCTAGGTCGGCGGCTTCAGCGAATCTTCCTGCGCGACGCAGAGGGCAGACGACCCGTATTTGGCGAGCACCAAAGGTTGCAATCAGATCCTCATTTTCGCGACTACGTTCTATTCCACGAGTATTTTCACGGCGACAACGGTCGAGGCTTGGGCGCCTCGCACCAAACCGGCTGGACGGGCTTGATTGGCAAACTGCTCAAACCGAGGCGCCAGTCCTCAGCGCCAACTCAAGAGAAGATTGTTGCAGACGGGTCCGGCGAAGACTCGACTCCGTTGTGGATGCGCAACGGAGGCCGAGCAGTGTTGAAACAAATTCCAAATAGACCCGGGAATAGGATATGAGCATGAGAGTCGCCATCAACGGTCTGGGACGAAACGGACGCGAATATGGAAAAATGTTCAAGGAACACGATGCGATGAAGCAGGCGATGCCTCAATTGGTGGCTGCGGCCAGGGACGAGGATCCCCAACAGACCGCTTTCGCCGAATCACTGATCCTGTACGCGCAAAACGAGGAGCAGGCTCTCTATCCCGCAACACTTGTGATCGGCGATTCCCTCAAGCTTCAGCGGGCTTCTCGCCGCGGGAAGGAATGACCCGGTGGAGCCAATCCTGCAATCCCATAGCGGCGCGCGGGTGGCCGCATCGCCGAGGATACGGCTCTCGACACTCTTGCCGCTGATCTTGCCGGCCCTTTTGCTTGTGGTTGCGGCGTTCGTTCAATGGCTGGCGGTCGGACTTCCACCACTGCCCACCGCCCCTGAAATCACGCCTGATACTGCGACTCAGCCATATGGGTCCCCGCGGTGGATCGGGATTACCCATTATGTGAATCTCCTGTTCCTGCTCCTGCTCGCTCGCAGTGGGCTGCAAATTCTGATGGATCATCCGCGACTCTACTGGAACGTCCATTGCACCCCCGGTACCGAATGGATTCGTTTTACATCGGTGCAGGTACCGCTCGATCGGCTGTACACAGCCAAGGACGATGCGCGGTATCTGACGCCTTGGGTGGGCCTGCCCGGTGGTCGACATACCTTGGGTTTGGCCAGGCACTGGCACTTTGTCAGCGCGCTTTTCTGGGTGCTCAACGGCGCCATCTATGTCTCTCTGCTGTTCATCACGAATCACTGGCGACGGATCGTGCCGACTTCCTGGAATGTATTCCCGGATGCCTGGGCCGTATTTGTCCATTACGCCACCTTCCATCTGCCACCGGAGCCCAACGGTTTCTATCAATACAATTCGCTTCAGCAATTGAGCTATTTCACAGTGGTTTTTATCCTGGCGCCGCTCTCGATCCTTACCGGGCCCTCCATGTCGCCGGCGCTGGTCAACCGGTTCAGTTGGTATCGAAAGCTGCCAGGCAACAGGCAGGTCGGCCGATCCATTCATTTTCTGGTGTTATGCGGCTACGTTGCATTCGTCATCGCTCACGTGACGATGGTGTTGATCACTGGCTTTGCCAGGAACATGAATCACATCGTCATTGGCGCGGATGATCTCCTGTGGTTTGGCATGTACATCGGGTTGACTGGGCTCGTGATCTTGCTGCTGGCGAACGTCATGGCCAACTGGGCGACATGGCTTTTTCCGCGCACTATCCAGCACATCGGAAACGCAATCGTCAATCCGGTTCTTCGACTCTTACTGGCACGGCATGCGCCGAAAGCCGAATACACTGTTGCGGACATTTCGCCATTCCTATGGCCCAATGGGAAGCTCCCCACTTCCAACGAATGGAAGGCGCTTGCAGCAGATGGTTTCAGGGACTATCGGCTGAAAGTATACGGGTTGGTCGAGAATCCGGTCGAGTTATCGCTCGACGAACTGCGCGCGATGGCCAAACAGAGCCAGATCACTCTTCATCACTGCATCCAGGGTTGGTCCGGCATTGCACAATGGGGCGGCGTGCCGATGGTCGAGTTGATGAAGCTCGTTCGTCCCAAACCCGACGCCAAAGCCGTCATCTTTTATTCCTTTGGAGAGGGACTCGGAGGCGGCCAATATTACGACAGCCACACGATCGAGAATGTGATTTTCCAGCAAACACTGTTGGCCTACGAGATGAACTTCAAGCCACTAGGCGAAGTTTACGGTGCGCCATTTCGGCTCCGCGTAGAGAATCAACTCGGGTTCAAGATGGTTAAGTGGATTACTGCTATCGAATTCGTTCAGACTTTCAAACATGTGCGCCGAGGGGAAGGAGGCTACGCATCCGACAACGAGTTCTTCGATACGATGGCCGACATTTAAAGAAAGGATCTCAACACAATGTCTGTACCAGAATCACAAGAGGCACGGTTGCGACAACATCCGCGCGAAAGATTTGCCGCGCCACAACTGCAGGTTGATCTCGAAAAGGTAATCGCCAAGCTTCGAACCGAACCCCAAGCCGGCGAGCACGGCCATCGACAGGAAACCTTGTATCATCGTGGCGGTTATACCATCGCGCTCTTCGCCTTCGACCGATTCACTGGTTTGCCCGAGCACAAAGCCAACGGGGTCGTCAACATCCACGTATTACGAGGCCGCATGAAAATCACGGCGGCTGGCCAAGTACATGAACTTCGAGCCGGACAAATGCTGATCCTCGCGCCGGGAATGGCGCACTCCGTGGCCGCAGAAGAGGAAGGCGAGATGCTTGTCACCGTTCATCAAGAACGTTCGGCAACTCCGCCTGAGGGCCTCGGATGACGACTACCCGTTCAGACTCCCTCGTGCTCTTCGGCGTCACGGGCGACCTTGCTCACAAGAAGATTCTCCCAGCGCTGTATTCGATGTCCAAGCGGGGCACGTTGAACATCCCCGTTATCGGAGTGGCCTTGCCGAACTGGAGCCGGTCGCGACTCCACGGCCGCGTTAAGGACAGCATCAGGCGATCAGGCGGGATCGACGATCGACGTGCCCTTCACCGCCTCCTTTCCCGGCTCTCCTATGTTGGCGGCGACTACAAGAACGCCGACACATTTTCCGCGCTCAAACGATCGCTGGGCGGCGCGCGACATCCTGCGCATTACCTCGCCATACCACCGTCCCTCTTCGCGACGGTGATTCAACAGATCGGCGCTGCGGGCCTGGCAGATGGCGCCCGAGTCATCGTCGAAAAACCATTCGGACGTGACCTCGCCTCGTCGCGAAAACTCAGTCGCGTCGCGCGAACGGTGTTCCCCGATGACAGGATCTTCCGCATTGACCACTTCCTCGGAAGGGAGTCAATCATGAACATCCTTTACTTTCGTTTCGCCAATTCCTTCCTGGAGCCGATCTGGAATCGCGACCACGTGGCCAGTGTGCAGATCACGCTCGCCGAGAAGTTCGGCGTCGAGAGCCGCGGCGCCTTCTACGAAACCGCGGGCTGCCTGCGCGATGTCATCGAGAACCACCTATTTCAGATTGTCGCGCTGCTGGGAATGGAACCGCCCGCGTATAGGGGTTATGCCGCGGTCCATATCGAGAAGACCAAAGTCTTCAAGGCCATGCGTCCCCTGAAACCTTCCGACATCGTTCGCGGACAATACCAAGGCTACAGAGGGGAACAGGGAGTTGCGCAAAACTCGGATGTTGAGACCTTTTGCGCTGTGCGGCTCCACATCGACTCGTGGCGCTGGAGCGGCGTACCCTGGTACCTGCGGTCGGGCAAGTACCTGGCCGAAACGGCCGCTGAGATCGTGGTCGAACTGAAGCCGCCACCGCAGCGACTGTTCGCCGATTCAGCACCGGCGACCGGCCTGGGCAACTACCTGCGTTTCCGGCTCTCGCCGACCTCTGTGATCGCTCTCGCCGCGCGCGTCAAGCGCGCCGGCAAGGAATTCATCGGCGATCAGCAGGAGCTTGTCATGATCGAAGAGGAACCCGGAGAACAGTCGCCCTACGAACGACTCTTGACCGACGCGATCGCCGGCGACCAATCGCTCTTCACGCACGAGGACGCCATCGAGGCGGCTTGGGCGGTGGTTGACCCGGTCTTGAAGCATCACGCCCGCGCCTACCGCTATCGTCGCGGAACTTGGGGGCCGAAGCAGGCCAACGCACTTCTCCCGCATGGCAGCTCTTGGCACAACCCTGAGCGCGCAGAGGTGGCTGTATGACATCGTGCGCCCTACTCGTGCGGTCACGCCGAGCAGGGGAATCCAGCGACGTTGGCGCGAGCTCGATCTCTCGGGCGATCGTTAGCGCCGAGCTTCACCCATTGACCGACTTCGCCAAGATTGAAAGGAGCGAATCACCCAGTCCTACCTTCGGCGAGTTCCAGAACCCTTCAATTAGTTCAATATCCGATCGCTCAATTTCGAAGTTCAACAAGGAGTTCGTCATGTTGGATCAACGCATCACCGATACCGGCTACGATCAGGAGGACGCTTATTTCTATGAGAAAGACGCCGAGCTGCTCGCCAGGATGCGGGCCGAACTCGATGAAAGGCGCAGGAATAGCACCGTCGGTACGATCAAGTGCCCGCGGTGCGGATCGAACATGAACGAGATCTTCATAGAGCATGTCAAGGTGGATCGCTGCACCGGCTGCGGCGGCGTTTTCCTCGATAAGGGCGAGTTGGAGATTCTAATGCTTAGTAAAGCCGGCCGTTTCGTCAAACGCGTTTTCGGAAAGTAGTCGGCCGCACGCCACGGGGCCGTCGTAATCGGGCGGTCCAAGGTCCGGACGAGTAATCTCGCGTGCGTCCCTATGCGCCCGTGTATTTCCTCGGGGCCGGAGACCCTATCATAGGGCTTTGTCGGCGGGGCCATCCTTCAGTGAGCCTGCCCCGCAACGCGCCGGATCGTCCGCTCAAGTTGAACAAAGTTCGGGGGTTTCACGATGTGGTCGCTGAACCCGGCTTCGCGGCTCTTGCGCAGGTCTTCGTCCATGCCGTAGCCGCTCATGGCGATGCCCTTTATCGAGTAGCGGGCCTTGATCGCTTGCATCAATTCGTATCCGGTCTTATCGGGCAGGCCGATATCGCTGACCATCACGTCGAACGGCTCGCCGTTGTTATTCGCCACGCCCGCCAATTCCAGCGCGGCGGCGGCGCTGCCCGCCGTCTTGACGTTGTGACCGGATGCGCCCAGCAGTCTGCTCAGCACCCGGGCGGTGTCCGCGTCGTCCTCGACGACCAGAACTCGCAGGTCGCCGTTGCCGCCGTTGTGCTCAGCCGGGGACGTGTGTGCGTGGTCCTTCCTTGATATCGAGGGTAATTCGACCGTGAAGGTGGATCCGCGCTGCTTTCCGCCGCTTTCGGCGCGGATCGTTCCGCCGTGCATTTCGACTAGCGCCTTGGAAATCGCCAATCCCAGTCCCATACCGCCGAATTCCCGGGTGACGTTGTCATCGCCTTGCTCGAAGGCCTCGAAGATTTTCGGCAAGACTTCGGGCGCAATGCCGATGCCGGTATCGCGCACTTGTATACGTAGACGATCGCCATTCACCGCCGAAACGCTGACGTAAATGTCGCCGCGATCGGGCGTGAACTTCGCGGCATTTTTCACGAGGTTCCAAAGGACTTGCTGCAGACGTGTCGGGTCGGCCTTCACATAATAAGCTTGGCCCGGCAAGTCACAGTGGAGGTGTATGCCCTTTTCCAGGATGAACGGCCGGCAGGTCTCACAAACCTGGCCCACCGCGGTGTTCACGTCAACCGCTTCCAAGTCCAAGCGCAATTTTCCGGCGGTGACGCGGCTCAAGTCCAGCAGGTCATCGATCAGCCTGGCTTCCAGTTCGACGTTCCTCCGGATCATCGCAACATCGGTTCGAATCGCGGACGCAAGGTTGGGATCCAAGTCCATTGCGGCCACCGTCATTAGCACGGGAGCGAGCGGAGTGCGCAGTTCGTGACTGAGCACGGCGAGGAACCTGTCCTTTGCACAATTCGCGGTCTCTGCGGCGTTCCGGGCCATATCCAAGGCCTCTTCGGACGCCCGCTGCTTGGTTATGTCGGTGTTGGTTCCGAACCAGCGCAGGATGTTGCCAGTCGCATCACGGATCGGCACGGCGCGGGACAGGAACCAACGGTACTCGCCGTCTTTGCCGCGCAACGGGAACGTGTCTTCCCAGGACTCGCCGGTGTCCCAGGAGCGCTGGATACGCCTGATCACGCGATCAATGTGATCGGGGTGATGGACCTTCGTCCAGCCCCAGCCCTGCATGTCGTCGAGGGTTGCGCCGGTGTAGTCGAACCAGCGTTGGTTATACCAGTAAATCCGGCCCTTCGCGTCAGCCATCCACGCGAGCTGGGACATGTGATCGGCCAGCGTGTGGAAGCGCTCCTCGCTCTCGCGCACCACGGCCACTTGGTTTTCAAAGAGATTCAACGACTCCACAACCTGGTATGCCGATGATGCGAACCAGCCCAGGCTGACAAGTTGCCGCTTATCCTCGGCGTCGAACTTGCGGCGCTGATCGTGGGCGATGGCCCAGATCGTGCCCACAGCTTTTCCCGCGACGTAAAAGGGAACCAGCAGGCATTCTTCGATCAAAGGCGTCACCGGTTGAAGGTACGCGTACCGCCGCTCGACGTGCTTCATCATCAGGGCGCAGTTGCGATCGAGCACGTCGCCGCAAGGACCGAAATCACGGGGCGTGCCGCCGCCAATATGCGGTTTCCATACACCCGCGATAGCAGGCCAATAGAATCTTTTTTTATCCGTGGTCAGCAGGCTGACACCGGCGGAATCGGCCTTAAATACTGTCAGGATCGTGTCCGCCAATGTCTGAAGAATGGTTCGCGGCGAGTCAGCAAGCGCCTGTGCGAGCGCCACCAGTGCGCGGTTTTCGGTTTGATGATCCGGAGGACGCGAGGGGCGTAAATCCAGTTCGTCGGTGCAGAGGATCGATTCGAGAGCGACCGGGGCAGTAATTTCCTTGCCTTGCTCGAGAGCCATACCCGTACCTCATAGCTTGACGTCGCCCGTGCACCAGGAAACATCGTGCGGCCACTCTCCCGCGCCCAGAGGCACCTTGCCCAAGTCCAACATTGTACCATACCCACCCTCCAGAAAGTAAAGGCCCTGAAACCTGCGACGCGATCCTTCATCCCTCCTGCGACGAAACACCGCTGACGCCGAGAGCTGGCTCAAGCAGTCCTTGGCGGACTTGGTGATTCAAGAGCAAGTAAAAATAGAGCAGACCGCGGTATGGCCGCCACGGGGCGAGGATTCGGTACATTTTCTCGTAATTGGGACGCTGCTTTCGGCGCAACCAATGTTGCATCTTATTCTGGCTCCCCACGTCGTCAGCCGGAAACACATCGAGTCGGCCCAATCCTCGCAGCAAGATGTATTGAGCGGTCCATCGTCCGATTCCCTTCAACGCAACCAAATGATCAAGCGCCTCAGCAGTATCCAGTGCCGCAAGATCCTCCAGGTTCAAAGTCCCTTGAGCGACGGCTCGCGCAGTGCTCAAGATGACCTGCGACTTGTTGCCGCTGAAACCGAGTCGCCTAAGCTGCGCAGGTGAAGCGGACGCGAGATCAATCGGACGCGGGAACGCGTGGTTTTCGCCGACCGGCAGGCCGTACGTATGGCAGAGCCGGTTCAGAAGGTGCATTCCCGCTTGCAACGAAAGCTGCTGGCAGGCAATCCCATTAACCATAGTCTCGAAAACCGAAGGCAGGCGCGGCGGTTTGAATCCGACGAACGGGTCGATGAGGCCGGCGAGCCGCTGGTCCGCCCTTGCCAAACGACGAAAGGGATGCAAGTCCAGGCTGAGGCCGAGCATCTTGTCCAACGTCGAAATCAACGCTTCGCACATTCTGCCGCCGAGCCGCGCCCCTCGCGCGGTGACGGTGAGCTGCGGCTCCCGCGCCGAACCGCTTTGCACTACCGCGACTTCTACGGCCGCATCGCCCAACATCAGGACACGCCGATAGGTTTTTCCATCCCAGCGGTCCATCTGATTGATCGGCAGCCGCCTGAGCACCCAGACCGTCAGGTCCAATCTGAAAGGCGGCGCCGGCGTGAGAGTAAAGACAGTCATTATCGCTTGTGCCCCTGCCGTTGCCGCATCTTGGCGAGCGTTACTCGCAGATACCTCAGGTAACCCGCGGGACTCATCCATCCTTTGGGGCAGTCAACTCGCTGCAAATGCTCTGCGGCAAATACCAGGAACTGATGCGACTGGCTGGTCTTTCGACGAACCCTCACCCGGTACTTGTTCTTTAGAATGTTCCGAACGCGACCAATTCGGCCGTCCGGAACGCGAACACAATCACCCGCTCGTATTGATTTGCGCACACCGATTCTTGCGCTATAGCCATGGCAAGTACAGACATTTAACAACCAAAAATGATCGCTCCTGGCGAATAAAATGGCGCGTAATTGTTCTGCACGACCCCTTTCGGAAGTTGACGAAAGAGTTCATCCGCCAGCTATTGCCGAATCTCAGGGAGAGTAGAACAACCAGCCGGTTTGCGTTCCTTTAAGCCGCATGCATCAGCCTTGCGCAGACGCCGACTCGTCGCCCGGCCGATACACCAATACGGCGCTTGAGGCGCCGCGTATTACCTTATCCGCCACGCTGCCCAGGATCAGTCGCTTCAATCCACCCAGCCCATGCGTCGCCAAAGCGATAAGATCAGTTGGATGAACAGATCCATCATCCAGGATCGCGGTAGCTGGTCGCTCGTTCAGAGCGACGCGCGTCTTAATGGTGAATGACCGTGGGCGCAAGCGCCCCGCGAGGGTTTCGAGATAATCATGGGCTCGTCGCGATTCCTGTTGCTCCAGCTGCTGGAGCTGCTGGAGCGCGTCGCGAAAGCCGGTGATCTTTCCACCGATAGGCCCGTAGCTCAGTTCCGCCACGGGCATGACGATTCGCAGAAGCGTGTATTCGGTTTGGGCCTGATCCAAGAGGGCGAGCGCCGGTTGCAGGATCGACTCGGCCAGTGCCGATCCGTCGAGCGGAATCAATACGCGCCGAAGAATTGGCTCCTGCGCCAAGTCGGGCGACGCCGCTTGCGGCCGTACGAACAGAATTGGCATGCCCGACTGCCGGACAAGTACGTCGGAGACGCTGCCCAACCAGAATCGCGCCATTGGCCCGCGCCCCTGAGTGGTCATGACGATCAAGTCCGCTCCCACTCTCGTCGCATGCAAGGAAATCGCCTCGGCCACCGGCCCCTCCAGCATGGCCGAACTTGACTGAACGCCGGCAACTGTCGCCAAACGTGTGGTAACGCTATCAAGGTAATCCCGCACTAGCTTCATTAACTCTCGATCCAGTGTTTCGTCATAGCGCACTCCGTGCTCTCCGTACACACCCGCGACGGGCACATAAACACGAACAATGTGAAGCTTAGCTCCATGACGACGCGCAAGGCTCAGGGCTGCCGGGAGCGCATGTTCGGCCAAATCAGTACCGTCCAACGGAATCAGAATCGATCGGTACATGTTGATTCCTTCGACTTGACGACATCCGTGCAGACACCGCCGACAACCGCCGCGCGTTTTTCGGTGTCGAGTCCCGTCCGCCGCGCAAGCACTGCAACTTGAAGTTCACCGTAAGATCCTTCACCGGGACCTTCCAGGGCCTTTTTTGAATTTCTTCATCGATTGCCCCGCCGCCGGCTTCTTCCTCGCATGGGTCGACTGGATATTCTTGGCGCGATCGGACGTCGTGCGCGGCGCCGGGCTTCCGCCGTCGGTCTCCCACCGCGCCAGCGAGATGGGGGAGGGTTGTTGTTTTCTAGCCGGGGAAAATGCCTTTTTCCCGCCCGCTTTGAGCTTGCGTCCGAGACGCCCGCGCCCCCGGACGTGTGAACCGAGCGGATGAGCCATGCCACCAAGCGGAACACCTCCCAGATCGAACGGTCCGCTCGTGGATGCCATGGAAGGACTCAGACGCCTTTGCTTCTTGGCTCTTCTCATTGTCGCCTCTATGACAAAACACCAAGTCTGACAAAAAAGCATTGCGTGCTTCGAGTTTGAAACAAACTCATGAATCAGTCACGAAGCTACAAAAGGGGCACTCGAAAGGATACCGCGCAACCCCTCGGGCAGCTGGCTTTGCACGTCTTGGATTTCACCGGGACTCACGGTCAGTGCGATGCTAGCGCCGGCGATATCCAAGACCTGCGCCGCGCGATCCGGCTCCATTTGGAGTTGCTCAGCGAGCTCGGCTTCGATCGTTCTACGCGTGATCTGTTTGTCGGGGCCGGATGCCAGCCCCCGAAGTTTCGGTTGAAGCAGCGACGGGAGTTGCGCGATGAGGTCCTTTGCCTCCTGGGGCGTGAGCCGCCTGATGAGCGAGTCGAGCACAATCTCAAGCGCCGTTTCCGCTTGCTCCGGCGTCTCCAACTGCGCATTGGTTCGCAATTGGTTGAGCAGGCGTCCGTACGTCGCCTGGGCGCGAGCCGCGCGCCGGCGCGCAACCGGCGAACGGAGCGAGGCCGCCGGGCCTCCTTCGCCAATCTGCGCCTCGACCACGGCGGCCACTTCCTCCAGCGGCGCGGCTTCGTCGAGCAGGAGATCATCCAAAGTCACAATGCCGACCACTCGGTCCGCATCCACCAGTGGAATGCGACGAATGTTTCGCTGCTGCATCAGTTTAATTGCGTCGCTTTGGCTATCGGCGGGGGAAAGTGCCACAACGGGACTAGTCATCACCTCGGCAAGCCTGGTCGTCTCAGGATCGAGTCCACGCCCCAGCACACGGACCGTCAGATCTCGATCAGTCACCAGCCCGACGACCCGTCTTTCATCTTGAACGACAATCGCGCCAATGTTGTTGTGCTCCATCGCACGCGCCCCTTCGAGCACGGAACTTGTCGGCTTCAGCACCACCATGCGCGGAATGCGATACCACCTGAGTGACATGTCAACACTCCTTTCGTGATTCAAGCTTGTTTCGATTTGTCCTTGTTTCCTTCGGATTACATGGCCTTCCCACGCTTGACCTGAAATGCCCGCTTTATGATCGCACAGTAGCCTGCCCAAAGCATCGAACAAAGTGAGGATTATCAGAGGCAGCCCGTCCGGCACCTCGTCCTATCGGTTCTCCTTAAAGCACGGTTCCGCCAGAATCGCAATGGCGATCAGAAACAAATGACGAGCCCCGTCACATCCACGAGTGTCGCCACAAACGGCGCAGAGGCAGAAGCTGGATGCAGGCCGACGCAGTGCATGATCATGGGTAGCTTTGCCGACGGCGGAACCAAATGCGACGACGCTGGCGAACCAAGCTGGATGTGGTCGTGCAAACTCGCTCTGGTGATATGATTTTGGAGTGTCAAAGTCACAGGGAACCTCGATTGGTGAAACCCGGCGACCGTTGGAGGCCCCTCACGCGGCAGACATTCAGCTGGTCAGTCAGGCTCTGGGTGCCGATCTCGTGGTGGGTCTAACCAGTGGCCAAGCTGCTCAGCGTCTGGCCCGCTATGGCAAAAACGAGCTGGCTAAAGCTCCCCCCGAGCCCTGGTGGCACCGACTGGCGCGACAATTTGCAGACCTCCTCATTTGGATTCTGATTGTAGCGGCAATCATTTCTAGGGCCTTGGGTGAATGGCTCGATGCGTTCGCAATTATGGCGATAGTCATCCTGAATGGCATCCTCGGGTTTGTGCAAGAAGGCCGCGCGGAGCAGGCGTTGGCCGCTCTTCGGAAGCTTTCATCTCCTCATGCGAAGGTCATACGAGATGGGCGATCGCAAAACTTGCCCACCGAGCAATTGGTGCCAGGGGATCATGTTGAGCTGGAGCCCGGCGACCGCGTCCCAGCTGATGTGCGACTCATTGGCGACGCCGGTCTGCGAGTGGAAGAGGCGGCACTCACGGGTGAATCGGTCCCAACCGAGAAGGATCACCGGGAAGTGCTCGAGGCGGAAACTTCATTGGGCGACCGCGTAAACATGGCTTACATGGGCACCTCTGTAGCCGCCGGCACGGCCAGTGGTGTTGTTGTCGCCACTGGGATGAATACGGAGATGGGGCACATCGCAGGACTGCTCCGAGAGCAGAAGCCTGAGCATACACCCCTCCAGCTACGACTGAGCGAGTTGGGCAAAGTTCTGGTTTATGTGGTTCTGGCGATCGTTGCCATCATGTTCATCCTGGAGGTCGTGCGAGGCGGGAAAGTCGTCGAGGGGTTTCTGCTTTCGGTGAGCCTGGCGGTGGCCGCGGTTCCCGAGGGTTTATCGGCGGTCGTAACGGTCGCACTGGCGCTGGGGTTGCAGAGGATGGCCCGCCGCAATGCGCTGATCCGCCGGCTGCCCAGCGTCGAGACGCTTGGCGCGGTGACGGTGATTTGCACCGACAAAACCGGCACCCTCACGCGCAATGAAATGACCGTCCGCGAGATTGAAACGGGTGGGAAGGCCTACACTATAACCGGCGGCGGTTATGAGCCGTCTGGCGAATTTCATCAAAGCCGCCGCGGCCAGAGCGACGCCCATAACGAGAAGGTAGATCCACGTCAGCAGCCCGAACTGATGCAAGCGCTGACCGTCGCCGCCTGGTGCAACCATGCAGAAGTGACGCGGGCTGGTGAGGGGAAATGGGAAGTGGTCGGCGATCCGACCGAAGGCGCACTGGTCATCGTGGCGATGAAAGCTGGCATGTCCGTGGCCGCTCGCCAGCACCGCATTGTCCACGAGATTCCATTCAGTTCCGACAGAAAGGCCATGTCGGTCGTGGTCCGAGCTGATGACAATCGGCTCTTTATGTACACCAAAGGCGCGCCTGAAGTCGTTCTTGGGAAATGCACTGCCGAACTCGTCGACAACGACGCCAGACCTATCACCAACGAACGACGCCACGAAATCCTCCAGTCAGCCCACGCGATGGGCGAGCGCGCGATGCGGGTTCTTGGCTTGGCATATCGCGAGGCTTTTGAGAGCCAGCGCCGGGGCGAGGTTGATCTCATTTTTGCAGGTCTGGTTGGAATGATGGACCCGCCTCGGGAGGAGGCTCGCGAGGCCGTGCGCCGATGTCTCACCGCCGGCATTCGTCCGGTCATGATCACTGGTGACCATCCCGACACGGCTAAAGCGATCGCCACCAATCTTGGAATTATGCGCGAGGGGCAACGGGTGATGGTCGGAACCGAGCTGGATAATGCAAACGATGCACAGCTCGCGGCCGAAGTGGAGCAGATTCCGGTTTATGCACGGGTCACGGCGGCCCACAAGTTGCGAATTGTCAGCGCCTGGCGATCGCGTGGGCAGGTCGTCGCGATGACGGGTGATGGAGTGAATGACGCACCCGCCATCAAGGCTGCCAACGTGGGAGTTGCCATGGGCATCACCGGCACGGATGTCACCAAAGAAGCGGCAGATATGGTGCTGACCGATGACAACTTCGCGTCCATTGTTAATGCAGTCGAGGAAGGGCGCACCATCTATGACAACATTCAGAAATTCGTTCACTACCTGCTGGCGACTAACGCGGGCGAAGTGCTACTGATGTTTTGCGCCACGCTGGTGGGCTGGCCAGCGCCGCTGGTGGCCATTCAACTGCTCTGGATCAACCTGGTCACCGACGCACTTCCCGCGATGGCGCTGGGTGTCGAGCCGCCGGAGCCGGACGTGATGGAGCGGCCTCCCCGTCCACCCACGCAGCGCGTGATCACTCCGCGCCGCGGCTTATGGATCCTGTACCACGGGACCCTTAATGCCATCGCCGGCGCCATTGGTTTCTACGTCGTTTATCGGGGAAACGAGCAAAATCTTTCCGCGGCGCGCACCGCGGCCTTTTGCACGGTCGCTTTTTCTCAGCTCATGTTCTCCTTTGGCTGCCGTAGTGATCGCTATATCCTGGGTCAACTGGGCTTCTTGTCCAACCGCTGGCTGCTGGGAGCGATTGGCGCCTCCGCTTTGATGCAGATCGCCGCCATCACACTTCCCTTCCTCAAGCGGGTCTTTAAGGTCGAGTCGGGCATCTTCACCTGGGAATGGCTGATGATCGCCGGACTGGCATTGATGCCCGTGACCTTTATTGAGGTCGCGAAACTTATCCACCTCAAAATCTTTGAAAAGTCCAACAGTTAAAGCAATCATGAGAACCGCGCGAATGCTCGTTGTTCTCGCGATAAATGCTCGTCATTTTGCTCAAATGGATTAAAAGTGTCGCGGCCGGGGCGGCAAGGGCGCCCGCGAGTCGGCAAACGCCTATTCCCGAAAGCGCAGAAGACTGGTTTTCGCCGCATCTCAACGGCACAGATGATCAGCTTCAGGAATAAATGAGCAGACTAAGAGCGAAGACCTTCGAGCTGGAATATTTCGATGCGATCCTGAATGCACTATCGACGCCCGATAAAAAAGGTGTTTACGACCCCACCCCCGCAGCTCAAAAGGATTATGAAGGTGTGTTTTTCACCCGCCGATGAAGCGGATGGTCGTGAATGAAAGGGGATTCCTGTGAGCTATGTTTTGGTGATCGACGATGACGCCGCCTTTCGACGGGTCGTTTGCCTCGCGATCGAACAAGAAGGCTTCCACGTTGTCCAGGCCGACGGCCGGTCCGCATTGACCTTGGCGCGCGCGGAGCCGCCAGCGCTTATTCTGTTGGACCTCAGGATGCCCGGCGTCAGCGGGCTTCAAATTCTTCATACGCTGCGATCTGACCAACTCACCGCCTCCATTCCCGTAATCGTCGTTTCATCGACGACCGATGATGATGTCACTCGCGAGACAATCCGGCTGGGGGCTGCTGGATATCTGTACAAAACACACTTCTCCGTGCCTGAGCTCCGGCAGCTCGTCAGGCAGCATATGGCCAGCAACAAAGCCTCAGCCGCGTAGCAAGCGCGCCACTCTTTTGATTATTGAACCGCCGAGCCCTACCTCATTTTTAGGTTAAGTGTGGACAAGCAGTTAACCGAGAAATCGCAGGGGCCCAAAACAGCCGTTGGCTTCGGTGGGTTTGGGCTGATCTATCTCGGAGGCACAAACGCGCCTCTCCAAGTGCCGGTCGGGGAAAGGTGATCGTCGATGAATTTCGTGCATCTGAACCGGCGTTGTGATGCGAGCAGTCGCCGTCGTGGCTCGTTGTTTCATCCCCGCAAGAGCCGCCGTCGCGTGTTTGCTTCGGGTATCTGCGTTTTTTTGTGGGCCTCGACCGACATCCCATGTTGGGGGCAAACTCCCGCGCTAACATCGCAGCAGTCAACATCCTCTGAACAAGCACCAACGCCCTACAAGAAGATGAATCTCGATGAGCTTATGGATATCGAGTTGATGAAGGTCGAAGTCACCTCGGTCTCCAGACGCGAGAGCACCGTCGGTCAGTCGCCATCAGCGGTGACTGTTATCACCCAGGATGATATCCGCCGCTCCGGCGCGACAAGCATCCCCGAAGCGCTGCGCATGTCGCCGGGGCTGGAGGTGGCGCAGATCGACAACAGCACTTGGGCGATTTCAGCGCGTGGCTTCGACAGCAATACCGCAAACAAGTTGCTGGTGCTTATGGATGGCCGCAGCGTCTACACTCCGCTCTACTCAGGCGTGTTCTGGGATGTACAGGATACGCTGATGCAAGACATCGATCGCATCGAAGTCATCCGCGGGCCGGCCGGCGCGCTCTGGGGCGCCAATGCCGTCAACGGTGTGATCAACATCATCACCAAGGATGCAAAAGACACTCAGGGATTCCTGGTTACCGGCGGCGGGGGGACCGAAGAACGCAACTTTGAGGGCGTGCGATACGGCTGGAAGATCGGCGACGATGTCTACGCCCGTGTTTACGCCAAGCACTTCGAGCGTGACGAAACGGCTTTGAGCAGTGGCGACGGCGGCGCGGATGATTTCTTCATGAGCCAGAGCGGATTCCGCATGGATTGGCAGCCCTCACAGGAAAATCACTACACCCTCCAGGGCGATATCTATTACGGAACCCGCAACAATCTGATCTCCGACGATACCGACCTTTCCGGTGGCAACGTGCTTGGCCGCTGGCGGCATAAGTTGGCTAATGGCGGAGATTTGACGCTTCAAATGTACTTTGATCATACCGATCGAGACATTCCTCAGACCTTTGCAGAAGTCCGCGACACGTTTGATGTGGATTTCCAATACCACTTTCCCCTGGGCACGCGGCACGACATCACCTGCGGCCTGGGCTATCGCGTATCTTCCGATGATGTGACCAATAGCGCCTTCGTCGTGTTCGTTCCTGATAGCCAGACAGAGCAATTGTTTAGCGGCTTCGTGCAGGATGAGATGCAGCTGGTGCCCGACAAGTTACGGCTAACCGTCGGTGCGAAACTTGAACACAACGAGTTCACCGGCTTCGAAATCCAGCCCAGTGCCAGACTTCTCTGGATGATCGATCCTCGGAAGGTGGTTTGGGGCGCGGTCTCTCGTGCGGTCCGCACCCCTACGCGGCTTGAACGCGACCTGCTGATTGTAACTCCTACCGTTTCCCTTTTCGGAGACAAGAACTTCGATTCTGAGAAGGTAATCGCCTACGAGCTCGGATACAGAACTCAGCCTAGCAAGTTGCTGGCCCTGGATGTCGCCGCTTTCTTCAACAGCTACGACGACCTGCGAAGCCTCGAGACCAGCGGCACTGATTTCATCATTGGCAATAAACTTCACGGCGAAACCTATGGGGTGGAGCTGGGCGCTACATTGAAGCCGGCAGACTGGTGGGTGCTCCGGGCCGCATATACGCACTTACAGGTGCAATTGGAAAAAGATTCCGACAGCACGGATACCATGACCGTTGCTTCGGAAGGCAATGACCCCCGTAATCAGGTCTATCTCCGATCTTCGATGGACCTGCCACACCATATCGATCTGGACTGTTCTCTTCGATATGTCAGCGAACTGTCGAACCAGAACGTGCCAGGGTATGTCGCGGTTGATGTCCGGCTGGCCTGGCGGCCGAATCAGAATCTCGAGTTGGCGATCGCGGGGCAGAACCTTTTCGATGACCAGCATCCGGAGTTTGGTATTGGTGCAAATCAGCACGAAATTGAGCGCGGCGTGTTCGCAAGCTTGACGTACCGGTGGTAGCGGCGATGGAAACCTCTTCATGACTCGAACAACCAAGACATCCACGCCGCATGTCCTTACCGCGAGCATCCGGTGCTCGCTGGTCCTGTCGCTGGCCTGGCTCGCGATAACGCCGCGCCTAGTGATGGCGCAGTCGTCTGCCGCCAAGGAATATCAAATCAAGGCCGCGTGCTTGCTGAATTTTGTGCAGTTTATCGAATGGCCCGCTGCCGCATTTTCAAAGCCCGAAACACCGATCATTATCGGCGTGCTGGGAGATGACCCTTTCGGCAACGTCCTTGAGCAGACGTTCCAGGATGAATCGGTCCAGGGCCGCCAATTGGTGATCAAGCGATCACACCAGCTTGAAGAGCTCAAGAACTGCCACATGCTCTTTATTGCTAAATCCGAAAGACCAAGGCTCGCCGAGATCCTGGCCAACCTGAACGATGCCAGCATGGTCACGGTCGGTGAAATCGACGAATTCGCACGTGCCGGCGGCATCATTAATTTCTACATCGACGGGGGAAAAATTCGCTTTGAGGTGAACGCCGATTCGGCCCAGCGCAAAGGGCTGAAGATAGGCTCCCAGTTGCTTAAACGCGCAAGGATCGTCGGCTCCGACCCACGCAAAGGGAGGGAATGATATGCCCTGGCTCCGCAACATGCAGATCAAGCGGAAATTGACGCTGATCATCCTGCTGACGTGCACGGCTGTGCTGCTGGTGGCCGGCGTGGCGATGATTGCTGCGCAACTGGTGACCTCGAGAAGAGCGATGGTTCAGGAAATGACCGTCTTGGCCGATTTGCTGGGCCGAAATACCACCGCTGCGCTTTCATTCCATCGTGAAGAAGACTCGGAAGAAGTGAGTAGGACGCTTTCAGCGCTACAGGCAAATCCACACATTCTGGCCGCATGCCTCTACGACAAGGATCAAAACCGTTTCGGTGATTATGCTCGTGAAGGCGAATCGCGTCACTTTCCTGCGCAACCACCGGCCGACGGCTACCACTTCACCCGCGACTACCTTGAGTTGTCGCAGCCTGTGGAGCTAAACCACAAGCGGATCGGGACAATATATCTGCGCGCAAACCTGGATAAGATTTATAGCCAGGTGGGAATGCACGCTGCAATTCTGGGGTTAGTCCTTCTGGCGACCATGATAGTAACTTTTGCAGTATCTCCCCGACTGAGAAAGCCGATCGCCGAGCCCATTCTCGCCTTGACCGAAGTAGCCCAGCGCGTCGCGGAGCAAAAGGACTATTCCTTCCGGGCCGTTAAGAAGAGTCAGGATGAGATCGGGCTGCTGACCGATGCCTTCAACCAGATGCTCGGTGAGATCGAGATTGGGCAGAACTCGCTGCGGCGGGCACACGAGGAGTTGGAGCAGCGAGTCGAAAAACGCACCGAGCAGCTGCGGCAGGCAAATGAAGCGCTGCTGAAAAACGAAACTGAGCTTCAGCACGCAAAGGATGCCGCCGAAGCGGCCAACCGCGCCAAGAGCGATTTCCTGGCCAACATGAGCCACGAGATTCGCACGCCCATGGCGGCCGTGCTGGGATATGCCGACCGGATGCTTGAACCAGACCAGCAGCCCAGCGATCGCCTCGACTGTGTCAATACCATCCGCCGCAATGCCGAACACCTGCTGACATTGATTAACGACATCCTGGATCTCTCCAAGATCGAAGCGGGGGAGATGGTGACCGAAAAAATCGGCTGTTCGCCCTGCCAGATCATCTGTGATGTAACCTCGATCATGCGCGTGAAGGCTGGCGAAAAGCAGCTGAGGCTGGAGATGAAGATCGATGGGCCTATTCCACAGCAAATCCAGAGTGATCCAACAAGGCTGCGTCAGATCCTGATCAATCTCATCGGCAACGGCATCAAATTCACCGAAGCTGGTTGGGTTCGTCTTGTGGTCAGATTGATGAACGCTAACACCCCGGATTCTCGACTCTGTTTCGAGGTCACTGATACCGGAATTGGGATGTCGCCTGAGCAGGTATCCCGTCTCTTCAAGCCCTTTGCGCAGGCCGATAGTTCCACAACCCGTCGCTTCGGTGGCACGGGGCTGGGGCTTTCCATAAGTAAACGATTCGCGGAGATGCTCGGCGGGAGCATGACCGTTGAAAGCTCACTTGGGCGAGGCACCCAGTTCGTGGTGCAGATTCCAACAGGGGATGTTACGCGCATCCCTATGATCGAGCGCTGCATTGAAGCCATAGAGGAACCGCACTCAGCAGTAACCTCGGAGGCGGCCCATCGTCTTCACGGCCGTATTCTTCTCGTCGATGATGGCCCAGAAAACCGCGACTTGCTTTCCTATTACCTTCGCCAGGCCGGCGCCGATGTCACCCTGGCTGAGAATGGCCTTATCGGAGTTGAGAAGGCGCTCGCCGCGCTTAAAGACGGCAAACCATTTGATCTCATTTTCATGGATATGCAGATGCCCGAGATGGATGGTTATGCCGCTTCGGCGAGGCTGCGCAGCAAGGGCTATACTGGTCCCATCGTTGCTCTGACCGCCCACGCCATGGCGACCGACCGAGAAAAATGCCTAATGAGTGGCTGTACAGACTATCTCAGCAAACCAGCCCGCAAGCCGCAGCTCCTGGACATGGCGGCACGGTACGTTCGCCACACGAAGGCCCTTCCTGTCCTGCGCAGTGATGTAACTGACGAAGCGGTTCGCGCGTTTCTCGCAAATTTTGTGGCAGAGCTTCCCAAGGATGTGGCACGGTTAGCAGCGCTTCTTCGGGAAGGCGATCTTCAACAGCTTCGCGAGCTTGCACATCGCCTCAAGGGTTCCGGGGGGTTGTATGGCTTTGACAGTATCACAACGTTGGCAGCCAGCCTTGAGACGGGATTGAAGCAGCAGCAAGTGCTTGAGGAGACGACGAAGCAGGTCAACGAATTGATTGCGATAATACGGCGAGTGGAGGGATATAGTCATATTGCTGAGAACGATCTCATACGCAAATGAGGAATCCGTAAGTCACTGGCAGCCGCGAGTGGTTGCGCCTCCAAAGTCCAGCGCGAGCTTCGCAATTCCCTCCGCCAGCGCTGACCCTGTGGAAACCTGCCTCCCTGGCCACTGGCAACCGGCTTCTAGAGTATTGTGCCACGAAGCACTGCGATCGCGATCATGAAATAAATGACGAGCCCCGTCACATCCACGAGTGTCGCCACGAATGGCGCAGAGGCCGAGGCTGGGTCCAATCCGGCGCGGTGCATGATCATGGGTAGCATGCTGCCAACGGCGGAACCGAATGCGACGACGCCGGCGAGGCTGATCCAAATCGTCGCCGCCATCAGGTATGGATGCCCGCCATATTGGTGCCAGCCGAAGTGGTACCACAGAATCACTCGCAGCGCACCGATCAGCCCCAGGAATAGGCCTAGAACCAACCCGGTCATCAGCTCCCGGCCGCAAATGCGCCACCAGTCGCGGAGCGTGATCTCACGCAATGCCAGCGAACGAATGATGATCGTCGTCGCCTGCGATCCGCTGTTGCCCCCGCTGCTGATAATTAGCGGCACGAAGAGCGCGACCATGGCCGCGCGCTGAATCTGTGCCTCAAAGAAGCCCATGGCGGTGGCGGTCAGCATCTCCCCAATAAATAATACTGACAGCCAGCCCCCACGCTTCTTGAGCATGGAAGCGAACCCAACCTCGAAGTAAGGAGCGTGTAGTGCCTCGGTGCCACCGATCTTTTGAATGTCCTCGGTCGTTTCTTCTTCGATGACGTCGGCCAGATCATCTGCCGTGATGATGCCCAGCAGCCTTCGCTCGTCATCCACGACTGGAAGTGCCAGGTAACCATAACGTCGCACGACCCGAGCCACCTCTTCTTGGTCCATCGTCACCGATACGGTGATGACGTCAGGGCGCTTCATCGATTCCAGTCGACGGTCCGGCGGCGCGAAGATGAGATCCCGCATCGACAACACGCCGGTTAATCGCCGTGATGCATCGACAGTGTATACGTAATAGATCTGCTCCACCTCCTGAGCGATCCGACGAAGCTCCGCGACCCCCTGCTCCGCCGTTATACCTTCAAACAACGAGACAGCCTCCGTCGTCATGATCCCGCCCGCGGAATCATCAGAATAGGACTCGAGCCGCCGAACTTCGGTAGCCTCACGGATGTCAAATTCACTGACTAGCTTTTCACGAACGTCGCTGGGAAGCTGGTTGAGGATATCCACACGGTCATCGGGAGCCATCTCGGCGAGCACCATCGACGCCTCGGGCGGCTCCATCTCAGCTACAACCGACGCGGCTAATGCCGGATGCAGTTCTCGAAAGAACGATGCTGAAGTCTTAGGGTCGAGATACTCCGCGATTTGCCCAGCTTGCGTACGAGTGAGACGACCTAGTATTGACGCGGCATCGACTGGGTGCAGATCCTCCAGGAGACCAGCAATCTGCGCGGGGGACTCCAAAGCGAGATCAGCAAGCGCATCGCTCGGAGCCGGCGGATCGTCCGACACGGGGTCTTTATTGCTCACGTGATCCTCTTAGATTGGACTGAGATGGGGCTGAACAGTATGTGCGGACGCAAGTTGAAAAGACTCGCCGCGCGCAGAAGAATGCGGACCGTTGCTATGAGTGTAATTGTAAGTGCTCAAAGACCTCTCCAGCTTGTTCATTTCCGCTGTAGGCTAATGGCTCAGAGGTAAGGGCAATGGAGCTGATCAAAAAATACGTGAGGCACTGGCGCAATGATCAGCAGCAGAATAATGAATGTCACATATCCGAGCCAGCGTCGCGCTGGCGTGATGGGCGTAACATCGTTCAAAGGTGGCACGCTGCGCCCAGCAATGAAGAAGATGATGATTGCCCACAAGAACAAGCCCGGCCAAACGAAGATTGCCAGGAGGATGAGGGACCACATCGAGACCGTGCTAATCGTCTGTCCCACGCGGTTGCCAAACATGGCTCGGGCGATGTGACCACCGTCGAGTTGTCCTATCGGAAGCAGGTTCAGGGCTGTGACCAGCAGCCCCAGCCATCCCGCGAAGGCCAGCGGATGAAGCCGCAGAACATGGCCATATTGGAGCCCGTTTCCCAGCGAAAGCTTTGCAACCGCCGCAAACAGGATGGAAGACCCCACGGACGCGCCACCCGTCATCTCAGGTTGGACTGGAGTGCCCGCGGGGACAATGTGCGAGAGGGGCAGACCAATCAGCAGCAACGGAATAGCCACCACAAGTCCGGCCAGCGGACCCGCCACCGCGACGTCAAATAGGGCGCGGCGGCTCTCCACAGGACTTCTCATCTGGATAAAAGCGCCAAACGTGCCCAGCGCAAAGGGCACAGGGACGAAATATGGAGGTGTGACGCGAATACGGTGATATCTGGCAGAGAAGTAGTGCCCCAGCTCATGCACTCCCAGGATCGCCAGCAATCCCACAGCGTACGGCAGGCCAACAGCGAAACGTGCTGGTTCCCTCAAAAGGTTTACTCCTTGATGTGCAGCACCGGCGGATGTTGTGGTCAGCAACGTCAGCGTGAACAGTAGCCAGTTCACCCACGGTCGTACCGGCCGCTCCATGGTCGACTGTTCAACGCTCCGCGGGATCAAAACGACCGCGGCCCCCAGTTGCTCATCATTCTGAAGAAACGGTACCCTTTGCTCGCCCGCTTGGCGCTTGAGCTCCTCATAAGCCAAGTCGGCGCGCTCCTTCAGCGGCCCACGGAATGTCAATATGCCGTTCTGTTCTGTTGCAGCCTGAACGTCCATAAGTTTTGTAACGAGAGGAATTAGATCGCCTGCAGCTGGCGGGACAATGATCGCCGTGGCGGCCTCCGCGTTAACATTGCGCGGAACGCCCAGCACCATCCACACCATCCAGAGGCAAAGCACCAGCGCCAACCAGAACCACAAGGTGCTCAAGGGTGTGCCGATTCCGGGCCTCAGGAAGATCATTGCCAGGGGCATCAGCACCAAAAGCATCAGCAGGAGTCGAACCCATACAAGGTCACGTTGCCGCACCGGTACCTCTTGTTCCCCGACTCTGTCCAATTCGATGCGCCCATTCGACCAGATTCTGCAACAGGCGCCTGATCAAATCTTTTGTCACCTCATCCTTCAAGTTCCCTTGTGAATCGAAACGTTCAGAAGCGTTACCGATCATTACCTCCGGCTGGTTGATGGGGAACATGTTCAGGAACACCATCATCTGGCGCAGGTGATACTGCGCGCGCGCAGTAGCGATTGAGCCGATCGACGCGCCCATGATCGCCGCCGCTTTTCCATTCCACGCGCTGTCGCCGTAGGGACGCGATGCCCAGTCAATTGCGTTCTTCAGTACCCCAGGAATGGAGTAGTTGTATTCGGGTGTCACGATCAGTATGGCTTCCGCCTCACGTACCCGCCTCTTCAGCTCGACCACCCTGGTGGGAGGATTTTGCTCCTCGTCCTGATTGAATCCGGGAATTCCGCCGAGCTCGAATACCTCAATGGTTGCACCATGCGGCACGAGTTGAGTTGCAGCGCGGAGAGCGGCGCGGTTGTAGGAATCGCGGCGAAGGCTGCCCGCGATACCCAAAATGCGAAACGGTGTGCTCATGGTTCAATTTCCTTACCGTGTGCCGATTGCCGAGCGGCAAGCGAAGCTTTGTGCGCGCAGCAATGCCCATGCCTTCTTTTGCAAGCGGTTACAGAGTCGAGCAGGGGCGCCCGACAGTCCGGTTCGCTCTCGAAAAGAGCTGCACGACATCGAAAGCATCCATGGCAAAGCGGGCTACCCAAATGTACGACGAAAACTTAATCTGTTGCGAACGAGCGACTTGCTAGTCCCCCGTGGATCGTCTGGACGACCTTGTTCATCATCGCGCGTGCAACAGTTCGTGTACTGAATTGTTAGATCAAGGAAATCAATCCGCAGCATGCGTTCACTGGGGACTGGAGACGCAATGGACTTGACGCCATCAGTCGACTCGAGCCGCGACCATATCCTGGGGCCGCCTGATGCCGAGATGACGCTTGTTCAGTACGGCAGTTACGCTTGCGGTCACTGCCATGCTGTCCACGAAGTGGTCGAGGGGCTGCGCAGCCGGTTTGGAGATCGCATGCGATATGTGTTTCGGCATGCGCCGGTGCAAGGGAACGAGGGAGCTCTAAGAGCCGCGGAGTTGGCGGAATTGGCGGCGCAAACCAACGGAAACTTTTGGGCAGTTCACGAAGCGTTGATGGAACGTGGCCCCGTGCTTGTGGATGGCGATTTACGCCAGATTGCGCGCGACTTCAACCTGCCGCGAGGGGAGGACCACCAGGCCGCTATCGCGGCAGCCGGGGCCCGCGTTCGTGAAGACATTGGAAGCGCAGCTACCAGCGGTGTGAGAGTAACGCCAACCTTTTTCATCAACGGTCGGCACTACGGCGGGACATGGGACGAAAGCTCCTTGGCTGACGCGATGCTCGGCTCGCTGAGTCACCGCATGCAGTCGGCTGCATTCGAGTTCGTTCGGTGGGGGCCGGCTTCCGGTCTGCTATTAGGCTTGGCGACACTGCTCGCACTTGTGCTGAGCAATTCGCCTATGCGGCTCCAGTTTCTATCGTGGTGGAATACTACTTTGGGTTTCCAATGGGGTGCATCTTCGATCTCTTTGACCCTTGTAGACTGGGTGAATCACGGGCTCCTGACAATCTTCTTCGTTGTCGTTGGACTTGAGATCAAACGCGAGTTCACCGTCGGGCACCTCTCCAATTTCCGATCCGGGGCACTCCCTGTAGTCGCTGCTCTTGGCGGCATCATTTTGCCTGCGGTCATCTATGCATTCATTGCGCCGCCGGCAGCGAGACATGGATGGGGAATTCCAATTGGCACCGATACCGCATTCGCGGTGGCCGTGATGGTATTGCTCGGAGCTCGCGTGCCGGTTGAACTGCGTGTCTTCTTCACCGCCGCGGTGATCATGGATGATATCGTCGCGATCGTGATTATTGCGCTGTTTTACACTGGTGCAATCAGTACCGGCTACCTCCTCGCGGCCGGCGTGGTGACCGCGCTGCTTGTTGTGCTAAATCGCGCAGGCGTGTACGGCACGCTGCCGTACGCCTTGGGTGGAATCATACTCTGGTTCCTGCTTCACGAGGCCGGATTACATGCCACGCTGGCGGGCGTGATCCTGGCGCTGCTCATTCCCACGCGCCCACCCGCGAAGCTCAAGGCGCTGCTGGCGCAGGCGGCGACAATCATTCACTTGGAGGACAGCCACAGCGGTGAGGCGATGAGATCCGGGCCCTCTGAGCCCACTCTGCGAGCGCTGGATGCGATCCATTCGAGAATTGATTCACCTGCCGACAGGCTTTTGAGAACGGTTGAGCCGTGGTCAAGCTATGTGGTGCTTCCGGTCTTCGCGCTCGCCAATGCGGGCGTCACCTGGTCATCGGAAGTTTTCCGAGGGAACGGCCGTTTGATTTGCGCTATCGCAGTGGGATTGGTCGTCGGAAAATCCGTTGGAATTGTAACGGCTGCGTGGTTTGCAGTGCGAAGTGGCATCGCTGCAAAGCCGGAAGCATATACCTGGAGGCACTTGTGCGGTGTGGGGGCACTCGGCGGCATTGGTTTCACGATGTCGTTGTTCATCGCCGGCGCGGCATTCCCCGACCCAGTCACCTATGCCGCCAGTAAAATCGCGATCTTTCTAGCCTCTATCATCGCCGGTGGCTTAGGCGTGCTGATCCTTTGGCCGAAGCCCAAGAATGACGAGGTGACGTAACGGGATGCGAGGGGCCCAAAGCCAGGATAGCCTCGTATCACTGGATTCACGTTCGATGTGGCGAGCCTTCCTGCCGCGGTGCCTTCTCGCTTGGACACACGGCCGGCCAGTCCGACCGCCAAGCCTCCGCTTTGGCCTTGCTCTCATAAGCAATCCTGACAGGCATGGTGCTTAATCGATCGTACAGTTGAGCTTCTGCGCGTATCGGCCACCAGTCGTAAAGAAAAATCTCCAGCGGCCGCCACATCGCCACCCAACCACCAATTATCAGGCTTTCGTGCAGCAGCTCACCGATCCGCCGGCCTTTCATTGAGCTGGCGATCAATTCTCCCATTGAGATCAGAACTACGACGTGCAAGCAAGTTTCAAGGCTGATGATGGACAGTCTCGTGTGATTCCCGACATCGTTGTTCATCTCCCCGGTGATCGGCACATTGTGATCGATGCAAAGATGACGCTCCCGGACTATAGGGCGTACGCGGCAGCCGAGAACGATGAAGAGCGCGACGAGGCGCTCAAACGTCACCTCAAATCCATCCGAGCCCACATGGAAGGCTTGTCTGAAAAGAACTACCAGACTCTTTACGGGCTGCGATCCTTGGATTTCGTCGTTATGTTCGTGCCGTTGGAACCTGCCTTTATGTTGACTGTTACCAATGATATGGAGCTGTTCCACGATGCTTGGAATAAGAATGTGTTGCTCGTCAGCCCAAGCACACTTCTTTTTGTGATTCGCACAATCGCCCAGCTGTGGAGACAAGAGGATCTAAGCCACAACGCCCAACAGATTTCTAATCAGGGGGCGGAACTGTATGACAAACTGGTTGAATTCGTCGTCGAGCTTGCCGGAGTGGGAAAGAGACTTAAGCAAGCACAGCAAAGCTACAACAAGGCTCGCCGGAAATTGAGTGAAGGCCGCGGTAACGTGATCAAACAAGCAGAGCAGCTGAAGGAGCTTGGAGTCACGCCGACAAAGACTCTACCGCCCGAATGGACTGCTTTTTCGTCAGATCAGCCGGTTCCAGTCCTCAAGGAAATTCCCCCAAGCACAACTGGAGCAACCCAGTCCCAACAAATTCATTGAAACATCTAAATGGCGTTCAGCCCACCATTGGTAGCGATGCCAGCGATGAGTTACGCGATGCCGATATTTATCGAACCAGAACCGTAAAGATCCTTAAGCGTCTTGATCGCATACCGAATTCTTTCCAATTCCCCGGCGCGTCCATCGCTTCGAAGTGGATAGTATCCTTCGGCAAAGCGCCAATAAGCGAGCAGGAGCTCGTTTACGCTTAGATCTGCATCCGTAGCCAAATCTTTCGGAGTTCGGCCACTGATCATCCACTCGGCGACGATCCGCCGATATTCGCTCTTGCTCTCAGGCGAGTCGTAGCGCCCAAGGTAGATGAATTGTCCGTTCAGTCGGATATACGCCAAGCCCTTTGTTTTATGATGGCAATAACCTGGCGGACGAGGAATCTTTCGTTGGTTGCTTGAGCGGGAACCACGTGCTGAATTGGAAGACAAATCGCTGATTGTGGACATGTGCGGCTCTCCTTCGGGACGCGGATGTGTACGAGTACACATCTGGCAGTCACTTAGAAGCCGCACTGCCGACCATCGGCAGGTATCGCTATCAGCGTTCGGCAACAGTACTTATCGTCATAGCCGAAGAAGGGATTTGAACCCTTAACCCCCGCTTTACGAAAGCGGTGCTCTACCGTTGAGCTACTTCGGCGCTCGGCCGCTGATGGGGATCGGCGGCGAAGGGGGAAAGATATCAATAAACCGTGTCAATTCAACGATGACGAAGGTTTGGTGGTTCGACGGTGGGCTGGGAGATGGGGGCGGTGGGTGGCATTTTCTTTTTAGGTGGTGGGGTCGTAGGCTGCTGCTATGCAGATCCGCCCCGCCAAAGCGCAGGATGTGCCGGCCGTGCTGCCGATGGTGGAGCTTTCCAGCACATTGGGATCCTAAGCTTAGAATTCCACGTGGACAAGTTGTCG
>JADMIO011054779.1_pt1 | contig 29631 bp, 35 predicted proteins | sample 8958161 | NCBI WGS metagenome assembly JADMIO01 (sample SAMN16585339, study PRJNA669376) | soil metagenome | isolation source: Crop rotation soil | place: USA: Cullars Rotation, Alabama | collected 2011 | reverse complement strand
CGCGACTTCAAGTCACGTGAATTCCAAGCTTCGGATCCCACTGTGCTGGAAAGGCAAGCGTGCCGACGCATGTGCTGGAGCGGTTGAGGCCGCGGCTGTCGGCGGGGGTCAGGTGGCTGCTCGTGCGGCATCTGTTGGCCGGGCTCATCGCGCAGGACGCAAACTGTCCGTCGACGAAGATCAGCCGCTGGCTGTGGGAGCGAGCCATTCAGCCGGCACGAAGCGGGCACGGGGAGGTGCGACCCTGGACGGGCCCGCACCTGTTCACACCGACGACGCCGTTCGGTGACGCGACGACGGGGAACACACGTGGGAGAAAAGCGATGGCGTGGCGCAGATATCTTCGCGCGTTGATCTCGCCCCGTTGACTTGCCCCCTCACTCCAATAAATTCAAGGGGCTACGGGGTTTCGCGCTGAGCGCGGCGCCGGAGCAAGAGCACCAAGGTCGTATGACCGTCGGCTGACTGCGTGCCGACACTTATGGGCTCGCGGACGATCGGTAGGTTGGTCGTCAGACGCGAGGGCGATGCACCGGCCACAGGGCGCGCGAGCGCACCGGCTCCCGAAAAGCGACGCAGGACAATTCAACGTCGGGCGCGAGTTCCTCTGGAACCGTCCTCGGCGCGCCTTGGGTCCCGGCTCACGCGGCAGTGGTGAGCACACCCGGCGGTGGCGGATGGATACCGGCCCTCAGTGGGGCGTCTGGTCCACCCGCGTTTTTGCTGGAACGGGTTCGATTGCAGGACACTTGGGCGGGATGGTCTCGCCCTTCGGAGAACAGACTGGATTATGCCACGCACAACGCCGCTCGAGCATTATCGGAATATCGGCATCATGGCGCACATCGATGCCGGTAAGACGACGACCACCGAGCGCATCCTTTACTATACCGGAAAGGCGCACAAGATCGGCGAGGTGCACGAAGGCACCGCGACGATGGACTGGATGGAGCAGGAGCAGGAGCGCGGCATCACGATCACGTCCGCCGCGACGACGGCCTTCTGGACCCGTCTGGGCGTCGAGTACCGCATCAACATCATCGATACGCCGGGGCACGTCGACTTCACGGTCGAGGTCGAGCGCTCGCTGCGCGTGCTCGATGGTGCCGTCACGCTTCTCGATTCCGTCGCCGGCGTCGAGCCGCAGACGGAGACCGTGTGGCGTCAGGCGGACCGCTACGGCGTGCCGCGTCTGATCTTCGCGAACAAGATGGACCGCGTCGGCGCCGACTTCGATCGGTGCTTGACGATGATCCGCGACCGCCTCACGCGCGACGCGTATCCGCTGCAGCTCCCCGTGGGCTCCGGTGAGCTGTTCACCGGGCACATCGACGTCCTCGAGCGCAAGCAGTACATCTTCGACGAAGCGACGCTCGGCAAGACGTTCACCGTCGTCGACGTGCCCGCGGACTACAAGGATCGCGTGGAGCAGCTGCGCCACGAGGTGATCGAGCACGCAGTGGCGCAGGACGACGAGCTGATGGAGAAGTACCTGGGCGGCGAGGAGCTCACGATCGAGGAGATCCGCCGCGCCATCCGCAAGGCCACCGTCACGGGCAAGATGGTGCCGGTGCTCTGCGGCGCGTCGTTCAAGAACAAGGGCGTGCAGGCGCTGCTCGACGCCGTCATCGACTATCTCCCGGCGCCGGTGGACGTCAAGGCGATCGAGGGACATCTCCCGCATCACGACGAGCACAAGGCCCAGCGTCCGGTGTCGGACGAAGCGCCGTTCGCGGCGCTCGCGTTCAAGATCGCGACGGACCCGTTCGTCGGTAAGCTCACGTTCTTCCGCGTGTACTCGGGCGTGCTCAAGTCGGGGTCGCACGTCTACAACTCGACGAAGGACAAGCGCGAGCGCATCGGCCGTCTGTTGCAGATGCACGCGAACAAGCGCGAGGAGATTCCCGAGGTGCGCGCGGGCGACATCGCCGCCGGCATCGGCCTCAAGGACACGCGCACGGGCGACACGATGTGCGACGATGATCATCCGATCATCCTCGAGGCGATGAAGTTCCCGAACCCGGTCATCGACGTCGCCATCGAGCCGAAGACGAAGGCGGATCAGGACAAGCTCTCGATCGCGCTGGCGAAGCTCTCGGAAGAAGATCCGACGTTCCGCGTGCACACGGACGAGGAGACGTCGCAGACGATCATCTCCGGGATGGGCGAGCTGCACCTGGAAATCATCGTCGACCGCATGATGAGAGAGTTCAAGGTCGACGCAAATATTGGTCGGCCCCAGGTGGCTTACAGAGAAACGATCCGGAAGCGCGTCGAGAAGGTCGAAGGGAAGTTCATTCGGCAGTCGGGCGGTAAGGGTCAGTACGGCCACGTCGTGATCAACATGGAGCCGGCCGAGACGGGCGCGGGCTTCGTGTTCGAGGACAAGATCGTGGGCGGTACGATCCCGCGTGAGTACATCGGCCCGGTGGAGCAGGGGATCAAGGAAGCCCTCGAGAACGGCATCCTCGCGGGCTATCCGATGGTCGACGTGAAGGTCGAGCTGATCTACGGCTCGTACCACGACGTGGACTCGAGCGAGATGGCGTTCAAGATTGCCGGCTCGATGGCGTTCAAGGAGGCGGCGAAGCGCGCGCAGCCCGTCCTGCTCGAGCCGATGATGAACGTCGAGGTGGTGACACCGGACGCGTTCATGGGTGACGTGCTCGGCGACCTGTCGTCGCGGCGCGGCAAGATCGGCGGAATGACGCAGCGCGGCGAAGCGCAGGTGATCGTCGCGACGGTGCCGCTCGCCGAGATGTTCGGGTACTCCACGAAGCTGCGCTCGATGTCGCAGGGGCGCGCGGTGTACTCGATGGAATTCGCGCACTACGAGGAAGTGCCGAAGTCCAAGGCGGAGGAAATCGTGAGCAAGGTGAAGGCGTAGGACAGCTATCGGCTATCTGCATCGACTATCCGCATCACCCGATCGCCGATAGTCGTTCGCCGATAGCGAAAATCTCAACCCGGGAATCAGTACCATGGCCAAGGCAAAGTTCGAGCGGACGAAGCCGCACGTAAACGTCGGAACGATCGGTCACGTCGATCACGGCAAGACCACCCTGACGGCAGCGCTGACGAAGGTGTCGTCGGATCGCGGCCTCGCGCAGTACATCTCCTACGACCAGGTCGCGAAGGCGTCCGAGTCGCAGGGGCGCCGCGACGCGACCAAGATCCTCACGATCGCCACCAGCCACGTCGAGTACAGCACGCAGAACCGCCACTACGCGCACGTCGACTGCCCGGGGCACGCCGACTACGTGAAGAACATGATCACGGGTGCGGCGCAGATGGACGGCGCGATCCTCGTCGTGAGCGCGGTCGACGGCCCGATGCCGCAGACGCGCGAGCACATCCTGCTCGCCCGCCAGGTGAACGTGCCGCAGATCGTCGTCTTCCTGAACAAGTGCGACCTGGTCGACGATCCGGAGCTCCTGGATCTCGTCGAGCTCGAGGTGCGCGAGCTGCTCAGCAAGTACGACTATCCGGGCGACGAAGCGCCGGTCATCCGCGGCTCCGCGGTGAAGGCGATTCAGGGCGATCCGGCGTGGGTGGCGAAGCTCGATGAGCTGTACAACGCGCTCGACACGTACATCCCGCAGCCGGTGCGCGAGACGGACAAGCCGTTCCTGCTCCCGGTCGAGGACGTGTTCTCGATCACGGGTCGCGGCACGGTGGCGACGGGCCGTATCGAGCGCGGCAAGGTGAAGGTCGGCGAGGAAATCGAGATGGTCGGCTTCAACGCCGCGAAGAAGGCGGTGGTGACCGGCGTCGAGATGTTCCGCAAGCTGCTCGAGGATGGCCAGGCGGGCGACAACGTCGGTCTGCTCCTCCGCGGCGTCGACAAGAAGGAAATCGAGCGCGGCATGGTGCTCGCCAAGCCGGGCTCGATCAAGCCGCACACGAAGTTCGAGGCCGAGGTCTACGTCCTCACGAAGGAAGAGGGCGGCCGCCACACCCCGTTCTTCAAGGGCTATCGCCCGCAGTTCTACTTCCGCACGACGGACGTGACGGGCTCCATCGAGCTGCCCGCGGGCACCGAGATGGTCATGCCTGGCGACAACATCCAGATGACGATCGAGCTGATCACGCCGATCGCCATGGAAGACGCGCTCCGCTTCGCCATCCGCGAGGGTGGTCGCACGGTGGGCGCGGGCGTCGTGACGAAGATTCTGGCGTAACGAACAGGTCTGAGGTCCGAGGTCTGAGGTCGGAGGGGTTTCCTCGCGACCTCAGGCCCTCGACCCCCCTGACTTGAATCTCCTAAAGCAACGAGAGCTCACATGGCAGGCAGAATTCGCATCCGTCTCAAGGCCTTCGATCACGCGGTGATCGATCAGGCGTCGGCGGACATCGTGCGGACGGCGGAGAAGACCGGGGCGCAGGTCTCGGGTCCGATCCCGCTGCCCACGAAGACGCAGCGGTGGACGGTGCTCCGCTCGCCGCACGTCGACAAGAAGTCGCGCGAACAGTTCGAGCTGAAGACGCACAAGCGCGTCATCGACATTCTCGACAGTCGTGCCCAGACGGTGGACGCGCTCACGAAGCTCGATCTGCCGGCCGGCGTGGACGTCGAGATCAAAGTCGAGTAACGAAGCACGTCAGCGGACGAGAGCCGCTATCAGCGATCAGCTGAAGAGGCGTTCGTCATAGTCCAACTTTGCCTGACGGCAAAGTGACTCAGCAGAGGAATCATGATCGGTATCATTGGGAAGAAGCTGGGGATGACCCAGATCTTCAACGAACAGGGGCAGCAGATCCCCGTGACGGTGATCGAGGCGGAGCCGAATCCGGTCCTCGCCGTCACGGACAAGGCGAAGGACGGCCATACGTCGGTGCAGCTCGGCCTGGGCACGCAGCGCATGGCGCGCGAGTCGAAGAAGAACGAGCGCACGCCGCGTGGACGCCGCGCGTCGAAGGCGGTGGCGGGTCACGCGAAGAAGGCGGGACTCGACGCGCCGCCGGCCGTGCTCCGCAGCTTCCGGCTCGACGAGCCGGGCAACGCGAAGGCCGAGATCCCGACGTACAACGTCGGCGACACGGTGACGGTCGGCATCTTCACGCCGGGCGAGATCGTGAAGGTCACCGGCACGAGCAAGGGCCGCGGCTTCCAGGGCGTCGTCAAGCGCTGGGGCTTCGGCGGCGGTCCGAACACGCACGGCAACACGAAGCACCGGCGTCCCGGCTCCATCGGACCCGGCACGGATCCGTCGCGCGTCATCAAGGGCAAGAAGATGCCCGGCCACTACGGCGACGAGCGGCACACGCAAATCGGTCTTCGCGTCGAGAAGGTGGATGCGGAGCGCAATCTGATCTACATCCGGGGCTCGGTGGCCGGCCCGAAGAGCGGGATCGTCCTCGTGCGGAAGCAGGGCTAAGCCATGGCTGACACCAACAATTTTCAGGCGCAGGCGTACACGGCGCGCGGCACGCAGCGCGACGCGGTGACGCTGCCCGAGTCGCTGTTCGACGGCACGGTGAACGTGCCGGTGATGCACCAGGCCGTGAAGGCGTTTCTCGCGAATCAGCGTCAGGGCAATGCCTCGACGAAGACGCGCGGGCTCGTCGTCGGCGGCAATCAGAAGCCGTGGAAGCAGAAGGGCACGGGTCGCGCTCGTCAGGGATCGACGCGCGCTCCGCACTGGGTGGGCGGCGGCACGGTCTTCGGGCCGATACCGCGCAGCTACGCCGAGTACGTGCCGCGGCAGGTGCGGGCGCTGGCGCGCAAGAGCGCGCTCAATGCGCGGGCGCGTGAAGACGCGATCGTCGTGATCGACAACTTCGCGTACGAGGCGCCGAAGACGAGCCAGCTCCGCGGCCTCGTGGACCGCCTCGGGTTTGGCGACCGCAAGGTCCTGATCCTCACCGACGGCGCGAAGCAGGCCGTGTTCCTCTCCGGTCGCAACCTGCCGAACGTGCACGTGATGCCGTACTCCGACGTGTCGACCTACCACATCCTCTGGTCGGACGTCGTGCTGATCGAGGCCGGTGCGCTGGGCCAGACGCTGGAGCCGGTGGCGGAGAAGGAGCCGGCGGAGAAGACGAAGCGCTCGAAGCCCGCCGCGAAGAAGACGTCGAAGGGTGCGCAGCGCGCCGCGCGTCTTGCCGCGCTGTCGGGCGAAGACGATGCGGATTCGGGCGAGCAGCCTGGCGGAGCCGGCGGTCAGCCGCCCGCCGCTGGCGGCGGTGGTCGGAAGGCGGCGGCGAAGAAGGGCGCCAAGAAGAGCGCCGGCCGCGGCGCGGCCAAGAAGGCGTCGCCCAAGAAGAAGGCCGCCGCGAAGAAGAAGAGCGCGGCCAAGAAGTCGGCTGCGAAGTCGACCAAGAAGAAGGGGAAGTAATCCATGCCCACTCTGTATCGCACCATCGTGCGGCCGCTGATCACCGAGAAGACGTCCGCGGCGTATCAGACGCGCGGCGAGTACGTGTTCGAGGTGCATCCCGAGGCCTCGAAGCCTCAGATCCGCGCGGCCATCGAGCAGCTGTTCGGCGTGAAGGTGACCGGTGTCTGGACGTCGAACCAGCGCGGCAAGGAGAAGCGCGTGGGACGCACGGTCGGCACCCGCCCCGCCTGGAAAAAGGCGATCGTGAAGCTCGCCGAGGGCCAAACGATCGATCAGATCTTCGAGGGTTGAGCCGATGCCGATTCGTCAATTCAAGCCAGTCACGAAGAGCTCGCGCTTCCGATCGGTCTCGGATTTCGCCGAGATCACGCGCGCCGAGCCCGAGAAGTCGTTGCTCGCGCCGCTCAAGAAGAGCGGTGGCCGCGACAACCACGGCCACATCGCCATGCGGCGCCGCGGCGGTGGCCACAAGCGGAAGTACCGCATCATCGATTTCAAGCGGAACAAGTTCGGGATACCGGGCGTGGTCTCGGAGATCGAGTACGATCCGAACCGCTCGGCGCGCATCGCGCTGATCACGTACCAGGACGGCGAGAAGCGCTACATCCTGCACCCGAAGGGGCTGAAGCAGGGTGACTCGATCGTCGCCGGCCCGGGCTCCGACATCCGCATCGGCAACACGCTGCCGTTAGGCGAGATTCCGCTCGGCACGACGGTGCACAACCTCGAGCTCAAGATCGGCAAGGGCGGCCAGCTCTGCCGCTCGGCGGGGATGGCGGCGCAGGTCGTGGCGAAGGAAGGGGAGTACGTCACGGTGCGCATGCCGTCGACCGAGATGCGCATGATCCACGCGAAGTGCCTGGCGACGATCGGTGAGGTCGGCAACCAGGAGCACGAGCTGGAGTCGTGGGGCAAGGCGGGCAAGACCCGCTGGAAGGGGCGCCGCCCGAAGGTGCGCGGCGAGGTCATGAACCCGGTGGATCACCCGCATGGCGGCCGCACGCGCGGCGGCCGGAACGTGGTGAGCCCGTGGGGCAAGAAGGAAGGCGTGAAGACGCGCAACAAGAAGAAGCCGTCGCAGCGGTTGATCGTCCGCGGTCGTCGTCGCGGCAAGGCCACTCAATAAACGCAGGGCATAGGGCTTAGGGCCTCGGGCCTAGGGAAGACGCTAGGACGCAGCCGACAGCCAGATCGAATCACTAGGACCTAAGACCTGAGACCTAGGACCTATCCAATATGGGACGCAGCGTAAAGAAGGGACCCTACGTTCACGAGAGCCTCACCAAGCGGATCGAGGCGATGAACTCGCGGAACGAGAAGCGGGTGGTCAAGACGTGGTCGCGCGCGAGCACGGTGCTCCCCGAGTTCGTGGGGCACACGTTCGCGGTGCACAACGGGAACAAGTTCATTCCGGTGTACGTGACCGAGAACATGGTGGGGCACAAGCTCGGCGAGTTCGCGCCGACGCGACTGTTCCGCGGGCACACGGGCGCGCGCAAGGACGACAAGAAGGCGCCGGTGGCAGCAGCGCCGGCGGCCGCGCCGGCGAAGGGAGGCAAGTAACATGGCGGCCAACACTCTGCGCGAAGCGCGCGCGGTGCAGCGTTCGACGCGCCAGTCGCCCTACAAGATGCGGCTCGTGATCGACGAGATCCGGGGCAAGAGCGTGAACGAAGCGCTCGCGTACCTGGCGTTCTCGAAGAAGCACGCGGCGCTGCAGATCGCGAAGGTGCTGCGGTCGGCGGTGGCGAACGCGGAGCACGCGGCGCGCGAGGCGAACGAGTCGCTCGACGTCGATCTGCTCTACGTGAAGCACGCCGTGGTCAACGAAGGGCAGAAGCTCAAGCGGTTCACGCCCGCGGCGATGGGCCGCGCGACGCCGGTTCAGAAGCGGACCAGCCACGTCGAGATCGTGGTCTCCGAGCAGGAGGAACGGTAATGGGACAGAAGACGCATCCGGTCGGCTTCCGGCTCGGAGTCTCGAAGGATTGGAAGTCGCGCTACTACGCGGGGCGTGAGCTGCCCGCGCTGCTGCGCGAGGACGAGCTGCTGCGCAAGTATCTGAAGGCGCGCCTGGGCCACGCGGCGATCGCGGACATCGTGATCGAGCGCAAGCCGGGCAAGGTCGTCGTGACGTTGCACACCGGCCGCCCCGGCGTGGTGATCGGGAAGAAGGGCGCGGAGGTCGACAAGCTGCGCGACGAGCTCGCGCACCTGACGGGGAAGGAAGTCGGCATCAACGTCGAGGAGATCAAGCGTCCGGAGCTCGACAGCCAGCTCGTGGCCGACAACATCGCGAGCCAGCTGGCGCAGCGCATCTCGTTCCGCCGCGCCATGAAGCGCGCGGTGCAGAGCGCGATGCGCATGGGGGCGCAGGGCATCAAGATCAAGTGCGGTGGTCGTCTCGGCGGCGCGGAGATCGCGCGCGTCGAAGGCTACCACGAGGGTCGGGTTCCGCTGCACACGCTGCGTGCGGACATCGACTACGCGACGTCGACCGCGAAGACCACCTTCGGCACCATCGGCGTGAAGGTCTGGATCTTCAAGGGCGAGAAGGTCGAAGATCGTCGCGGCACGACCTACTCCACCGGCAGCTAAAGGGGGGAGAGAGCGATGCTGAGTCCAAAGCGCGTCAAATTCCGCAAGATGTTCAAGGGCCGCACGCGCGGCCTGGCCACGCGTGGCGGCACCGTGGCGTTCGGGCACTACGGCTTGCAGGCGTTGGAGCCGGGCTGGATCTCCAACCGGCAGATCGAGGCGGCCCGTGTCGCCCTGACGCGTCACATCAAGCGCGGCGGCAAGGTCTGGATCCGGATCTTCCCCGACAAGCCGATTACGAAGAAGCCGGCCGAGACCCGAATGGGGAAGGGCAAGGGGTCGCCGGAGGCGTGGGTCGCCGTCGTGCGCCCGGGGCGTGTGATGTTCGAGCTCGAGGGCGTGACGCGCGAGACCGCCGAGAAGGCGATGGCGCTCGCCGCGGCCAAGATGCCGATTCGAACCAAATTCGTGGTCCGTGAGGAGGCGCACACCGATGCGAGCTGACGAAATTCGCGAGATGTCGGCGCAGGACATTCAGTCGCGCGTTCGCGAGCTCGAGGAGGAGCAGTTCCGCCTCAAGTTCCGCCGCGCCACCGAGCCGTTGGAGGATCCGCTCCGTCTGCGCGGGCTGCGCAAGGACATCGCGCGGTTCAAGACGGTGCTTCGCGAGAAGCAGGGACAGGGTGGCGCGACGAGCGCCGCCAACGTGAAGACGGCTGCCGGCACGGCGGCCCCCGCGAAGCGCGCCCGCAAAGCAGCCCCGGCCAAGAAGGCGGCGGCAAAGAAGGCGCCCGCGAAGAAGACGACCCGCGCCTCGCGCTAGCAGGGGGAGCGACACGAGACTATGGCTGATACAACGAAGACGAACGCCACCACCGAACGCGGCACGCGCAAGACGCGTGTGGGCCTCGTGGTGAGCGACAAGATGCAGAAGACGGTCGTGGTGGCCATCGAGCGCCGCGTGCCGCATCCGGTGTACGGGAAGATGGTCACCCGTACTACGCGACTGAAGGCACACGACGAAGAGAACTCCGCGAAGGCGGGAGACACGGTGCGGATCATGGAGACCCGCCCGCTCTCCAAGGACAAGCGCTGGCGCGTGGTGGAAATCGTCGAGCGCGCACGCTAAGGGAGAGGAGCCATGATCCAGCAAGAATCGATGGTCAGAGTGGCGGACAATTCGGGCGCGAAGCGCGCGCTCGTGATCCGCGTGCTCGGAGGCACCCGACGGCGCTATGCCGGCCTGGGTGACGTCGTGATCGTCGCCGTGAAGGATGCGCTGCCGAACGGCACGGTGAAGAAGTCCGAAGTCGCGCGCGCCGTGGTGGTGCGCACGGTGAAGGAGACGCGGCGCAAGGACGGGAGCTACATCCGGTTCGACGAGAACGCCGTCGTGATCATCAACGACCAGGGCGAGCCGCGCGCGACGCGCATCTTCGGCCCGGTCGCCCGCGAGCTGCGCGAGCGTCGGTACATGAAGATCGTCTCGCTCGCGCCGGAGGTCATCTGACATGCGAATTCTCAAATACCGCAAGACGGATCGCGCGAAGGCGCAGAACCGGACGCGTCATGCCGGCAACTCCGAGCGCGTGCGCGTGCACGTCACGAAGGGCGACACCGTGCGCGTGATGCGCGGTGAGGACAAGGGGAAGGACGGCGAGGTGATTCGCGTGCACACGAAGACCGGGCGCGTGACGGTCAAGGGCGTGAACATCGTGAAGAAGCACCGCCGGGCGCGGCGCCCCGAGGAGCAGAGCGGCATCATCGAGATGGAGGCGCCGATTCACGCCTCGAACGTGATGCTGATCGATCCGAAGAAGGACCAGGCGACGCGCGTGCGCGTGCGCATCGACGAAGACGGTACCAAGGAGCGAATCAGCGCGAAGAGCGGCGACTCCATCCCACGCAAGCGCTGACGCGAGGACGATAGACTATGGCGACGAAGGACAAGAAGGTCGGAGCGGGCACGCCGAAGGCGGGGAAGAGCGGTGGCGGTGACAAGCGCGAGAAGAAGTCGCGCGGGGCACACGCGGGCGCGAACATCCCGGCGCCTCCGCCGCGCCTCAAGGGGTTCTATACGAACACGGTCAGGCCGAAGCTCATGAAGCAGTTCGGCCTGACGAACCCGCATCAGGTGCCGGGCCTCGAGAAGATCGTGTTGAACGTCGGGCTGGGCGAGGCGATCAAGCAGCCGCGCATGCTCGACACGATCGTCGACGAGCTCGCGACGATCACCGGCCAGGCGCCGGTGCGGAAGAAGGCGAAGAAGTCGATCGCCAACTTCGGGTTGCGCGAGGGGCAGGAGATCGGCGCGGCGGTGACGCTGCGCGGCGTGAAGATGTGGGAGTTCCTCGACCGGTTCATCACCGTGGCGATCCCGCGCATTCGCGACTTCCGCGGCCTCGGCACGCGCTCGTTCGACGGGCGCGGCAACTATTCGCTCGGCGTGAAGGAGCAGATGATCTTCCCGGAGATCAACTACGACGACATCGAGCAGATCCACGGCATGGACATCACGTTCGTCACGAGTGCGCCGCGCGACGACATGGCGTACGCGCTGTTGAAGGAGCTGGGCATGCCGTTCCGGTCGGACGATAAGAAGGGCGGGCGGGCAGTTTAAGGCAGGGGCTAGGGCCTAGGGGCTAGGGCCTAGGGCCTAGGGACACATCCAGGAGATAGAGATGGCACGAAAGGCCATGATCGAAAAGAGCAAGCGGAAGCCGAAGTTCGGCGTCAGGCAGCACAACCGCTGCGGGCGCTGCGGCCGGTCGCGCGCGTTCCTGCGCCGGTTCGGTCTCTGCCGCATCTGCTTCCGCGAGCTCTCGCTGTCGGGAATGATTCCCGGCGTGCGGAAGGCGAGCTGGTAGGACGCGGTCAGGGGTCTGAGGTCTGGAGGTCGGAGGTCGACGGCGTTCTGCCGCCCTCAGACCGCTGACCTTCGACCTCAGACCCTTCATCACTTTCACATTCCTCCACGTCCCATCCGGATACGAGAGGGAGACAGGATTACTCAATGAGCATGTCAGATCCGATCGCCGACATGTTGACGCGGATTCGCAATGCCTGCGGATCAAAGCATCGCCGCGTCGACATTCCGGTGTCGAAGATGAAGACGGAAGTCGCGCGCATCCTGAAGGAGTCGAACTTCATTCAGGACTACTCGACGGTGGAGACGGACGAGGGCAAGCGCATGCTGCGCGTGCGCCTCAAGTACGCCGGCGGGCAGTCGGTCATCCGCGAGCTGCAGCGTGTGTCGACGCCGGGCCTCCGCAAGTACGTGGGCGTGGGCGAGATTCCGCGCGTCCGCAACGGCCTGGGCATCGCCATCCTGAGCACGTCGCGGGGGCTGATGTCCGATCGTGAGGCGCGCCAATCGAACACCGGCGGCGAGCTCGTCGCCCTGGTGTGGTGAGGAGATAGCCATGTCACGAATTGGAAAGCTGCCGATTCCGCTGCCGAAGGGCGTCACGGTCACGATGAACGAGAACGTCGTGAACGTGAAGGGGCCGAAGGGCGAGCTCACGCGGACGATCAATCCCGACCTCCAGGTCTCGCAGGAAGACGGCCGCCTCGTCGTCGCTCGTCCGTCGGACGAGGGGAACTACAAGGCGCTGCACGGCCTCACGCGTACGCTCATCGCCAACATGGTCGAGGGCGTCACGAAGGGCTACACGAAGACCCTCGAGATCACGGGCGTCGGCTACAAGGCCGAGGTGCGGCCGTACGGGCTGCAGCTCTCGTTAGGCTTCTCGCACCAGATCGAGTTCCGTCCCCCCGCCGGCGTGAAGCTCACCGCGCCGCAGCCGACCGTCGTCGTCATCGACGGCGCCGACAAGGAGAAGGTGGGCCAGGTGGCCGCCGAGATCCGCGGCCTGCGTCCGCCCGAGCCGTACAAGGGCAAGGGCATTCGCTACCAGGGTGAGCAGATCCGTCGCAAGGCCGGCAAGGCGGGAGGCAAGTAATGGCGATCATGCGTACGCCGAAATCGCGCGAGGAGAAGCGGTATCGCCGCCATCTGCGCGTTCGGAAGAAGGTGACGGGCACGCCCGAGCGGCCCCGTCTCGTGATCTTCCGCTCGTTGAAGCACATCTATGCCCAGCTCGTGGACGACGTCACGCGTCGCACGCTCCTCACGGTGTCGGACAACGACATCGCCGAGGGGAAGAAGACGCAGAAGTCGGTCGAGGTGGGGAAGCGCCTCGCCGCCAAGGCGAAGGATGTCGGAGTGAAGCAGGTCGTCTTCGATCGCGCGGGTTACCAGTATCACGGCCGCGTGAAGGCCGTGGCCGACGGCGCCCGCGAGGGCGGTTTGGAGTTCTGATATGTCAGAGACACATAGTGCAGGTGGCACCGGCGGCGATCGTCCCCCGCGCACTGGCGGCGGTGGTGGCGGTGGCGGCGGTGGCGGTGGTCGCGGACGTGGTCCCGGCGGCGGTGGCGGCGGTGGTCGCGGCCGCGGCGGCCCGGGCGGTGGACGTGGCGGCCAGGGTGGCGGCCGCGGTGGACCGGGCGGCGGCGGCGGTCGTGGTGGCCGCGGCGGCGGTCCCGGTGGCGAGCGTGGCGGCGGCGATCGCGGCGGGCGTGACGCTCGCGGCGGACGTGGCGGCGGTCCCGGCGACGATCGGTCGCGCGAGGGCAGCGAGCTGGTCGAGAACGTCATCGCCATCAATCGCGTCGCGAAGGTCGTGAAGGGTGGTCGGCGGTTCTCCTTCAACGCGCTGGTCGCCGTCGGCGACGGGCAGGGGAAGGTGGGCTTCGCCACCGGCAAGGCGAACGAAGTGTCTGAGGCCGTCCGCAAGGCGGTGGATGCCGCGCGCCGGAAGATGGTGTCGGTGCCCCTGACGGGCGCGACGATCCCTCACGAGGTGATCGGCGAGCATGGCGCGGGTCGCGTCATCATGCGTCCCGCTGCGCCGGGTGCCGGTGTGGTCGCGGGCGGTGCGGTCCGCGCCGTCATGGAGTGCGCGGGCATCAGCGACATTCTCGCGAAGAGCCTCGGCTCGACGAACCCGCACAACCTCGTGCTGGCCGCGTTGGATGGGCTCAAGCAGTTGACGACCGTGGAGCAGGCCGCGCGCGAGCGCGGTGTGGAGCCGAGCCAGATCGGTTACCGCTCGCGGGCCAAGGTGAAGGAGGCCGTGTAACATGCCGCGGACGTTCGTGTGGCACCCTGGAAAGGGGCCGGGTAAGACGAAGAAGCTCGAGCTTCCGGAAGGCGGGCAGGTGCGGATCAAGCAGGTCCGCAGCGGCATCGGGCACTCGTGGCGGATGCGGCAGACGCTCGAAGCGATCGGCCTGAAGCACCATCAGGACGAGATCGTGAAGGACGTCACGCCGGGGCTCGCCGGGCAGCTCAAGCAAGTGCGCCACCTCGTCGAGGTGTCGCCGGTGAAGGAGGGTCGATAAGTGGCCGATCGCGAGAAGCAGGAGAAGATTGGTCTGCACAACCTGACGGCGGCCCCGGGATCACACCGGGACCGTCGCCGGCTCGGGCGTGGTCCGGGCTCCGGCTTGGGCAAGACCTCGGGTAAGGGACACAAGGGTAGCATGGCGCGCGCGGGCCACGGTGGTCCGGGCGGTGGCAAGCCCGGCTTCGAGGGCGGCCAGATGCCGCTCACGCGCCGCATTCCGAAGCGCGGCTTCACCAACCCCTTCCGTCAGGAGTCGCAGGTCGTGTCGCTGGACGACCTGTCCCGCGTTGCGGGCGAGATCACGGCGGAGTCGCTGGCCGAAGCGGGGCTCGTTAACTTGCGCAAGGGCCCGATCAAGGTGCTTGCGAACGGCGAGATCGGCCAAGCGGTCACGGTGCGCGGCATCAAGGTGAGCGCCGGCGCGCGTGACAAGATTGTCGCGGCCGGGGGCCGCGTCGAGGAGTAACATGGCCCAATCCAACCCCGCGCAGGCAGTCCAGAATATTTTCCGGACGCCGGAGCTGAAGGACAAGATCCTCTTCACGCTTCTGTGCCTGCTGATCTATCGGATCGGTGCGCACGTGACGGCACCAGGGGTCGACGCGCAGGCGCTCATCGACTTCTTCAAGAATCAGTCGAATGGCGGCGGGCTGCTCGGTCTCTACGACCTGTTCACGGGCGGGCAGCTCTCGCGCGCGACGGTGTTCGCGCTCGGGATCATGCCGTACATCTCGTCGAGCATCTTCGTCCAGATCGCGCAGGCCATCATCCCGTCGGTCGACAAGCTGTCGAAGGACGAAGAGGGCCGGAAGCGGATCAACCAGTGGACGCGCTACGGCACGCTGCTGCTCGCGGCGGTGCAGGCGTGGGGCTTCGCGCTCTTCACCGAGTCGCTGCAGGGCGCGGTCGGCGCGCCGGGCTTCGGCTTCCGCCTGCAGATGACGTTCTTCCTCACCACGGGCGCGATGTTCGTGATGTGGCTCGGCGAGCAGATCACGGAGCGCGGCCTCGGCAACGGCGCCAGCTTGATGATCTTCTTCTCGATCGTCGAGCGCATCTGGCCCGGTATCGGGCAGACGTTCACGTTCCTCAGCACGGGCGCGATCGGCGCGTTCGATCTGCTCGTGCTGGCGGTGGTGATGGTGGGCGTGGTGGCGGGCGTGGTGTGTGTGACGATGGCGGCGCGCCGCGTGCTCATCCAGATCCCGCAGCGCACGATGGCGCGGGGGCGGATGCGTGAGGCGTCGCGGAGCTTCATTCCGCTGCGCATCAACTCCGCCGGTGTGATGCCGATCGTGTTCGCGCAGTCGGTCATCGTCGTGCCGGGCGCGATCACGCAGTTCCTCGGCGGGCCGCGCCTGCGCGACTTCGCCGACATGTTCAACCCGGGCACGCCGCTGTACTACGTGCTGATGGCGATCCTCATCCTCTTCTTCACGTACTTCTACACGTCGATCATCTTCAATCCGGTCGATCTGGCGGAGAACCTGAAGAAGCAGGGCGGCTTCATTCCCGGTGTGAAGCCGGGCGCGAAGACGGCGGAGTACATCGACGAGGTGGTCTCGAAGATCACGCTCCCCGGCGCGCTGTTCCTCACGGCGATCGCGCTGCTGCCGATCTGGATCTCGCGGCTTATCAACGTCCCCTTCGTGTTCGGCGGCACGTCGCTGCTGATCGTCGTCGGCGTGGCGCTCGATACGCTGCAGCAGATGCAGCAGCACCTGCTGCTCCGGAAGTACGACGGCTTCATGAAGAAGGGGCGCATCCGCTTCCGTGGCCGGCAGGGCGGGCAGGTCGGCGGCGGGTTCTAGGCGCTCGTCATCAGCTCTCCGCTAGCAACGAAGCAGGGCAGGCCCGGTCGTGGCCTGCCCTCTGCTCGTTAGGGACGCCGTTCTCTGTGCCCTCTGTGTCCTCCGTGGTTCAACACTCCGGAGGTGTTGACCACGGAGGACACAGAGGGCACAGAGCGAACCTCGCGTTCCGCTCGCAGATAGCTGACAGCCGCCTGCTGTTTTACTATAGGTACCTATGAACATCGTTCTGTTCGGGAAGCCTGGAGCGGGCAAGGGCACGCAGGCGCCGAAGATCGCCGAATCGCTCGGCGTCCCGACGCTCGCCACCGGCAACGTGCTGCGCTCGGCCGTGCAGAAGGGGACGCCGCAGGGGCTCGAGGCGAAGGCCTTCATGGATCGCGGCGACCTCGTGCCGGACAGCGTGATCCTGGGCATCGTCCGCGACGAGCTGGCGAAGCCCGAGTACGCGCGAGGCGTCGTGCTCGACGGCGTGGTGCGCACCATTCCGCAGGCGGAAGGCATGCGCGATGCGCTGAAGTCGCTCGGCCGTCGCCTGGATGCGGTGGTCTCGCTCGACATCCCGAACGACGAGATCGTGAAGCGCATGTCGAGTCGCACGGTGTGCGGCACCTGCCAGACGCCGTACAGCGGGCGCTCGCCGGGCGATCGCTGCGAGAACTGCGGCGGCGTGCTGCAACGGCGCAAGGACGACGAGCCCGAGGCGGTTCGGAACCGCCTCAAGGTTTACGACGCGCAGACGGCGCCGGTGCTCGAGTGGTACCGCGGAGACGGGGTGAAGCTCGCGGAGGTCGATGCAGTGGGTTCGGTGGACGATGTCACCGGGCGCGTGATGCGCGCGCTTGGCCGGTGATTCAGCTCAAGTCTCCCAGGGAGATCGAGCTGATGGCGCAGGGAGGGCGGATCCTCGCTGCGTCGGTGGACCTGCTGCGCCAGGCGGTGCGTCCGGGCATCTCCACCGGAGAGCTCGATAAGCTGGCCGAGGACTTCATCCGGAGCCACGAGGGGGCGGTGCCCGCGTTCAAGGGCCTCTACGGCTTTACGGGCAGCATCTGCGCGTCGATCAACAACGAGATCGTGCACGGCATCCCGTCGCCCAAGCGTGTACTCAGAGAGGGTGACCTGATCTCGATCGACATCGGCGTCGGCTACAAGGGCTTCTTCACCGACTCCGCCGTCACGGTGCCGGTGGGGCACGTCGACGCCGAGACGACGCGGCTCATCGAGGTGACGCAAGAGGCGCTGGTGGCTGGCGTCGACGCGGCCACCCCCGGCAATCACATCGGCGACATCGGTGCGGCCGTGCAGGCGGTGGTCGAGCGCGCAGGCTTCAGCGTTGTCCGCGACCTCGTGGGGCACGGCATCGGCGTGGAGTTCCATGAGGAACCGCAGGTGCCCAACTACGGGAAGCCGAAGCGCCGCGAGAAGCTGGTGCCCGGGCTCACGATTGCCATCGAGCCGATGGTGAACGCCGGCGGCCCGGCGACGAAGACGCTCTCCGACCGCTGGACGATCGTGACGCTCGACGGCTCGCGCTCGGCGCACTTCGAGCACACGGTCGCCATCACCGAGCAGGGCCCCCGCGTGCTGACCGCCTCGGCGGCGGAGACGGCGACCGTCTGAGCGCCCTGGGCGTCGTCGTTCCCCGGTCTAGCTGTCGTCCTGGCATCGCTGTATTGTGCGACGGCGAGGTGGCTGAATGACGCAGCTCTTGGAGTCTCTGCAGGCGGCGTTGGCTGACCGGTACGCCGTCGTGCGCCAGGTTGGGCGTGGCGGCGGCGGGACGGTCTTTCTCGCCGTCGATCTGAGACACGAGCGGCACGTCGCGCTGAAGGTGCTTCGGCCCGAGATCTCGGCCAGTGTCGGCTCGGAGCGCTTCCTGCGCGAGATCCGGTTCGCGGCGAAGCTCCAGCATCCGCACATCCTGCCGCTGCACGACTCGGGTGAAGCGAACGGGATGCTCTACTACGTGATGCCCTTTATCGAGGGGCAGTCGCTGCGTGAGCGTCTGATGCGCGAGACGCAGCTCCCGCTCGACGACGCGCTGCACATCGCGCGCGAGGTTGCCGATGCGCTGAGCTACGCGCACGCGCGCGGCATCGTGCACCGCGACATCAAGCCCGAGAACATTCTCCTCACCAGCGACGCCCACACGGGCGCGTGGCATGCGCTCGTCGCGGACTTCGGCATCGCTCGCGCGCTCGACGAAGCCGCGCCGGCGCTGCAGACGCAGACGGGGATGATCGTCGGCACGCCGGTGTACATGAGCCCCGAGCAGGCGAGCGGCGCGCGCGAGATCGATGGGCGCAGCGACATCTACAGCCTCGCCTGCGTGGTGTACGAAATGCTCGCCGGCGCGCCGCCGTTCGACGACACGAGCATGCAGGCGCTGATCGCGGCGCATCTCGTGAGCGTCGCGCGCCCGGTGTCGGCATTGCGGGCGAGCGTTCCGACGCATGTCGAGGCGGCGCTGGAGCGCGCGCTCGCGAAGCAGAAGAACGACCGCTTCCCCACCGCCTCGCAGTTTGCCGAGGCGCTGTCGGGGGAGACGCCGCTCACGCGCTCGACGCCAGGGCGCTTGCTCGTCCGCTCACTCGAGGCACCGCTCCGGCGCTGGCGCCGGTGGCCGAGCGCGCAGCGGTGGGCCGCGGCGATCATCGTCGTACTCGCGACCGCGCTGGGCACGATGCTGTTCCGCCCCGCGGGGGGCAATGCCGCGGCAAGCACGGGCGCGATTCTCATCGCGGACTTGCAGAACACCACGGGCGATCCGGTCTTCGATCGCTCGCTGACCGCGGCGCTCACGACGAGCTTGCAGCAGTCCGCGTACGTCAGCGTGTTTCCGCGCTCGCGCGTCGCGCAGACGCTGCAAATGATGCAGCGGCCGCAAGGCGACACGCTGCTCGACGAGGCGCTGGCGCGCGAAGTTGCGCAGCGCGAGGGACTGCGCGTCGTCGTCGCGAGCAGCATCGCGCAGGTCGGTGGCACGTATGCGTTGACGGCGCGACTCGTTGATCCCGACAGCGGCAACGATCTCGGCACCGTGTCCGAGCGGGCGAAGAGCAAGAGCGACGTGCTCGATGCACTCGATCGGCTCACGCGCCGTGTGCGCAAGGAGCTCGGTGAATCGTCACGGTCGGCGCGTCAGGGGCTCCCGCTCCCGCGCGCGACGACCAGCTCCCTCGAAGCGCTCAAGAAGTACGCGGACGGCAGCCGAGCGTGGGATGCCGGCAAGCGGGACGAGGCACGCGAGCTGTGGGATGCGGCGCTCACCCTGGACTCGAACTTCGCGCTCGTTCACGCCGATCTCGGCGGCTTCTACTACTGGAACAACAATCGTCCTGAAGGGGAGAAGCACTTTCGCAAGGCGCTCGAGCACCTGGATCGCCTCTCCGATCGCGAGCAACTCTGGATTCGCTCCGGGGCGGCGAGCTGGCGCGGTGATCGCACCGAGGCGATCAACCTGCTCAAGGTGCTAACGATTCAGTTTCCGCAGGACCGCACCGCGTGGTACAATCTCGGTTACAGCTACATGCGCGCGGGGCGCTTTCAGGAGGCGCTCGACGCGTACCACCGGCTGCTCACGATCGATTCCCTGCACGCCTCCGCGTACATCAACATCGCGGTCTCGCACGGCGGGTTGCTGCAGTGGCGTGAGGCGGTGAGCGCCTATCGCAAGGCGTTCAGCCTGCGCCCCGAGATGGCGATGCAGGACAACACGAACCACGAGTTCGGGCAGGCGCTCATCCAGGCGGGGTTAGGCGAGGAGGCCCGCGCCAACTTCACCAAGATGCTCGGCAGCGACGTACAGAAGCAGTCGCGCGGACATCGCTCGCTGGCGCTGCTGGACATGCTCGAGGGGAAGTACGCCGCCGCGGAGAAGGAGCTGAAGGAAGCGGTGCTGCTCACGCAGACGATGAAGGCGCCGACGAGCGAGCTGCGCAATCGCCTGCATCTCGCCGTCATTTACGAGGAGCAGCAGAACGAGACGGCGCGGCGCCAGCAGTTGAACGAGGTCTATCGCATCTTCCGCTCGTCGTACATCGAGCCGGGGTTCCTCAACTACGCGGGGAACATCTTCATGCGCGCGGGCCAGGTGGGCCGCGCGGCCGAGGTCCTCGACACGATAAAAGCCCGCGCGAACGCAGCGAACTCCACGGACCAGGCCGACGTCAAGCAGCTGAGCGCAGTGCTGGCGATGCATCGCGGCCGAGCCGACTCGGCGGTGACGCTGTTGGGCCTCGCGCAGCGGGAGCAGAAATCATCCTATCGGCTGGCCGCGCTCGCGGATGGGCTCTGGGCTGCCGGCGATAGGAAGGGTGCGCTGGAGCGGTACCGGGAGATCGAGCACGAGCGCGACACCGGCTGGGAGGCGCAGGAAGCGCTCGCGCTGGCGCCATATCGCATCGCGCGGCTGCAGGAGGAGCTCGGGGACGTCGCCTCGGCGGTGAAATCCTACGAGGCGTTCCTTGAAAGCTGGAAGGGAGCAGATGAGAATCTGCGCTCCGTTCGCGACGCGCGCGCACGCCTCGAGCGGCTCCGCCGGTCCCAGCGACTTCCCCTGCTGCCGCGTAGTTCCAGCGGGTAGGTTCCCCCTACAAGACCCCCGCGCCGCGAGCGAAAGATGCCGCGCGCGCCATCCACCTTCCGGAGGTTTCTCGATGCTGAAGCGGAGACTCCGTGCCTTTGGCACGGCCGCGCTCCCCGTGGCGTTCGCGACCGCGCTCGCGCTGCCCGCGCAGCCGCTCCTGGCCCAGGGGCACATCACGAGTCCCAAGGAGCAGTTCGGCCACAACATCGGCGACGACTACTGGCTGGCGACCTACGATCAGTTCCAGCAGTACGTGCACAAGCTGGATGGCGAGTCCGATCGCATGCAGGTCGTCGAGATCGGCAAGACGGCCGAGGGACGCCCGCAGCTCATGGCGATCATCTCGTCGCCGGAGAACATGAAGAAGCTCGCGCGCTACAAGGAGATCTCGCGGCGTCTCGCGCTGGCGGAGGGGCTCACCGACGAGCAGGCCCGCGCGTTGGCGAAGGAGGGCAAGGCCATCGTGTGGATCGACGGCGGCCTGCACGCGACGGAAGTGCTCGGCGCGGCGCAGCTGATGGAGACGATCTATCAGCTCGCGAGCCGCAACGACGAGGAGACGCGTCGCATTCTCAACGACTGCATCATCCTCGCGGCGCACGCGAATCCGGACGGCATGCAGCTCGTCTCGAGCTGGTACATGAAGGACGCGGACACGCTCAAGCGCTCGATGAACATTCCGCGCCTGTACCAGAAGTACATCGGGCACGACAACAATCGCGACTTCTACATGTCGAACCAGCCCGAGTCGCAGAACATCAATCACCAGTTCTACTGGGAGTGGTTCCCGCAGATCGTCTACAACCACCACCAGACGGGCCCCGCCGGCACGGTGATGTTCGCGCCGCCGTTCCGCGATCCGTTCAATTACAACTTCGATCCGCTCATTCCGATCGGCATCGACATGGTGGCGGCGTCGATGCACGACCGCTTCCTGGCGGAGAACAAGCCAGGCGTCACGATGCGCTCGGGCTCCAGCTATTCCACGTGGTGGAACGGCGGTCTGCGCACGACAGTGTACTTCCACAACATGATCGGGCTGCTCACGGAGACGATCGGCAACCCGACGCCGACGCGCATCCCGTTCATTCCCGCGCAGCAGCTGCCGCGCGCCGATCTGCCGTATCCGATCGCGCCGCAGGAGTGGCATTTCCGTCAGTCGGTCGACTACTCGATCACCGCGAACTGGGCGGTGCTCGACATCGCGTCGCGCCGCCGCGAGACCTTCCTCTACAACATCTACCGGATGGGGAAGAACTCGATCGAGCGCGGCAATCGCGACACGTGGACCGCGTCGCCGAGCGACATCGCGCGCGCGGAGACGGTGATCGCGCAGCAGAGCGCCGGCGGTGAGAACGCGCAGCAGGCCGGTGGCGCCGCCGGTCGCGGCGCGCGCGGTCAGGCGGCGGGGCAGGGCGCGGTCGGCAATCCGACGGCACCCTTCGGCACTGGGGCGAACGCGAAGGTGTTCAGCGACGTGCTTCGCGACCCGCAGCATCGCGATCCGCGCGGCTACATCATTCCGGCGAATCAGCCCGACTTCCCCACGGCGACGAAGTTCGTCAACACGCTGCGGCATGTCGGCGTCACGGTGCACCGCGCCACGCGCGAGTTCACGGTGAACGGCAAGTCGTATCCCGCGAGCTCGTACGTCGTGAAGACGGCGCAGGCGTTCCGTCCATACGTGCTCGACATGTTCGAGCCGCAGGATCACCCGAACGACTTCGCATATCCGGGCGGCCCGCCAAAGCGCCCTTACGACAACGCGGGCTGGACGCTCGCGTACCAGATGGGCGTGAAGTTCGATCGCATTCTCGACGGCTTCGACGGTCCGTTCGAGCGCATCGAAGGTCTCGCGTCGCCGGTTCCCGCGACGGTGGCCAATGCAAGCGGCGCGACGGGTTACGTCATCAGTCACGCGCAGAACGACGCGTTCAAGGTCGTGAATCGCCTGCTCGCGGCGAAGGCCGAAGTGCTGTGGACGAAGAGCCCGATCACGGCGGGTGGGAAGACGTATCCGGCTGGATCGTTCTACGTGACGGCGAATGCCGCGTCGACGCCGATCGTGCAGAAGGCTGCGCAGGAGCTCGGAGTCACGATTGCCGGGACGACGGAGCGCGCCGCGAATGCGACGAAGCTCTCGGCGCCGCGCATCGCGCTGTGGGACACCTACGGCGGCTCGATGCCCTCGGGGCACACGCGCTGGGTGCTCGAGCAGTACGAGTTCGCCAACTTCAAGGTCGTGTACCCGCAGGAGCTCGACGCGGGGAATCTGAAGAGCAAGTACGACGTGATCGTGCTCGTCGACGGCGCGGTGCCGTCGGAGGGCGGTCGCGGCGGGCGCGGCGGCTTCGGAAACACGGCAAGCGTTCCGAGTGAGTACCAGGGGACGACCGGGCGGATCACGCCGGAGCGCACGGTTCCGCAGCTCAAACAGTTCCTCGATCAGGGCGGCACGATCATCACGATCGGCAGCTCGACGAACCTCGGCTATCAGCTGTCGCTGCCGGTGACGAACGCCATCACGGAGCGCACGCCCACGGGCGGCGAGCGCGTGCTGCCGGCCGACAAGTTCTACGTGCCCGGCTCGATTCTGCGCGCGGCGGTGGACAGCACGCGCGGCGTGGCGGCGGGTCTCGAGGGTCACGTCGATGTCTTCTTCGACAACAGCCCGGCGTTCCGTCTCGAGCCTGGCGCGCAGATGAAGGGTGTGCGTCCGGTGGCGTGGTTCGATTCCGACGCGCCGTTGCGCTCAGGATGGGCGTGGGGCCAGAACTATCTCGAGAACGCGGTGGCGATCGCCGAAGCGGATGTGGGCGCGGGCAAGCTGTATCTGTTCGGCCCCGAGATTCTCTTCCGCGCGCAGCCGCACGGGACGTTCAAGTTCTTCTTCAACGGGATCTACTCGGGAGGGGAGCAGAAGCAGTCCGTCGTGCCCTGAGGAGTGGGTTTCAAGGGGTCAGAGTCGTTGAAATCCGGTCCGCACGCGGATCGGATTTCAACGACTCTGACCCCTTGAATTACGTGACACGGCGACGACGGCCATCGTCTATTTGATGGGTATTTCGGCTCGTCACTCTACCCCGATCACGTCCTCATGCGCTACTCGGCACGCTGGCTCGCCGCAGCGGCGATCGTGCTCGCTGGAATGCCGCTGCTCGTGCCACAGTGGTCGCCGCTGCTGCGATTCTCGAAGAGCGGCATGCCGGTGGATCCGTCGGCGCTGCTGACGTTCGCCTTCACAGCGGCGACGATTCGAGACTCGCTCGTCGCGGCGCTCATTCTCTCGTCGTTCGGGCCGGAGATCGAGAAGCAGCTCGGTGCGCCGACGTTCTGGGCGCTCTATCTCACCACCGCGATCGGCGGTGCCGCGACGTCGATTCCCACGCCGAACACGCCTGCCGGCGGCGCCTTCGCCGCGGGCGTGGGCGTGTTGGTCGTCTACGCCTATCTCTTTCCGCTCAACCGCGTCTCCATCGCCGGCATCACAGCCGTGCGGGCGCGTGACGCGCTGTTCTTCCTCGTCGGATACCGGCTGCTGTGGGGCGTCGGCTTCAGCGGCGGCGACTACTTCGATGTGACGCCCCTCGGCGGGCTCGCCGTAGGCGTGTTGTGGCTCGCCGTGCTTCATCACACGTCAGCCGCGAGCCAGTATCGCCGGCGTCTCAAGGCGGCCCTCGTGGGTGACGAGCGCGGCGACATCGACTGGGACGCGATTCCGCGCGAGGGGCTGCACAAGCTGACGCTCGAGGAGCTCGAGCGCGTGCAGCAGAAGTGTCTGGCGGAAGGCCAGCGCGCACTCAACGAGGAAGAGCGCGCGTTCGTGCACCGGCTCCGGCTGCGGCGCGCATCCTGACCGTGTGAAAGGGTCAGGCGATCGCCGCTTCCACGAGGTCCGTGACCTTCCGCACCAGCTCCGACGTCCGCGCGAGGAGCTGACCACCCTCCTCGACGAGCCCGGCGCCTAACGACCGATCGTCGAGACTGCTCACGTTGATCCGCACGTTGTACACGGCGCCGCGGCATGCGGCCTCGGCGAGCAGTGCACCCACGCCGGCGTCGGACACGGCGTTCGTGTTCCCCTTCGCGGCGACGACGGCGCACAACTCGGCCACCTCCGCGCTCGCGCGTGCCGTCTCGAGCGGCACCTCGGCGGCCCCGAGTAGCGCTTTCGTGATCGCGGCCTTGCGAGCCGCGGCGGCGGTCTCGGGCTCCGACGGCATCTTGTAGGCGGCGGAGACGCCGTCGTACGACGCCGCATCCTTCGCCACGAGCTCCGTGAGACGATTCACGAGCGCGGCCGCGCGGAGCCCGACTTCCTTCATCTCGGCGTCCACCGCGGCGTACTTCTTCTTGCCGACCGTGAGCCCCGCGACCATCTGCGCGAGCGCGGCACCCAGCGCGCCCGCGTGCGCAGCCACGCTGCCCCCGCCTGGCGTGGGTTTGTTGGACGCGATCGACGCGACGAAGCCGCTCAGCGACTCGCCCCCCTGCACGGCCTCGCGCACCTTGTGCTCGAGCACCATCGCCGGCGTGAAGTTGCGCAGCTGGACGTGGCGCGCGGCCGCCTCGAACAGCACACGCTCCGGCACCAGGCCCACGATCTCGCTCCACGTCGGGCTCACGCCCTGGGCCTCGGCTTCCATCCGCACCATGTCGAAAGCGCGGTGCAGCGGCGTCTTCTCGGCATCGACGAGATTCATCGAGACCTGCGCCTGCCCGTCGACCTCGAGGCCGAGGCCCTTCACGTACCGCAGACCGCCTGACGAGCCCCGCACGGCCTTCGCGACATCCTTCGCCACCTGGAGATTCGTCGCCGGGCCGAGGTAGACGTTGTACGCGACGAGGAACGGCCGCGCGCCGATGGCGACCGCGCCCGCGGTGGGGTGGATGCGATTAGGGCCGAAGTCCGGCGTGCGCGCCGGGTTGGAGCCAATCTCGCCGCGCAGCCCTTCGAACTCGCCACGCCGTACGTCGGCCAGGTTCTCGCGGTCGGCGCGCGTCGCGGCCCGCTCGTACAGGAACACCGGGATCTCGAGCTCGCGTCCCACGCGTTCGCCGAGCGTGCGTGCGAGCACGATACAGTCTTCCATCGTCGTGCCCTCGAGGGGAATGAACGGCACGACGTCGGCGGCACCCATGCGCGGGTGCTCGCCCGAGTGTTGGGTGAGGTCGATGCGCTCACGCGCCGCGCGAATGCCGGCGAATGCCGCGTCCACGGCCTTCTCGACGGGCACGACGAAGGTGACGACGGTCCGATTGTGCGACGCGTCGGAGGACACGTCGAGAATCGCCGCACCTTCTACGGTTGCGATGGCATCGCGGATCTGAGCGACGATCTCGGGACGACGGCCTTCGGAGAAGTTAGGAACGCATTCGACGAGTCGCATTTCAGAGGTCGGAGGTCGGAGGTCAGAGGTCGAAGGTCAGAGAGCGGAGTTCGTTGCCGTCTGAGCCATCACTTCCATCAGCCACGCGTGCATCTTCGGATTTCCCGCGACGATCGGCGTGTGCTTCACTTGCGCGGGCGCACCATCGAGGTCGGTGACGACGCCGCCCGCCTCGCGGACGAGCAACACGCCGGCGGCGAGATCCCACGGCGCGAGCATGTGCTCCCAGAATACGTCGAAACGCCCGCAGGCGACGTCGGCGAGGTCGAGCGCGGCGGAGCCGGGACGCCGGATGCCTGACGTGCTGCGCATCACTTCGCGCATGATCGCGACGTAGCGCTCGACGTCGTCGGAGCGCTTGAACGGAAAGCCGGTGCCGATCAGCGCGCGCGCCGGCGTATCGATCGTCGAGACAGCGATGGGCTGCCCGCTGCGCCGCGCCCCGCCGCCCGTCGTCGCGGTGAACAGCTCACCCGTCGGCACGTTGAGGACGACGCCGGCAACGGGCGTCGCGTCGACCGTGGCGGCGATCGACACCGCATACCACGGAAAAGCGTGCAGGTAATTCGTGGTCCCGTCGAGGGGATCGACGACGAACGCGAGCCCCTCGAGCGCCGCGGCGTCGGGGCTCAGCTCTTCGCCGACGATCCGCGCGTCGGCGTGACGGGCCGCCACGATCTCGCGAATGGCGCGCTCCGAGGCGCGGTCGACGTCGCTCACGAAGTCGGTGCGCGACTTCTCCTCCCACTGGAGCGACGCGCGCCTCGGCTCGAACGACCGGATGACTTCCGCTCCCTTCACGGCCGCGGCGACGCAGGTCGCGAGCAGCGCGCGATGCTCCGAGGCGGTGCGCGACACCGCGCCACTCCGTTGCGACGGGTCAGGCGCACTCATAGCTTTGCCGCAATGTCGCGCATCTTCAGTGGAATTCAGCCATCCGGTGAGCTGCACATCGGCAACTATCTTGGCGCGGTCAAGAACTGGGTGCAGCTGCAGCACCAGTACGAGTCGATCTTCTGCATCGTCGACTACCACGCCATCACGGTGCCGTACGATCCTGCGCAGCTTCGCATTCGGCGCCAGGAGATGGCGCTCTCGCTGCTCGCGGCCGGTATCGACCCCGAGGTCGCCACCGTCTTCGTTCAATCCGCGGTCCCGGAACATACTGAGCTCGCCTGGATCTTCAACACCATCACGCCGCTCGGCGAGTTGGAGCGCCAGACGCAGTTCAAGGAGAAATCGGCGCGGCACGAGAGCGTGAGCGCGGGGCTCCTCAACTATCCCGTGCTACAAGCGGCCGACATTCTGCTCTATCGCGCCGACCGCGTGCCCGTGGGCGAGGATCAGCTGCAGCATCTGGAGCTCTCGCGCGTCGTCGCGCGCAAATGGAATGCGACGTTCGGCCGGCCAACCGGAAAACAAGGCGATGACGGCAACGAGATCCGCGAGGAGTTCTTCGCCGAGCCGCAGGCCGTCCTCACGCCGACGCGCCGCATCATGGGGCTCGACGGCCAAGCGAAGATGTCGAAGTCGCTGAACAACACCATCGGATTGCTCGAGGACCGTGAAGCGATCTGGACGAAGCTCCGTCCAGCCGTCACCGATCCGAAGCGTATTCGAAAGACCGATCCCGGCACGCCCGAGGTCTGCAACATCTACCATCTCCACAAGGCGTTCAGCGACGCGGCGACGGTCGACCAGGTCGCCGTCAACTGCAGCACCGCCGGCTGGGGATGCATCGACTGCAAGAAGGTCCTGCTCGAATCGATGGAGAAGGATCTCGTCCCGATCCGGCGGCGCGCCGAGGCGCTGCGTGCCGAGCCCGATCGCGTCGACGCCGCCCTCGAGGCCGGCGGTATGCGCGCGCGCGCCCTCGCGCAAACGACGATGCGCGAAGTGCGGGACAGAATGGGTTTTGGCGCGGTGGCCGGCGATTGAGCGCCGGAGGTGACGGCTCCTCGCGCCTCACCCATAACCCCTCGCCCCTTCCCATTATGCGTCGGCCCTCTCTTTGCATTTTGGCATCACCGCAGACGACGCGCTGGTGCGAGGGCCACGGGCACCGGCGAACGAGGTCCCCCGCGTGGCCGAGACCGAGTGATCATGCAGTTTTTCCGCCGACTCTTCGCGCGACTCGTCGCCCGTCGCTTCGATCGACGTGCCTCTCAGGCCGCGATCATTCCGCTCATCATTGCAAAGCCGCAGCTGACGCTGCATCGCGAAGTGTCGCGTAACGGTGTGCGTTTCTTCAGCCTCTGTGGGAGCTGTGGAGCACGCCTCAATGCGAGCGCGACCCTGTGCGACGAGTGCGCGCAGCGCCGGAGCAACTCGGCGCCGCCGCTTTCGTGATCGCGCGGGTTGGGCGCCTCTCGGCGGCGGCCAACTCAGACTGGCGAAAGCGTCCGGGCCCAATCATTATCCGGTCGGCCGCCCACGGCGGTCTCTGCAGGGATGCACGCGCTCGTCGCCGCATGCCTCTTGCAACGCTCGCCTGACGTCATTAACGACCGAGGACGAGATGGCGAAGAGCAGCGGGAAGGGGCCGGAAGGCATTCTGACGATGGTGTGCATCACCTGCGGGTGGGAAGCGTTCTTCGAGCAAGCCGTGCCCGACGCGATCAAGTGCGAGAAGTGCGGCGGCACGGTGTTCCGCTCTTTTGCCACACCAACGGAGCCCGACGAGGCATCGATCGCGGCCCTCGAGGATCAGGCGCGCAGCATCACGTACGGTGATCCATCGCCCGATACCACGCCGGGCGACGTACGCGACCTCGACATGCGCTGACGCCGCGTCCGCAGGGGTTGGGGTCGGAAGCTGACTCGCTCGCGGCGGGGGCCGCCGATCCTTCTTTCTGCCATCGCCATACTGCCCGGACTCTCGGACGTCCTCGAGGTGCTCCGGGTCGATCTCCTGCTCAAGCTCGCGATCGCCGTTCTGCTCGGCGGCGCGATCGGCATGGAGCGGGAGATCAAGGGCAAAGCATCAGGACTCCGCACCAACATCCTCATCTGCGTCGGTTCCGCGCTGCTCTGCGACATCTCCATTCGCATCGGCGTGCTTCCCGACGGGACGCGCGTCGGTGACCCGGCGCGCATCGCGGCGCAGATCGTCACCGGCGTTGGCTTTCTCGGCGCCGGCACGATCATGCAGGCGCGAGGCACGGTCACCGGCCTCACCTCGGCCGCGACCATCTGGGTGGTCGCCGCGCTCGGGATCGCCGTCGGCGCGGGATTCTATGCCGAAGCCGTGGGCACGGGCATCCTCGTCACCATCGTGCTCGCGTGGCTCGGCCGGCTCGAGCACCGCGTGCGACGCATTCGCCGTCTCGTCAGCTACACCATTCGCGTGCGTCCTCAGACCGATCTCAAATCCATCGAGGCGGTGCTCTCCGCCAATGGCATCCAGACCCTCAAGGCGGCGACCTACAACCACCCGCACGACCGGGTCTTCGAGTTGCGTTTGAGTGGTCCTGCCCGGCAATTCGAGATCGCGACTTTCCAGCACATTGGGATCCTAAGCTTAGAATTCCACGTGGACAAGTTGTCGCG
>JADMIO010823469.1_pt1 | contig 29632 bp, 29 predicted proteins | sample 8958161 | NCBI WGS metagenome assembly JADMIO01 (sample SAMN16585339, study PRJNA669376) | soil metagenome | isolation source: Crop rotation soil | place: USA: Cullars Rotation, Alabama | collected 2011 | reverse complement strand
CCGCGACTTCAAGTCACGTGAATTCCAAGCTTCGGATCCCACTGTGCTGGAAAGACCCGTGATCAAACTGCGCTGTCCTGCAAACCACGTGATGAAGGGAACCAACACCGCACTGATCCCATAACCAAGCGTATGGCTGGTCGCTATCAGACCGGCTCCTTTACCGATGGATAGCTGTTGGTTTATCAGTAACTGATAGGCCGGCGTGGCCAACGCGGCACCATAAGAGGTCATCATAATCCCTGCATATAACGCCGGGAAATTGCCTATCATCATTATGGCCAACCCAGCGCTCATCAATAACGCCGCAACAAATATCAGCGGAGTAATGGCCAGGCGCTGCGGTCGCACCACCAGAAATTGTGCCAGTAATGTGCTTACCGCTGCCAGACTAAGTAGCCAGGCCAGATGATGGCTGACGGTATCTGGCTGTTTAATAAAATCACTCAGCAGGGGTGAGAGACCAATCTGCATCAGGCTGATACCGATCGCGAGCAACAGAGCCAAGCACATAATTGGCAGCAATCGGATTTGAAAACGCGCGGATTGGTGTGGAATTACACCAAGAGGGGGATCACCGTATTGACCGCCTATCAGTATCAATGCGAATAAAGGCGCAATTGCCATTAACCATAAAGGCGCCATAGGGCCAAAGCCCAATGTCAATGCGGCCAGAGGGGGGCCCACCAATCTTCCACAACTGATACCGGAACTGATAGTGGCCAGTGCGGCCATTCGCTGCTCCGGCCCCGATCGTTGCATTGCCCAGGTTTGCGCCGCAGGCACCATGCCCGATACGGACAGACCATAAATGACGCGGGAGAGGAGTAAGCCCGCGAGCCCCATACCTGTACCCAGTACTTTTTCTGACATCAGGCCAACCACAGAAGCCAGTACGCCAAAGCTCAACAAATACCCGGCAAGCGACGCCACAACAACATATTTACATCCCCTGACTTCGGACACTCGCCCCCACCAAGGAGAGGCCGGCAGAAAGAGCATAGAACCAAAGAGTAATAAACCCGCCCATGTTGACAGTGTCAGACCGGTCATCTCCACAAGAAGTGGCAGCACGACCAGTAAGCCGTTCTGACCAATTCCCAACAACCCGGCGCAAAGGGCAAGGGGCCAAGAGGATTTTCTTATCACTCTATTGCTAAACAAAACCGAAATTACCGACATTTAATTGTAAATACACCGTTAAATATAGGGAGATATCTGACATAAACTGTATGTAAATATTGCAAAAACAGTTGTCAATGTAAATGGAATACTAATCATAACGATAATCATTATCAGTTGATATGCGAGATTATCTTATGAATCCTATACCCCAGTCGTCGGATGTGGACGTGGCGGCACAGTGCTTTCTTAATGCGCTTTTCCGGGAAACTCGTGACTGGAAGCATGTATCAGAGGCCCTCCCAGGTCATAAAGAACACATTCACCTCCCGCTATCGTCATCTCATTCCCTCTCTTTTCCACTGCGCTATTTTTCTCCAACACAGCATCATCAGTATCAGTTCCCTGCCCTGCTCATCAGCCATTCGTCCCCTGAGGGTGAACCTGTTAACGTCCAGACCTGGGTGTCATTGATCCTGGAAAAACCCGCAATCCGGACGGAATTGAACAGGAACGTCATCAAGCGGTTCCAGCAGCGGGTGCTTGCAAGTCATACCAATACCTGGCAGGCCATCAGACTTCGTCATCGCTGGTCTGATTTACGGTTAAGACCTCTTGCTTTCTCCGACGCTGAACAGGCCCTCCTTGTGGGACATGCATTCCATCCTGCGCCAAAATCGCATGAGCCTTTCAATGACGCTGAGGCACTCCGCTACCTTCCAGAATTTGGGTCTAGATTCCCGTTGCGTTGGTTATCTGTTGAATGCCAGTACATTGCCGGTGAAAGCCTCGGTTTGACACTACGCGCCAGATTACTGCGCATTGCCGCCCAGAATGCGCCGGGCTTGCTGCACCATTTTTCTGATACACACTGGTTGGTACCGATGCACCCCTGGCAGGCACAACATTTGCTGTCGCAATCCTGGTGCCATCAGCTGGTTACTCACGGTGCAGTGTCGGATTTAGGTGAGGCCGGTAGTAGCTGGTTTCCCACCAGTTCATCGCGCTCGCTTTATTCCCCCGCCAGCAACGACATGATCAAGTTTTCGCTTAGCGTTCGTTTGACCAACTCTGTACGGACCTTGTCAGTCAAGGAGGTGAAACGCGGAATGCGTCTTGCTCGCCTTGCTCAGACAGCACGCTGGCAGGCTTTGCAGCTGCAACATCCCACCATGAGGGTTATGCAGGAAGATGGCTGGGCCGGGTTACGGAATGAAGAGGGTGCCATCCAGGAAGAGAGTCTGATGGCACTTCGCGTAAACCTGCTTTTCGACATGCCAGCAACACAAACCAATGTGCTGGTCAGCCTGACCCAGGCTGCGCCTGATGGGGGGGATAGCCTGCTGGCCGCGGCAGTCAGAAGGCTGAGCATCAGACTGGGACTGTCATTAACTCAAGCGGCGCAATGCTGGTTAAACGCCTATTGCGATCACGTGCTGCTTCCCCTGTTCAGCACTGAAGCCAACTTCGGCCTCGTGTTGCTGGCGCATCAGCAAAATATCCTGGTAGAAATGCAGGAAGATCTCCCCATCGGCTTGCTGTATCGAGACTGCCAGGGGAGCGGCTTTACAGACAATGCCAGCGACTGGCTTGCTGACATTGACGAAGCCGACGCAGAAAACCGCTTCAGTCGGGAGCAGGTGCTGCGCTACTTCCCTTACTACCTGTTAGTGAACTCAACCCTTGCCGTCACTGCAGCGCTTGGCGCAGCTGGCTTTGCCACTGAACGGCACCTTATGGATCAGGTCCGCGACAAGCTGACTGCCCTGCGTAACCACGTCATTGATACGCGCACCCTCGATTACGTGCTCGATAGCAAACACTGGAACTGCAAGGGCAACTTCCATTGCTACCTCCACGATCATAACGAAAACACCATCGTCAATCCGGCGGTGATCTATTTCGATTTCCAGAATCCGTTTTACAGGGAGAATGCATGATGCCACAGGCAAATATTGTTCATGTAAATCAGGGGTTTCACTGCACACTTTCGGAACAGGCCTTACCGTTACTGCTCGGGCTGGATAACAGCGCATCTTTACCGCTTGTCACGTCTATTCCGTCCGGTTGGCTTGTCGATGCCGTCGACCAGTTACTGGTTGCTGCACCGTACCTCAATGGTATTCACCTCCCCTGGGAACAGTGGCAACACGAACCTCAGGCGCAGCAACTCTTTGACGCTATCCACGGCGACTACTTCTCACGTGAAACCTTTTGGCAGTTACCACTCTGGCGCTGCGGCGAGCACCGGGTTACCAGCGGCAAGATGCAATTTGAACAGGAACGCCAGCTGTATTATCCCGTGCGTCCGGCTCGTCCAGAAGGCGAGGTATATCGCCGTTACGATCCACAAATTAAGCGAACACTCAGTTTCCGCGTGGCTGATGTCACACAGGACTCCGCGCGCCTGACTCGGTGGATGAACGAACCTCGCGTCAATGCCTTCTGGGAGATGGCCGGGCCGGAGCAAGAAACCTACCTGCGTAAACAGCTCGACTCAGCTTACTGCTATCCGCTGATTGGCTGCTTTGACGATCATCCGTTTGGCTATTTCGAAGTTTACTGGGCAGCCGAGGATCGTATTGGTCGCCATTATCGCTGGCAGCCTTATGATCGCGGTTTGCACATGTTGGTGGGGGAAGAAAGGTGGCGCGGCCCGCACCATATCCGTAGTTGGTTGCGCGGGCTGACACACTATCTTTTTCTCGACGAACCGCGCACCCAACGCGTGGTGGCTGAACCGCGCTACGACAATCATCGTTTGTTCCGCCATCTTCCTGTTGCCGGCTACCACACGCTGAAGGAGTTCGACTTCCCTCACAAACGTTCGCGTTTGGTAATGAGTGAACGCCAGCATTTCTTTACGGAGGTCGGCTTGTGATATGGGAGCAGGTTAATCGCGAGATGATCGCCAAGATTCTCGCTGAACTCGAGTATGAGCATGCGTTGTATGCCATCGAAAAGAGCCCGGACCGCTGGACGATTTCTATTGGCAACGCGTGCTGGGAATTTGCAGCAAGTCGCGGCATCTGGGGGTGGCTTCATATCGATCCAGCCTCGCTCAGTGGCGGTCCAACCGAAGCCGATGCCCTGCTGCATCAGTTGGCCGTTGTACTGGAGATGAACGATGCCCAGACGGCTGAGCATTTAGAGGATCTCTACGCAACGCTGCGCGGTGATTTACAACTGCAGGAAGCGCGCCAGTCGCTGACCGCCGAAGACCTGATCGATTTAGCCCCTGATGAACTGCAATGTCTGCTCGGCGGACATCCTAAGTTCATTTTCAATAAAGGGCGTCGCGGATGGGGAATTGATGCATTGCGTGCCTATGCGCCGGAGTATCGGAACCGTTTCCGTCTGCACTGGATTGCTGTGCGACGCGACAAATTCGTTTGGTGTCACGATGAGGATTGCGATATCTCAGCATTGCTGGCCAGCGCCATGGACGACGCCGAGTTAAATCGCTTTCGTCAATGCTGGCAAGCATTGAGTCTCGACGGGCACTGGATAGCCGTGCCCGTTCATCCTTGGCAGTGGCAGCAAAAAATCGCCATTCATTTCCTGCCTTATCTGGCTCGCCGCGAAATAATTGATCTGGGGGAATTTGGTGACAGCTACCTAGCACAGCAATCTCTCCGAACGCTGACCAATGTAAGCCGCCCGGCGCGTTTTGATATCAAACTGCCGCTGACCATTTATAACACCTCCTGCTATCGCGGCATTCCGGGTAAATACATTGCCACAGGCCCACTCGCGTCAGGCTGGTTAAAGCGGCAATTTGCACAAGATGAAACTCTGCGGGCTTCTGGTGCACAAATCCTGGCAGAACCGGCCGCAGGATATCTGGCGCACGGGAGCTACGCCGCACTAACTGAAGCACCGTATCGCTATCAGGAGATGCTGGGTGTCATCTGGCGAGAAAGCCCCTCCAATTATCTGCAACAGGGCGAACAGGCGGTGCTGATGGCGGCATTGATGGAAACGGATAACGCTGAACGCCCTCTTATCGATGCGTGGATTTCACGCTCTAATTTGAATGCAGAAAGCTGGCTTATCCGAATGTTTGAAGTCGTGGTGATCCCCTTCTATCACCTGATGTGCCGTTATGGCGTTGCGCTGATTGCACATGGGCAGAATGTCACGCTGGTGATGAAAGACAACATTCCGCAGCGCATTCTGCTCAAGGATTTCCAGGGCGACATGCGCCTAGTCGATAAAACTTTCCCGGAGGCGGCATCATTGCCTGAACCCGTCAAAGAGGTGACGGCAAGACTCAGCGCAGACTACCTGATCCATGACTTACAGACCGGGCACTTTGTCACCGTGCTGCGTTTCATCTCCCGTCTCACTCTGCGATCAGGCATCAGTGAAACGCATTTTTACCGGCTTCTGGCGGATGTTCTTCAGCGATATATGGCCCAGCATCCGGCGATGGCCGAACGCTTTGCGCTGTTCGACCTGTTCAGACCGCAAATCATTCGTGTGGTCCTTAATCCGGTAAAACTCACTTTTTCTGAGCATGACCGCGGTAACCGCATGCTGCCAAATTATCTTACCAATCTTGATAACCCCCTCTATCTGGTCACCCGGGAGTCAGAAAAATGAAAACGTACGATTTTATAGGCATAGGCATTGGTCCATTCAACCTGAGCGTTGCTGCACTGGCTGAAGGGCTGGAAGGATTTACCTCCCTTTTTCTCGAACGCAAGCCTCAGTTCGCCTGGCATCCTGGCATGATGGTGCCCGACTGCTCCATGCAAACCAGCTTTCTTAAAGATCTGGTGAGCGCGGTGGAGCCAACAAATCGCTATAGCTTCGTTAACTATCTTGTACAGCGTAAAAAATTCTACCGTTTTCTGACCACCGAACAACGCACAGTGTCCCGCGAGGAGTTTTCTGATTACCTCGCCTGGGCGGCCACACGACTCAGTAATCTGGCATTCAATCAGTCGGTCACCTACGTTAGTTTCAATGATGTGGCTCAACTGTTCACTGTTGAAACCGCTCAGGAACGTTTCCAGGCGCGTCATGTTTGTCTTGGCATTGGTAAACAGGCAAATCTGCCAGGGTGCGTCACAGAGCAAAGCGATCGCTGCTTCCACGCCAGCGAGATGATGCTTCGCCGGCCAGATTTAAGGGGAAAACGCGTCACTATTGTCGGCGGCGGTCAGAGCGGTGCCGATTTATTTCTGAATACCTTCCGAGGCGAATGGGGCCAGCCCGCTGCGCTGAACTGGGTTTCGCGTAGAAATAACTTCAATGCGCTAGACGAAGCCGCCTTTGCCAATGAGTACTTCACCCCGGAATATCTTGAGAGTTTCTCAACCTTGGGTGAAAGCGCTCGCCAGCAGATGCTGAATGAACAAAAAATGACGTCTGACGGCATTACAACGGATTCACTGCTTGCGATCTATCGGGCGATGTACCACCGCTTTGAGGTTTTGCGTGAAAAGCCCTGGGCACATTTAATGCCATCCCGTTCGGTTACCCATATTGCAGAGAATGGGGGTCATCAGCGCCTGACACTTTGCCATCAACTCGATCATGGGGAAGAACAGCTGGCCACCGATGTGGTGATTTTTGCTACAGGTTACCGTCCAGCCCGCCCTGCTTTTCTTGCGCCCATTGCCCATCGATTGCAGCTGGACCCGGATGAAAGCTTCCAGATTAACACCGATTTCACGCTTAACTGGAACGGTCCATCGAACAATCGCCTTTTCGCCGTCAACGTCGGGATGCAAAGCCTGGGCATTGCGGAACCTCAACTCAGCCTGATGGCCTGGCGTGCCGCACGCATTCTCAATCGCGCGCATCCGGATGAACCCTTCGAGCTGGCTACCACTCCTGGCGTAATCCAATGGCGCACACAGCAGCCAGAGGTAAATGGTCAGGATCGTCAACGACCCGTTAATTCAGTTCAATGTTGAACACTTCATCGGAAAAAAATAACAAATGAAACAGCCGTATCTCTGGGTTTTAAAACCATGTTTGCTGGCGATGCTCTCTTCCGGCGCCTGGGCTGAAGAGCCTAATGAAGACCAGCTGGTCGTCTCCGCCAGCCGCGCCCATCGCAGCGTTGCGGAAATGGCGCAGACCACGTGGATAATTGAGCAGGCTGAAATCGAGCAGCAGGTTCAGGGTGGTAAAGAGTTGAAAGAAGTGCTGGCGCAACTCATTCCTGGCATGGACGTCAGCAGTCAGGGCCGAACCAACTACGGTATGAACATGCGTGGTCGTTCCATGATGGTAATGGTAGACGGTGTCCGCCTAAACTCATCACGCAGCGACAGCCGCCAGCTTGATTCCATCGCTCCCTTCAACATTGAGCGTATTGAGGTGATTTCCGGCGCGACCTCACTCTACGGCGGCGGCAGCACCGGTGGCCTGATTAACATCGTCACCAAAAAAGGCCAGGCAGGCACCGAAGTGGAGTTGCAAACCGGTACCAAGAGCGGCTTTAACAGCCATAACGATCATGATGAGAATATCGCTGCGGCCGTGAGCGGAGGTAACGACAAGGCCTCCGGTCGTGTGTCCGTGGCTTATCAGCGTTATGGCGGCTGGTATGATGGCAAAGGCGATGAGGTGATCATCGATAATACCCAGACCGGGCTGCAGTATTCGGACCGTCTGGATCTGATGGGCACCGGAACGCTGAACATCGATGAAAACCAGCAGTTGCAGCTCACCACGCAATATTTCAAAAGTGAATCGGATGGTAAGCACGGGCTGTATCTGGGCGAGAACTTCTCGGCGGTGACCGGTTCGGGTAACGCCTATAACGCTGGAAATCTCAACTCCGATCGCCTGCCCGGCACTGAACGCCACCTGATAAACCTGCAGTACTCTAACACTTATTTTCTCGGCCAGGATTTAGTAGCGCAGATTTACTATCGTGATGAAAACCTGACTTTCTACCCCTTCCCCACTCTCAGCGGTGGTCGGGTAACCAGTATTGGCGCGTCACAGCAGAAGACGGATTTCTACGGCGGTAAGCTGACTATAAACAGCAAGCCCGTTGATTCGCTTTCGCTGACGTATGGTGTCGATGCTGAGCACGAAACTTTCGATGCCAATCAGCAGTTCTTTGACCTGAACACTGCGGCGCAGAGCGGCGGGATGACGCTGGAAAACGCCTATAACGTTGGCCGATATCCGGGCTACAGCATCACCAACCTTGCGCCTTTCCTGCAGTCCAGCTATGACATTGATGCCATCACGCTAAGCGGCGGTGTGCGTTATCAGTACACGAAAAACAAAGTGGATGATTTTGTTGGCTACGCCCAGCAGCAGGCCATAGCCACTGGTATTGCAACATCGGCTGACGCCGTACCGGGTGGCTCAACCAATTACAATAATCTGCTGTTAAACGCGGGGATCCTGGGCCGCATTACCGAGCGCCAGCAGGTTTGGTTTAACTTCTCACAGGGCTTTGAAATTCCGGATCTGGCGAAATATTACGGCTCAGGTACCTACCAGTTGGAGAACGGGCATTACAAACTGACCAACAGCGTTAACGTGAATAACTCTAAACTGGACGGCATTAAAGTTGATGCCTACGAGCTCGGCTGGCGCTTCACCGGTGATAATCTGCGTACACAGCTGGCGGCTTACTATTCACTTTCAGACAAAACCATCAGCATCAATAAAACCGACATGACCATTAATCTGGACGACGATAAGCGACGAATTTATGGCGTTGAGGGTCAGGTCGATTATTTCTTCAGTGACAGTGAATGGAGCAGTGGCTCGAATTTCAACATCATCAAATCAGAAACGCGCGTCGACGGAAAATGGGAGAAGCTGACTATCGACAGCGCCAGCCCGTCTAAATTCAGTGCCTGGCTGAACTGGGCACCGGGCGACTGGAATCTGCGCGTACAGAGCACGCAAACCTTCGATGTTTCCGATGCTGATGGCAAGAAAATTAATGGCTATAACACCGTTGATTTCCTGGGGAGTTACGCACTGCCGGTTGGAAAACTCAGCTTTAGCGTCGAGAACCTGCTGGACAAGGATTACACCACTGCGTGGGGACAACGCGCACCGGGGTTGTACAGCCCGACCTATGGTGATGCCGGACTCTATACTTATAAAGGACGCGGCAGGACTTTTGGCCTGAATTATTCGGTCGTGTTCTGATCATCTACTGGCATCTGCTCAGGCAGATGCCAGTAGATGAATAGGTAGAGTCAAGTAAGCTAAAGATACTGAAGATTTAAGCCCGTCATATTTGTGACTTAGCGTATTGCTTTAACTTCTATCCCCTCCTTTATGAGTGACCCTGACCCGAAATCCTGCTCCATTCAGAAACAGAATTCCGGCATGATATTCACTTCCCCGAGCGGAGTTTGTGCCGATGGAAAAGTCACGATTCACCGAAGAGCAGGTTGTGCTGAGCAGGGTACGCCCGTGCCCGAAGTCTGTCGCAAGCTGGGCATCTAAGACGCCAAGTTTTACACCTGGCGAAAAAAAGTACGGCGGGATTTCTCTTTCAAAACTCAAGCAAATGCGGCAGCTCGAGGAAGAAAACCTTCGCCTTAAAAAGCTGGTTGCCGACCTGAGCCTCGACAAGGCCATGCTGCAGGACTTGCTGGCAAAAAAGTGCCGAAGTTGCCGCGCAGGTAGTGACCGTTAACCGGCGCACCGTTTTCTTCCTGCCAGGCGATCAGGTCCACGGTCACAAGATATTTAAACTGCTGATAAAAAAATAATTATGTTTGTACGCCCTTTGATTGTTACTCCTAAACGCTGATGTCGTGCGTAACAACTCACCGATGTCGTCTCTGAACTAGCCTTAAATCTCCACAGGCTCAGCTCAGGATGCAGACTTTATGTTGGTGACTATGACAGATAAAGATCTATACCGGCTCGACATCATTCAGCGCGTTCACGACCACACTTTGCTGCAGCGTGAAGCTGCCCGCCTTCTCGAACTTACCGTAAGCACGGCGCGTCTTGTCTAAAGAGCCCTTGTAATACTGAAAATACCAATGACTGCACTTTAAGTGCCGCTTTACAGATTACGCACTTAACCGAATATTACTGTTACAGCCATAGCTAAAACCTGCTGAGTCTTAACTGAATTTTCAGACATTTCCGCCGATAAGTGTTGAGGGCATACTTTGTGCCAATCCTTGTTGACCAGGAGAGATAATGTTTCGAAATTTATTCGGTAAACAGTCCGCCGCAGAGCAGACGCAGCCATATATCGCTGAAGAGCAAGTCAATAAAGCGCTATATGTGGACCACAGTGATACCATTCTGCTGAAATGTGTTGTGAGCCTCAGTCAGAAAGGATTTTGGTATGTTGAGGCTCCGGTTCTTGGAAGTGACGCGCCTGTATTTTTTTCACCTGAAGCCCGCCAGCTTTTGTCATTACCTCTTCAAAGGGCACTAGGACTGACGTCACTTACACAGATGGTACATCCTGATTCCAGAGATGATTTTAGACGCTTAATAAATTATACGCTCAACCACGGCGATGTTAATAAACCGTTGCGATGCCTCTTCAAAACTGACGCAAATGATTTTCAGTGGTTTCGCATAAGTGCATCATACTGTCAGGAGTTTACGCCGCCACGTCTCGTGGCAGTTATGGAAAATATTGAAGAAGAAACCGCTCAGTCTCGCCTTTTTGAAATTGTTTCCACGCGCTTTGACCTATCTCGGGAAATGCTCAATGATGGACTCTGGGACCTAGACATCATTGGCGGAAATCCGCTGAACCCTGACAACGTATTCTGGTGGTCACCGCAGTTCAGAAAGCTGCTTGGCTTTGAAACTATTGAAGAATTTCCAGATGTGATGGATAGTTGGGCGTCACGCCTTCATCCGGATGACAAACAAACTGCACTCGATGCTTTCGTCAGCCACCTAATGGATTTCAGCGGTAAAACCGGTTTTGATATTGAATATCGTCTTAGATTGCGCAGCGGTGAATACCGGTGGTTTCAGGCTCGAGGCCAGACTAAACGTGCATCTGATGGTACGCCTCTGCGTGCGGTAGGCGCGCTTATTGATATCCAGGGCCGTAAGGATCGGTTGCTCCACGAGGAAAGCGAGGGCAGGCGAAATATTCAGACAGCCGAAACTGCAAAAGAAATTGCCGAGCTGGTTTCTGAAAACGCAAGTATAGCGGCGCAGATTAAGCTCATTTCATTGAACGCCAGTATTGAAGCCGCAAGAGCAGGTGTACATGGCCGAGGGTTTTCCGTTATCGCCAGTGCTATCAGGGGGCTGGCGGAAAGAACGGCAGATATTACAGGACAGATTTCTCGTCTTCAAATGCGAATAAGGAATTTTGCCAGCAGTACAGAAAATCCTCACAAGCATTGAGCATGCATCAACGTTTTTCCTGGCTGACTCAACATCTATTCCGGAGTAAAGCCTGTCTCTGGATTAATGTGGCCAAAGCTTGACCGCGGCCATATGAAATTAACCCCCAGAACGTCTTACATTCCTAAATGCGAGCGTGTTCTGGGACTCCTTTATCATTTTTAACCGAATATTATTACCTTTTCATATTTGTCGGCCTGTGTCATATAGCAGACATGCTCTCTATGAGTGGAAAGCTAACTTTTATAATGCAGAGAAATTTTTCTTCAAAATTCAAGAAAACGCATTATATAAACATTTTCATCTGGGTGCTTTTTGGTAATCATTCCAAGTAATGAGTCCCATTTATTACTGGTCATGCGGCATCTGCTCCCTATAATCTGGGCGGACATAGAAAACGTCTATTCATGCGATTGATACTATCCCCTATCATGGCCACACTGCCCGAACCTTGGATTGCTGCAGGAGGATTGGTCCGATTACTACGCCGACTATGAGGACTTGTCAGCGGTACGGCAGCAAGTAGACTAGTCAAAGCACTACCCATCCGAAAACCTCAATTGCAAAGATCGGCAAGTCTGTTTTTGTGTTTCACAATGTGATTTTCGCTTGAGCTTTACCGGTAACACTCTATGTTAATGAGGAGGCTTAAATCACACATATGGAAGGAAGGTTAACTATGGCAAAGTGTAATATATTTAAAGTAATCGAATTGTCTGCAATTCTTGTCTTCGCGTTAGTTTTGATTTATTTTGTCGCAACCGGAATATTTTCATCTCTTGGTATAGATCATTCATGGCCATATCCTAGCAAGTAAATGAGGTCGGCCCCAGGGAAAACAATTATTTCTTGACTATAAAAATAATAAACCTTCATTCCGCTGTCTCTTAAAAAGGGTTGATTCGCATAAATCGACCGTATAAGCAAACGTGAACCGCTGTATATTTCCATAAGGAGAAACCCTCTTACTATCATTAACCCCATGACACTCATTTTTTTAAAAATATAAAAATGATCTCTCACCTGCAATGATAGCCTGATGAAATTACTCCCCTGAGATTTGCATTGCTTTATTCTGTTAATATTTAACTGATTTGGCAGCAATGGATGCGTTGTTAGTTATAATCAGCCTTGGCAGTCGAATGTTAGAAAAATTTCAGCATGTTTAATCTAAATATCTCAACTGAAGTTCCATGCAGTTAAAGTAAAAACTGACTGATTTTGGGTCAGTAAAAGCAATAATACCTGAACCTTTGAACCTTGATTATGGGGACGATTTTTTAAGTCACTTCACTCAATGATCCATACCCACTAGAGGTTGGTGAGAGGCATACATGAAAATATGATAATATCATGTACGTTCAAATGCTTAATCTAAAACTGAAAGCTAGCAATGAGCGGATAGTAAAATTTCAGTTTAGTGTGCGAATGAAGCTGCAGAAGTTAGCCATAACCTCTGATGCTCTTCTTCCTCGGGCAGACCTAGAAATCCATGCCAATGATAAAGTTCTTAATAATTTTCATCTATCTCATCCTTTTTGAATATGAAGCTTATGAAAGTTGATAACGAGTTGTTACTTTCTTTACAAGGTGATAACTATAATCAATTATTTACACGATGTGCTAGTACATCTGAAGAAACTTTCAAGCCTGTTTGAAAAATATATTATTTATAAATAGTTAAAGCTTGGTAAAACTACGTCGATAAGCTCTGTTGCAATATTTAACATTTACATCAGGGTTCATATGACTATTACACAGCGTTTGTTGCTGGTATTTTTTTTACTGGCATTATCACTTCTCGCGATTGTTTCCGTTTCACTCTCGGTAATCTCAGGCTTCCAGTCTCGCTTTGAATATGTTCAGGCCAATGCAATTCCCAGCATCAAGGATCTCAATAAATCAATTAGTTACACTAATCAGTTAGGCATTGCACTCTACCGCCATCAGACCGCTTCAGGTAGTCAAGACCAGAACCAGGCTGAGGAAAGGATAAAAGATCTGCTGAATACGTTAAAGTCGCTTACGGATTATTACATGGAAAACGATATCTCCAGTGATGAAGATAAAGCGATGACCGAGCAGGCTTTTCATAACATTGATGCGGTTCGTGAGGCCTTACCGGCTTTTTTATACGCCTCAAAAAGCCAAGACAATACGCTTTCTCTGGCTTTACTAAAAGGTGAAAATGGGGTGGGCGCCGCAACACGTAAAATGGAGTCAGAGTTCACGAAGCAAATTGATTTGAATATAAAAATTGGTGCTGGTTTAAGAGAAATCAACAAGAAAATCTACACACAGACTGTTTGGATGATGAGCGGAGTGTCAGTGTTAGTCATCATCGGTCTCGGTATATTTTCTACCAGTATTATCCTTGGCATTAAGCGTAGTTTGAATAGTATGACCAATACTATGACTGATGTTAGCAATAACCTTGATCTTACTCTAGTAGCTCCAGTACTTAGAAATGATGAAATCGGTCAAACCGCATCAGCATTTAACAACTTGTTGATAAAAGTCTCGGCAACACTTTTGTCTGTTAACCATGCGGCACAATCAGTCAGCACAGGCTCCACCCAGATAGCTGCAGGGAACGAAGACTTATCATCACGTACTGAGCAGCAGGCAGCTTCGCTAGAGCAAACCTCAGCAAGTATGGCCACTTTAAGTGATACCGTTCGTCAGAATGCTGATGGTGCAGTTCAGGCCAGTGAGCTAGCGAATAATGCTAACGATTTATCCCAGCGAAACGGGAGTGCAGTCAGTCAGATGCTGGAAACAATGTTAGAAATACGTGGAAGTTCCTCAAAAATTTCCGAAATTACAGGTTTGATTGAAGGGATTGCATTCCAGACCAACATACTTGCGCTTAACGCTGCGGTAGAGGCCGCGCGCGCTGGTGAGCATGGTAGAGGATTTGCAGTCGTTGCTTCTGAGGTTCGTAATCTGGCCCAGCGCTCCTCAACTGCTGCTCGCGAGATAAACGAGCTTATTTCAGTTTCCGTTGCTCAAGTCGAACAGGGTCTTGAGCAGGCAACGCACGTGGGTAATAATACAGAAAATGTCAGTAATGCTATCCAGCAGGTTGCCGATCTGGTTAATGAAATTGCTGCAGCAACCTCTGAACAAAGCAAAGGCATAGAGCAGGTTCATCTTGCCATTGGACAGATGGACGAAGTCACACAGCAGAACGCTTCCTTGGTTGAAGAAGCTTCCTCTGCATCTAAGTCTTTGCAGGAGCAGGCTGAAACCTTGTCGAGGCTGGTTTCTACGTTCATTTTAAACGAATCCACAGCTCAGGTTGGTGTAGCAGTTAACGCACAGAAAGCCAGAACGTTACAACTTCAAAAGAATACTCCGTTAATTGCTCCAGAGGTGAGTAAGGCAAACTGGGAAAGCTTTTAGTTCTTAACTTTCTAACCATCGATTTACCCAACGAAAGCGCTATTTAATCAGCGCTTTCACTTTTTACGCTTGGCTGTAAGTCTCAGAATATCAAATGTCTGTGAAAAATATTTGGCATGTAAAAATCTAAATATAAAACACAAGTCTCCATTTCCAAAATATTTCACAGCTCAACTTGTTATTACAATGGTTTAACATTACTTAGCGTGGCTGAGGAGGAGCATGGATTTTTTAGGTCCATTAGTTACTTATGGCCTACTCTGATAAAAGTCAGGTCCATTTTTAAATGGTCTTGCCAACAATTTGAAGCCATTACATCCTCCCTTAGTATGAAAAACCTCGATTCCACTGATAGATACCTCAATTTGCAATCAATGCTGTTCATACAAAAGAATATTTATATCAAAGCTCTTGTCAGGAGAAAAAGCAGTACCAATTAAAACCAGATTTTCGAACATCATCACTTTTTTTTAGAAAGAAAGTTACTCAGAATTAGTATCATAAATTACCTAAATTTGAATTTTTTTTATTCCTTGCTAATGTTTATTAGTGTTCATAACTAAAGTTTTATAAATATTTTTTATTCACTCTCGTCAGGAGTTAACATGGTCACACATCGTGGTGGAGCAGGTAATTTCGCTGAGAATCATGAAAGAGCAGTTGAGGCTGGCCGAAAAGGCGGCCGCGTAAGTGGTGGTAACTTTAGGAATGATCCGGCTCGCGCCGTCGAGGCAGGGCGTAAAGGAGGAACCATCAGTAAACGCAAGCCGTTGTCACAAGATCATTTAGAATAAATAAATTTTTTTAAAAGCCGCTTGCAGCGGCTTTCTTTAATCTTTGTAACTTTCTCTTGCTAGTAGTCATTATATTCTCAACAAAGTTATCCCAACTCTGTCTGCTGATGTTAAAATTAGGTGTGCCAGATTATTGGATTACGTAACCAGCAACCTTAGTATCCCCTTCTCAGTTGTATAAGCAGCAGATCCGTTTATGTCTTGATTTCTAACGCGCTGAAACTTTTCATGCATACAGATTTAACCATACGGTAATCGATTTTTTTACAGATACTACGCGGAAGTAGTCAGTAGCACTGAAGAACGAGCACATGTATACCTCGCATGCTCCCCAGAGAAACAAGCAGCCATGACCCTGAGTTCAACGCGTCCGCAGTATACAAATATGGCTTAAACCTTGAATGTCTCCACCATTCCGCGCTGTGCCTGTTCTGAAAGTGACTGTTAGGCGAATGAGGATTCTTCCATCAGAGCTGCATTATTCTGCGTTCCCCCGTCGATCTGGCTGACGGCAATGCTGACCTGAGAGATGCCCTGCATCTGTTAGGATGAAGCCAGCGAAATATTATCCATGGCCTCGGCCAGTTCGCCCACCATACCGACAATTTTCAGTATGCTGCACCTGCACCTGCACCTGCGACCACACCGCTATCAACAACACTTACTGCCTCCGTCATCAGTTGCATGATGTCATGCGCGGCATTAGCACTACGCAGCGCAAGCGTCCTGTCAAAGCTGCCACTGTAAGCCCGAGTATATAGGGGTGGAATTAATTTCTGATGCGATTTAAGCGCGGGAAAAGCGGAGGGTTTCGTACCTGACAGGGTCTCCGGCCTGTACACGCCTGCGCGCGACCGGTGAGGATCTCTTCTTAGTCGTGTTCCGGCCAGAGCTGGACTAAGTCCTTTGGCGTCAGTTCTTCTCGTCGTTCAGGCCTGCCCCGGCTCGTGTAAGCTCTTCAGCCAGCATCTGGCTTCGGATATTTCTGTAAGCCGCTTATCGCTGCTGCCAGTCTCAGCCATGCGTCCGAGTTCGGAAATAAGCGAATGCACGCTTATTTCTCTTTCGCCCGGAGCAAGACTCAGTGCCGCTTCGTCAATAATGACGCGCCTTTTCCCGTATTGTTGAATAGACAAATTTATTACCTCTGTTTTACGTTGATGACAGCCTCACGCCACACTTTTGACACCGCTGAATAAAGCCCCCGAAGGATGTTCTGAAAAACCACTATTCCGCAATAATTTATTTTGATTACAAGGCTACGAGTGCGTTAAAAACTATCGTTTCAGACTTTCTGAATGTTTATTCAGCGTCTCATCATGTCCGTTGCCGGTCCGGTTTGAGAAATGGCGGCTGGCTGCTATGGTGCCCGTGACAATCTGTGGCAATACGGAGCCTGAAATGCTTACAACAATAATTTACCGGAGCCACCTCGCTAATGAGGTACCCGTCAGCGTTCTGCCGGGCATGGTGGAGAAGGCCAGCCTGCTGAACGCCCGACATCAGGTCACGGGGATCCTACTCTTTAACGGCACACACTTCTTTCAGATTCTGGAGGGGCCGGAGGAAGGCGTACTGGACATTTACGGCCGCATCTGCGCCGACCGGCGCCACCACAACGTGGTTGAGCTGATGCGCGACTATTCACCGTCGCGCCGCTTTGGCAACCACGGCATGGAGCTGTTCGACCTGCGCCATCACGACAGCGGCAGCGTGCTGCAGGCGGTGCTTGACCGCGGCACGTCTAAATATCGTCTGACCTATGACGACCGCGGCCTGCAGTTCCTGCGAACCTTCGTGGAAGCACGTGAGAAAGAAAACTACTTTGAGGTCCTGCCCGCCGACTACTGGGACTTCGTGCCGGATGACAATGGGTCACCGGCTGCGGCAGCGGGCGTTACCTTCCGCCCGGTGGTCGATCCGCTCGGCCGTAAGGTCACGGCCCTTGAGGCCCTGCCCGATGACGCGCCGGCGGGGCTCTCCGGCGAGGCGCTGTACGAGCATAATCTCGATGCGGTCATCGGAGCGCTGCACAGGGCCGGCAGGGCATGCCCTGACGACATCATGCTGTACCTCAGCATTCTGCCTATGACGCTGGTTTATGTTCCGGACGCCGTCAGCCGGCTCGTCAGCGCCATTGACAGCGCCGGAATGGTGCCGCAGCAGATCATACTGGGTGTTAGCGAGACGGAGGTCATTTCTCAGCTGGAAGCATTTTCTCAGGCGGTGCGCCAGCTGAAGCAGGCCGGCATCAGCCTGTCCATCGATAACTTTGGTGACGGCTCAGCCGGACTGTCGCTGCTGGCGCACGTGCAGCCTGACCGCGTGCGCATCGGCGCCGGGATCGTTCGCAATATTCACCGCAGCGGCCCCCGTCAGGCGGTAGTACACGCCGTGCTGCGCTGCTGTTCGGCGCTGGAAATTAACGTGATCGCGGCGGGCATTGAGCAGCCGGAGGAGTGGATGTGGCTGGAGGCGGCGGGGGTCACTGATTTTCAGGGCGCGCTGTTCACCGCTGAAGGCGCGGCCGTCGCCTGGCCGGAAACACGGGAAGCCGTCTGAGGCACGGGAACAGAAAGGGGCCCGTGGGCCCCGGATGATTAACAGGCTGCGGCACGCTGAGGCGGGTGCTGCGCGGCCATAACGGCCGCCGGCGCTTCAGCCCTTTCCTGCCGCAGCGTTCTGCCGCGGTTGGCCTTTTCAAGCCAGGTGCGGAAATGCGTCGTCATGACCGCCGCGTGCTGCGCGTCCGGCGTGCGGTAAATCAGCAACCGGCTTTTGGTCTGGTTTGTGCAGTCGATGGCATAAATCTCGATGCCGGCGTCGCGCTGCTCGCTTTCAATTGCTGTGAAATGCATCTGAGGCCAGCGGTTCACCTTCAGCATAAACTCACCTAAAATCATTTTTTTTACCTCTTATTGTTTTAAAACCGGTACTCTCTTCACTGGTCCGCCCAGTGTAGAACTGGTTGCAAACTCTGCAAGTGGCCAACAAGACATTAAGCGTAAAGGTTTCGTAATCCCCCTGTTTTCAGCGACGGAGGTACCTCCAGCATGCGCCAGCGGGAGATGTCCGGCAATCCGCCGGCAGGCTATCGCTGCAACAGGGTTTAACGCACAGGAGACGCAGCAATGCTTAGCTAACACAGGCTTACTCAAATCGCCGGTAATCCGGAAAATCATGACGCAGAGGCCGTGGCGATGGCGCAGGAACTCCTGCAGCTGCGTCGCACGCTGGGAATGCCCTAGGCCGTGGTACAGCCGCTGGGCGAACTTTACGTTGAGGACTGGAATGCGGCCATGATCTGGCCGGCGAGCCTGGCGGAGCGCGGCGACGTCTGCCTGTATCGCCTGGAGAAGCCTTAACCGGTGGCGGAGCCCGCACCTCCAGCAGCAAAGCAGCGCGGACGCAGCAAGAAAATGTCCGCGCAGGAGTGAGGCACCGTCAGAGCAGGATACCTCCCTCCCTGGCAGCGTTACCGTGGCGCGTATTTACACTGCGGTGAAAAAGTTTTATGCGGACAGATTACCCGTTCATGTCCAGGCCAGGTGGCTGTGGTAAGCTCTGCGCCCGAAACCTGCTGCCGGATAACCCCATGAAAAATGACTTTGAAGAAAAAATGGCCGACATCATGATTGGCGAGGCCGTAACAGCGCTGCTGGATGAGGACGTGGCCATCAGCTGGGCTGTCCTGACAGACCGCCTGCGCGCGGCGATTGAGCATGAAACGGATGAAGACCGCGTTCGCGCGGGCCTGCGCGCTATCGAAGAGGTCCGGCGGGAAATGCACATTCGCGCCGATGAGAAGACCGGGGTCGCCAGCGCTGACAATCTGTCATCGCAGAAGCTTCACTGAAGTCACCCGGGCCGCCGCTGTATCTGCTGCGGCGCCTTTCAGTTATACTGTACGCTTATCCACCTTACGGACGGAGGTCATATGAACGATGACACCACCGCCGAAGATATCTACGCCGTTATCGGAACGGTCGTGGCGCGCCTTCTTAAGCCGGACCAGTACCTCACCCTGCACGAAATCACCAGCGCCTTGCACAGCATGGGCGAGTCGGCTGGCGCTGCCGCATTGCGCGAAAATTGCGAACGCGCGGTCAGACTCCTGGCTCAGCAGATGCACTGACCTTCAGATTTATCCCGTTATGACGCGTTTCCCTCGCGCAATAACTGTGGCGCGCCACACTGTTAAAAGTGAAATCTTTTAAACCGGGAGGTGCCTGTGAAAGTCTGGATTGCCGTAACCCTCGCCGCCGCAGTCACCTGCTCCTTGTGGGCTTCGCAGGGAGGATTCGACTCTCCGCCTGCGCTGAATGCCGCGCAGGCTGCGCAGCACAATTAATCTCATAAGGCTTCATCGTCGGGCGTTTTACCCACCACGATTTCCAGCGCGCTGCGCAGCACGTCAAGCTCGTCCATGTCTGAGGTGCTTTCGAGCTCGGCAATCAGGTAAAGGATGATCGCTTTGCTGGTCACCTTTTTACCGTGGATAACGATATCGCGGATGACAGCGTCCAGCACGGCGGTTTCAGCGGCCAGTGCGTCGCCGCCGCTGCGGAAGTGCTGGATGATGTATGCTTCAGAAGTGTTAAGTTTCTCATTAACTTGCATGATGTTATCCGTCAGGCCCTGCGGGCTAATGTGGCCAGGCAAATGCCTGAAATAAAAACGGCCACCCTCCGGTAGCCGCGTCCTGCGGGCGTCCTGCCACTATCCGCTATAAACGGAAATCTCAGCTGAGGCTCAGTGCTTACGACCACTGTCAGGTGAGAGCTCATCATTAAAAGCCAGTATTGCTGCATCACGAGTGTTACTTAATCGTGGAAGAGTAGCTTCAACTTCCTGAATAGCCATCATTACTGCTTCCCGTCGCTCAGCATCCTGTTCAGTTTGAGTCATGGACTTAAGCACGCCAATCAGCCTTACAGTGCTGATGTCATCGTCGCCATCAAGCATAGCTATGACAGCATCTCCTAAAACAGCGTCAACGAGTCTTTCTGGTTTACTTCTTTGCATACCCGCGCCTTATGGTGCCTGTCCTCCGGACAAAGTGCCGGTCGCCCAGTCCGGACGGCCCTTGTATGCATGCTGCGGGGCGTTTCACCTGGAAATTAAAACTTAACGCTCGAACAACATACCGATAAGCGTCTGATAATGACGCTCTTCTTCCTGACTTGATGCCGCTTCAAGGCGGTGTAACAGCTTGGTGCAGATGGCCTTACGGTTGAGGTTCTTGCCCGAGCGCAGGATTTCGCCGACAATCTGCCCAAGGGTTTCCTGTTGGGTCGGCGCCGACGCCTTGCTGAAGTAGTGTGCAATGTCGCTCGCGGCATCCGGTAATTTCGTGACATTCTGACGCATGGTGAACCCCTCAATGGTTAAAATGTAGTCGACTCTGTCTGTCCATAAAGTTATACAATCAAATCAAACTTGTACAGCAATTGTGATGCTGTACAAGTTATCTTTTTTTTTGCAAAAAGTGCTAGCCGTTACTAAACAGTAGCTTACGTGAGTATCAGCGCGCGAATGATGAGTGCGATAATAAAAGGGTTGTACAGCATTAAGAAAGCTATGGCTGGCCTGCGTGTTGCGAGAGACGCTGGAAAGAGGTCCGCCCGGTTTTTGTCCCGAACGGGCGTAAACCCTTCAGTGAACTGAGCCCTGACCCGCTCCGGTAACCCATCTGAGCTCGTCACGGTTCCCTGAAGCTGGCATGAACCCGCGGAGCCAGTGTTTCGCCTCTCTTATCTGCACGCAGCGCGCAGGATTTTCCTCGATGGCAGCCATCTCAGCCAGCGCCCTTACAAGCGAGTCAACAGTAATATCCGCATTATTTAGCGCCAGATGAATCACAGCTTCGCCAATAATCAGCTGATTTTCGTTGTGATAATAATCAGGCATGCTCCACTCTCCATCAGCCTTATTACGGTATTTCAGTGTAGCGGTTTAATGAGCTGAAGTACGGTCCGGAATGGTTATTTTCAGCGTAGCGCTTCCTTAATGCGAAATAAATTCAGTCCCGTTAAGAAAAAAACGCCTTAAATTCATAATACTGACAGATTATCAGGGATAAAGTTCAGAAAACACTGAATAAACCTTATGTGGTCCCTGAAATCGTTTTCATCTTTAAAAGTTAAAGTCATATGGGATTTAATCTCAGGAATGGATTTAACACGATTTGAAAATATTGCAGGCCTTCTTAGAGAGATATTGCCTGTAGAAATGCGCAGCGGGCTAGAAAAAATCATGCGATAATTCGTTATAATTAATCTCCGCCGACCCCAGGGGAATTAGGTAATATTAATTTCCTAATTGAGATCGCCGGGATAAAATTTCACCGCCGGTGCGAATCTGTTTGCCTTAATTAAATTTCAGGTTTAGGGCCCCGGCGGCTGATAAGTCCGCCCTTACGGCCAGCCACGCGTGCGCGACCGGGGCGGTGTTTGAAGTTGCCTCCGCTGGCTGTACCGCCTTTGTTGCCCGTCCGGAGAGGCGCGTGCCGGGTCGGCCGCGAAGTTTCCGGCACCACTGCGCCTTACTGTTGTCATGATATCTTTCTCCAGATAAAAAAATGTCCTTTGTATCAGGCAGTGAAATCCTGCAGGTCTGGCTGATACTCACTGTCCGCCGCGCACATTTTTTCGTAGATACGACGGTGGACACGTGCTGCAGGACGCCTTAATCTGAAATGCGGGCGTTATGAGCCCCCCGGCTTGCTACTCCGGCGATATACGCAGGTTGTGTGGGCTGAACGGCGCGTGACATCCCTCCGGTGGAGAGTTGTTCTGCAGCCGCGTCGTTCCGCATACGTATTATTTCTGCGCAGCGTTAAGGGGGTGCGTACTGATGACAACCCGTCGTCTCAGGTGGCTTCCTGGCTCGGCGCCCCAGCAGAAGGCGGCCCAGTGACCGCAGAACGCCAGCCAGCTGCGCACCGGGTGCAGGCAGCCCGATTCGCCTGTGCCGTCCCACACGTATACGTAGTGCTCCGGGTCGCGCAGCGCCCAGGCAACCATCCCTTCCCACATCACTTTTGCCGCGTTGGTCTGCGCGCTGTCGGTAATGATGATCGACCAGCGATGACGAAAATGGCAGAAAAACCGGCGCGCCAGGCCGTGCACCGCCACCTCGTGCTGCGGCTGGCGGGTGCGCCATACCATGACCTGTATGCAGGCGCGCTCCGGCGAGGTAAAGTCTTCGGCTTCTTCCAGCCTCACTGCATATGCGGTCTCCGGCTCTGGCTCCTGCGTTATAAGCCTGAACTGTCGCTCTGCTCTGTTCTGCCATAGGGTGTAGCCGAACGGCGTCACAAACCCGGGCAGCGTAAACGGCTCCACGTCGCGGGAAAGAAATGCGCGGGTGTCGGCCCGGTTGGTGTCTTCCGGATTCAGTACCTAACTGAAGCAGGTATCGGGCAGGGTAATGGGCATGCTGTCGTCCGCCGGTATTTTTCTGTTCACTGAGCCTCCCCTTATAACCGGAGCGTTAATTTTATCGCTGAATTGTCTGCAATAACTGGTGGCGCTGTTTAAAGGATGGTGCACCGGTGGATTACTGCTGTACACGCGCCGGTACATCGGTTACTTTGCGCCCGACCTCATTCTTTATGCACGGGTATTTCATGCGACAGGACGGACTACCGCCGGAAAAAGATGCCGGGCTGACTGGCTACTTCAGCCAGGTCACCCACCTCGGCCAGATTGCGCTGCTGGGACGAATCACCGTCGATATCCTGCGTCAGGAACGGCGTCTGACGCGCACAGCGCTTTGCCTTAAGCTGATTGCGCGCCTGGACTGTACCGGCGATGAGGCCGAGGCGGCACACCTTACGGCGCTGCTCCGGATGCTGTTTAATCGCTGAATCCGGAGCGGAGTGCCGGCGCGGCACCGGTTAAGGATTGTCCGTCGAAAGAAGAGAGCGGCAAACGGAATGCCGTGCTGTCCCGCTGTAAATACACCGTCCGCAGATGGCGGTTACAGATAAACCAGACTTCGTCGCGGTCGTTGGAAAGAATGAAATAGGCGTCAGACGTTTCCGACGGGTTAAAGCACCCCAGCGCCCGGTAGGCCGTCGTTAGGCTGAACCCGCTCAGCAGCGGCAATGGCCGCGGGCCGCCCGGCAGCTCTTCTACCCTGAGATACATACCCTCTTCCATCCACAGCATGGCCACCTCCGCAGCGCATCTTCATTCTTCTGTAAAAGTACGGCGCCGGGTACCTCCCGGTGATTCAGGAGGGCTATCATCTGAATTGCGCCTTTGTTTCTGCTATACCTGTGTAGCCTGGCCCTGTCGTATAAAGGGATTCACCATATTAAGAGCATAACTGCTAGTCAGCTTTTATTACTAACGTCAGGCTAATGTCCACTACTTGCGAACAGCGGACATTCATTTTAAGATTTTGTATTCAATTTCATTTTGCGTTGCATCACCAGTCTTGTCATAAGAGTTGAATTCTGCTCAGCCCCTTCCCTTATGTAGCGTAGCAAAGTGTCCGATTAAACAGCAGCCTATAAGTATCCCCACACCCTATTGCCACTGACCTTATACCCTGAAGGCCTCAACCATTCCGCGCAGCGCGTGTGCCTGCTCAGACAGTGACTGTGAGGCAGACGAGGATTCCTCAACCAGCGCGGCGTTAGTCTGGGTTACACCATCCATCTGACTGACGGCAATGCTGACCTGGGATATACCCTGCATCTGTTCGGATGAAGCCAGTGAAATGTTATCCATGGCCTCAGCCAGCTCGCCCACCATACCGACAATTTTCATTATACTGTGCCCTGCATCTGCGGCTGCGACCACGCCGCTGTCAACAACACTTACTGCCTCCGCCATCAGTTGTTTGATGTCATGCGCGGCATTCGCACTGCGCTTTGCAAGCGTCCTGACTTCACCCGCCACCACGGCAAATCCCCGCCCTTCTTCACCTGCCCGGGCGGCCTCCACTGCAGCGTTTAAGGCCAGAATGTTTGTCTGGAAGGCGATACTTTCAATTACGGATGTGATATCTCGCACCTTCGCAGCGCTAACAGATATGGCATTCATTGTGTCTGACACGCGCTGTACATCTGTACCGCCTGAACGGGCAACTTGCGCTGCTTCACGGGCTGAACCCGCTGTCTGCTGTGCACCCGCAGTATTACTTTTCACTGTAGCGGTAAGCTGCTCCATGCTGGCGGCCGTTTCCTGCAGCGCGGCCGCCTGCTGCTCGGTGCGGGAAGAGAGTTCGGTATTACCCTGCGAAATTTCATCCGCAGCAAGCGCCACGGAGCTGGCGGAATCCTTTATCTGAGAAATAAGCCTCCGCAGGTTTGCCTGCATACCATCCAGTGAAGCCAACAGGCTTGTTTTATCATTACCTCGCAGAATTACCTGACTCGTCAAGTCGCCAGAAGCAATTGCTGCTGCGAGTATCTCAGCATCTTTTGGTTCCCCGCCTAACTGGCGCATCAACGTCCTGACTATCATAAAAATGGTCAGAAGAGAGAACAGGACTGAAAGAGTCGTGAGTGAGAGAAGTAAAACGGAAGCCTCACGTACAGATGCGCTATTAACTGCTACCGTATCCCGGCTAAGCTTATTCTGTACATCGGTAAGCCCATCCAGGGCATCGGACAGAGCCTTCTGAGCCGGGCGCGCCGTATTCAGCAGATAGTCAGCGGCTATTTCTGACTGGCCATTGTCCATCCCCATTTTTCCTGCAACTGTCAGTGTATTCAGAGCGACACTGTCTGAGGACAGAATACGGTCTAACGCTGATTTTCCTTCAGGGGAATCGTTATGCATCATGCTGGCAACCAGTTGTTCGCGTTCCTGAAGATACTTTTCATGTAAATCACTGACCTTTTGCCATTCATTTTTCTCCTGCTTAGGGTCTCTGAGAAGAACGATGTCTCTGACTGAAACTGCCATGTTATTAACTGCAGCACGCATGTTCAGGACAAGCGTAAGGCGCCTCATTTTGTAATTTACCGTATCGTCCATGCCTTGCCGGGATTCCCTGAGCGCGTGCAGAGACAGGCCGGTACAGATTAAAAAGCAGACAACCAAAAAACCGTAGCCTGAGAAAAGACGAACCGATATTTTCATTTTTTTTCCTTGTGGGCGGGAGAACAACTTCTTTATCGGCATGGAGCCAGATACTAGTAGCTTTGATGAGTTACGAACTGTTACTACCTCTCTCAGCACAGTTGCTTGTTTGCGAGGCCGCCCGGCTACCGTGAGGGCACGGCGCTTATGCCCGCCGTTGCCGGCGCGCAGTAGAGGAGACGGCCATAATGCGGAGCGCAGCGACAGCCTTTTTACGTGCGTCAGCACGGGAAAGGCCGCACGGGGTCGGCTCCCTTCAGCAGCGTTCCTCCCTTGCGGCCAGAATGGTGTCGGCGCAGTGTCGCAGGAAATACCAGCTGAGACTGACGTCTGCATCGAGCGTGGCGTCGGCCAGCGCGATCGTGGCCAGCACCTCCCCGTGCGTCAGCTCCGGCGCCACGTCGTCGAAGTCATCGGATACCCACAGGTGCACCACGCAGGGCGTATCTGGCGCAAAGCGCTGCAGCTGTTCGGCCAGCTGGCCAGTTGTATGAGGTTGATTCATGGTCACTCCGGTTTGCAGGTTGCACGGCATCAGCGCCGTGACGTCACGCCAGCCGGGCCAGTGCGCAGTACGCAGGGTCGAGGGACGAAGCCGCACGCGCCGCCGGAGCGGACTGAATGTCCCGCGACCGGCGGGGAACGGGTGAGTTACGAGGCGAAGCCTACCTTTCGGACGAAGCGGCCCGGCTAAGGTGAAGTCACGGCGCCGCCCGACGGCAGGGAGGGAGGTTGCATGCACTTTTTAAGGGAGCAATCAGGCACACTTTATGACGGCGCTCATGAAACGCTGCCGGCAGCCGAAGATATGATGTACACACCCGATAATTGCGGAACACAACAAATGGCCAGAGCCCTTCCCCCGACCTACCTCCCGTTTTCACCTCCCTGCCTGGCAGAAAAGCTCCGTGAAATCGCTGATTTGCTGGAGCAACGCAGCACCTTAATCCGTACAGCGGAGCGCCACTACACTACCGGCAGCCACGGTGAGCCGGTAACTGTTATTCACATTGAGGTACGGGATTAGTCTGAATGAAGTTTTAAACAGCGACAGCGAGGGTGAATCCTGCTGACTGACCATTTCACGGCTGCAGTCAAAATAACCAGAGTATCGAAAAAGTGCCTTTCTCTGACCGGCTGCTTTGAGCGAAAGGCGGACGTTAGTTTTTCAGGCCTGTTTGTACACAATCGGCCTGAGTACTGAAATATCCCAATAAGCTGCACAAAGAGTGTTACGCAAAGCTCTTTATTATCAAGAGGCGTGAAAGTCTTTTTAAAATGGCCTTCTGTGATTTTCAAACTGCACTGATGACCCGAAGAAACCGACGTCAGAACGTGCTGCACAGACTCACGAACATTCAGGTTGCGTATGAAAGAATTATGGAAGCGTGGCATCCTTCAGTAAGCCATTTACCAACAGGGTAAAAACCTGAATCGCTTTTGGTAATGCATGCTGCGGATCTTCGCTGGCGGCCACCCATTGAGCGGCGTTCAGTGCGGCACCGTTTAACAGCCAGGCGGTGGCATCTACATCTACCGGTTGGATTAAGCCGCGCTCAATCAGTTCTGAAATGCTTTCGCGAGTGGCGTCGAGGCAGTTATTCTGACTCGGCCATTTTGTAGGATCTCCAAGAAAAGCCGGCCCATCAAGCAGAACGATGCGCCGGACTTCTTCATCCAGCGCCATCCTGATATAGGCTATCCCTTCAGCCAGAAGCTTTTGCTGGTCATCACCGGAATGTGCCGCTGCACTTTTGGCGCTTCGAGCCATTTCAGAATCAATCTGAGTAACCACCGCGGCAAGTAACCCTTTTTTATCCCCAAAATTATGGTACAGAGCCCCGCGCGTCAGGCCCACGCTGGCGGTCAAATCATCCATCGATGCTGCTGCAAATCCTTTTTCGGCGAAGGCTTTTCGTGCGGCCGCAATCAACTTTGTGCGGGTTTCTTCCATCATTTCGGCGCGGCGTTTGGCAGACATCCGGACTCCTTGCAATATACGCAGCGTATGAAGTTTGACATACGCGGCGTATGTGTGATTAAGTTTACATACGCCGCGTATATTAATTCATTTATTTATGCCGTGCACCCGCTGGCGCACATTCAAAGAAAGGATACGTTATGAACCAACCGAAACCCGTTTTCCCTGCAAATCGCCACGCTCTTTATGAGAAGCATGGTTATTCTGCCGCGATCCGCTCTGGTGATTTACTGTTTGTTTCCGGTCAGGTGGGTAGCCGGGAAGACGGTACACCTGAACCCAACTTTGCAACGCAGGTAGAGCGTGCCTTCGATAATCTTAAGGCCACACTTACCGCTGCAGGATGTACGTTTGATGATCTTATCGATGTGACAACCTTTCATACCGACCCTGAGAATCAATTTCCAACCATTATGCAGGTGAAACAAACCGTTTTCCCGGAGCCCCCGTATCCGAACTGGACAGCCGTGGGTGTTAACTGGCTGGCGGGCTTTGATTTTGAGATAAAAGTTATCGCCCGAATTCCTATACATCAGGAATGAAAACTCCACACACAGATATCAGGAGAACCGATATCTGTGTGTAAATTTGCAAACAGGTCAACTATGTCTGCTTCTGGCACACTGCGGACTTCAATATTTTGATGCAACTTCAAAACTAAATCAGTCCGGCATCCCCATTTTATTCGTTTTGCGCCGATAAGTTCAGTATTGGAGGTTAGGTATTATCTTCTCAACTCAATGTTCTCCACATGTAACCAGTTAGATAACTAGAAAGAACTCTTTAGCCATCCAATTCCCAGCAAAATAATCTCAATGCGTTTTTTAATGTGCTCTGCAATGATCCTTCGATCCTCCATTCCTGACGGCCGACTATGTGGCAATAAAGCACCAAAAACAACATCCATGAGTAAACCCGCCAAAACTTCGACATCCTCAAGATGCAGGCCGCGCTCACCGGCTGTTTTAAGTAACCATTCCATCAGCAATTCCCGAGATTTCACTGCTTTCGTTTCGTAAAGGTAATCAGAAAGCTCGGGAAAAAGAATTGATTCTCGTGTCATCAACCGCAGGATCGCTTCGCGTTCCAGTTTTTCATCGTTGCTGATATCGAGTCGGAAAATACGGAACAGGCTCTCCTCGACGGAGCACTGTTCATCAACCGGCCTGGGCAGGTCGAGTAACAAATGGCGGTATTCACTGATCACTGCAGCAAATAACGCTTTTTTATCACTGAATATCTCATAAAGGGTGCGTTTGGATATTTTGGCGCGCCGGGCGACTTCAGCTGTGCTGGTTTCTGCGAAGCCCAACTCCACGAACGCCCGATAAGCGTTTTCTATGATGGCCTGACGGCGCTGTGTATCGTCCAGAATTCTTGGTCGGCCGCGCGTAGGTGAGGACGAGGAGTCATTCAATTTCATCTTTGATTACACAATCCAGTCAGCATTTTGTAATTATGGTACTTGATAAGTACCATAAATTTGGCGAAGATATTTTCATCGATGCACATAGTGTACCTTCATCCCGGATGATTATTTTATGAAATCCTCATTGGAAAATTATCACTCTTCCGCCCTGCGAGACCCTGTGATTTTAGCGGTACTTGAAGAGATGAATGCACGCCGCAAACGTCCAGATGCATCAGCGTTTGAGGGGCCGGGCGCGCCTGATCCTGAGCTGTTTGCTGATTACGGCTTTTCAATCCACCCTGAACAGGGAGACCTGATTTACCTGCTGTGTCGCGCGATGAAAGCCACGCGCGTGGTTGATTTTGCTACGTCAGTTGGCATGTCGGCGATCTATTTTGCTGCCGCCATGCGGGACAATGGCGGTGCTTTCCAGCACATTGGGATCCTAAGCTTAGAATTCCACGTGGACAAGTTGTCGCGG
>JADMIO010852378.1_pt1 | contig 29639 bp, 9 predicted proteins | sample 8958161 | NCBI WGS metagenome assembly JADMIO01 (sample SAMN16585339, study PRJNA669376) | soil metagenome | isolation source: Crop rotation soil | place: USA: Cullars Rotation, Alabama | collected 2011 | reverse complement strand
GACAACTTGTCCACGTGGAATTCTAAGCTTAGGATCCCAATGTGCTGGAAAGTTCGCCCGCATCCAGGATACGCCGGGGGCGCTCGCCCTGCTGCAACAGATGCCGGTGTTTGTGCCGTCCGCCGATTACACCGCGCTGCGCGAGGTCTGCGGCGCCGGGGCGCCGGCGGAGGGAGACTTTGATAGCGCCCTGGATGCCGCGCTGGGGGCCACCCTCCTCGCCCTGGATACAACGCCGGAGGGGGCGGCCCGCTATCGCCTGCCATCCCTGGTGCAGGGCTACCTGCTCGACACGTTCGCCGTGCCGCCGGCCGTCGTCGGCCGGTATGTGAGCTATTTCGCTGAGTTTGCGCTCACCCATACCGGAGCGACCGATTATGAGGCGCTGGCGCAGGAGTGGCCCAATCTGCGGGCTGGCTGGGCGGCGGCCGCCCAGATCTACCAGCAGGCGGCAGCGGACGCAGGCGCGGCTGCGGTGGCGCAGCAGGCGGCTCAGTATCTGCTTGCCTACGCGCTGGGTCTGCACGAATTTGTCTTGCTGCGGGGGCTGTGGAATGACAGTCGCGCCCTCCTGGCCGCCGGTGTTGATGCCGCCCGCCAGGCCGGCCAGGCGCAGTACGAGAGCCGGATTCTGCTGGATCTCGCCAAGATCGTGGAGGAGCAGGGCGACCCGGACACGGCGCGCACGATGTACGAGCGCTGCCTGGCGCTTGCTCGCCAGGCCCAGGATCAGGACGGCACGGCGGTCGCGCTGCACCGGCTGGGCATTCTGGACGCAGAAGCGGGCCAGGACGAAGCGGCGCGCCGGCGCTACATGGAAAGCCTGACCCTGGCCCGCCAGGCGGGCAATACGGAAAGCGAGTCTTCCACGCTGCACCAGTTGGCGATCCTGGAGGCGGCAGCCGGGAACGTCGCCCAGGCGCGCCGGTACTATGCCGAAAGCCTGGCGCTGGCGCAGCGGATCACGGATGTCCAGGGCGAGGCGCGCACGCTCCACCAACTCGCGGGGCTGGACGCGACGGCAGGCGAGGTGACCGCCGCGCGGGACCGCTATGAGCAAAGCTTGCGCCTGAAGCGCCAGATCGAGGATGCGCAGGGGCAGGCGGCGACCCAGGTGATGCTGGGGAAGCTACTCTTTGATCAGGGCGAGCAGGGCGCCGGGCTGGCGCTGTTGCGCGCGGGTATCGCGCTATACCAGGATCTGGGCGCGCGGCGTGAGCTGGAGCAAGCGCGGGCGTTGTTACAGGAGCGTGAGCCCGCGCTGTAGATCTGGCCCCGGCGCTGTGCGCCGGCGAGGCATCAGAAGGGGCGACCCGTGGATCTAACCTATTTTATTACTGAGCGTTGCATTGAGATTTAAGGGATGGTTCAAATAAATTGGACAGTTTGGACTGGTTGATCGGCAGTTTCACGCCTAATATTGGCCTGAAGCCCATTCAAACTGTCCAATTTGCTCAGGCACGAACTGAACCATCCCTAATATTTTCACCCCAGAACTGAGCCTGTAACAAGCCTGCTTGTATTAGTTGAGCCCGCACAGATTGCTGTGCTCGAGCACCGCGAACGTCCCTTTCTGGAACGATTGCGATCCGCCTAGCGTATTGCGTTTATCCAATTGATACAAGCAACGATGTAACACCTTGCCCGTCTCAAACGGTCTTATTTGAGACGATTGCGATCCATTGATAAGAGAAAGTATATGTCTCACATACGATCACTGTCAGCTTTGTGCAACAGCATCCATCTATCGGTTAAAGAAGCTGGTGCTCGAAGGCAAAGCGCGTCGCGGCGGCACGCGAAGAAACATTGATCTTGCTGTAGATGGTACGTAGGTGGACGTTGACAGTATGCGGGCTAAGACTCAGCTCACGGCCGATCTCTTTGTTGGACAATCCCTGCGCTACTAAACACAACACGGTCACTTCCCGCTCCGTGAGGCCGTTGGGGTAGTCACTGACGATGGCCGGCACCTTCGGTGAGGCGAGATCGTCACGGGCCAAGACCTGATTTGTCTCCGGCTCGGCGACCGGTTTCTGGGCGTAGGTGAGCGCCTGTTCGAGTGCCATCTCCTGGCCCGCCGCCCAGGCTACCGCCCAAGTAGCCGAACCCAATTGGGCGTGGGCGGCGGCCACTGTGCGGTCATAGGCCGCGCGATCCGGCAGGGGCAGTGGGGCGGCGCGGGTTGCGCGCAACGCTGCTGCCGCTCCCCACAGCCGGGCCGCCCGTTCGGGCTGCTCGTGGGCCGCAGCCAGGCGCGCCCACTCCTCCAGGCAGTGAGCGATGCCTGCCGGAGAGTCCGTAGCCTGCCACATCGCCAGGCTCTCCAGCAGGCGGGCATGCGCGCCGCCCAGATCGCCCGCCGCCTCCGCCGCCTGCGCGAGCTTGTAGAGTACGGTAGCGCTGCCAGTTGTATCGCCCACCTCACGGTAGCGGGTCAGGCTCTCCTGCAACAAGGTTTGCGCGTCGGCTCCCGCCCCTTGGTCCAAAGCGACATCGGCGAGGTGCTGCAAGGCTGTGGCGATGCCCCACTCATCACGCAGTGCCCGGCGCAACGCCAGGCTTTCTTCCAGCAGGGCACGGGCTCGGAGAAGATCCTCCTGGCTGCGGGCGACCAGGCCCAGGTTGTCGAGTACGAGCGCAATGCCCCAACGGTCCCCCAGCAACCGCTCGATCGCCAGGCTCTCTTCAAAGAGCCGCCGCGCTTCTTCGTACTCGCCCTGGATCCAGGCCACCACTCCCAGGTTCAGGAAGGCATTGGCGATGCCCCACCAATCCCCCAATGCGCGTCGCAGCACCAGACTCTCCGTGTGCCGGGTGTGGGCAGTTGGGTAATCTCCCTGGCTGCGCGCAATCAGGCCCAGGTTGTTGAGGGCGTTAGCAATCCCCGCGTTATCCTCCAGGGTCCGATATAGTGCCAGGCTTTCCTCACTGTAAATCTGGGCCGCGCTATAATCGCCCTGTCCCCAGGCCAGCACCCCGGCCCCGTGCAAGGCGCGCGCGCGGGCTGCCGATCCGCTGTTGCCACTTATAGCTAACATGGTGGTCAAGTGCAGCCGACCCTCGCTATAGTAGCCTCGGATATACCAGAAGCGCCACAGCGCGCCGGCCAACCGCAGCCCAATCTCCCCTGCCTGCTCGCGTGCCCACTGCAAGGCGCCCCGCAAGTTATGGTGCTCCATCTCTAAGCGCAGCAACCATTGGTCCTGCGTGGCCCCCTTCAAATGCGTCTCCGCCGTTTCGGCCACAGTCAGAAAGTAAAGAGCGTGTTGCCGTCGCAGGATGGTGGCCTCACTACTCTCTACCAACCGGGCTTCCGCATACTCCTGGATCGTTTCCAGCATGCCGAACCGCGGCTCGTCTCCCGCATCCGCATTATCGGACGCGAGTGGGAAAATGAGACTTTTATCCATGAGCGAGCTAATCCCGTCCAGAATATCAATCGTCAGTGCGGGGAGCTGTTCGACCGGGTTACAGACCGCCGCGACAGCCTCCAGCGTGGCCCCTCCGGTAAATACCGCCAGGCGGCGGAACAAGCTTTGCTCGGTGGCGGGCAACAGGTCGTAGCTCCAGGCAATGGCTGCTTCCAGCGTTTGCTGGCGCGCCGGCCGATCGCGCGCTCCGCCCCTGAGGAGGGTGAGCCGCCGTTGCAACCGGGCCAGTAAGGCCTGGGGCGGGAACATCTTGATCCGGACTGCGGCCAGCTCGATTGCCAGGGGTAATCCGTCTAACCGGTGGCAGATCTCGGCAATGGCCGGGGCATTATCGTTGGTCACCTGAAAACCCGGCTGGACGGCGCGGGCGCGCTGAATAAACAGGGTAACCGCCTCAAACTGAGACAGCGTTTCGATAGACGGGAGGGGACGTGTGCTGGGCAATTGCAGTGGGGGGACCGGGAACTCGCGCTCGCCATGTAAGTGGAGGCGCGACCGGCTGGTCACCAATACTTTCAGCTCGGGCGCCTGGGTCAGGAGCATGTTTACCACCGGCCCAGCATCCAACACCTGCTCAAAGCTGTCGAATATCAGCAGAATCTGCCTGTCACGCAGGTAATCCTTGATGCTTTCCAGCAATAATTGGCCAACCACTTCACGCAGACCCAGGGTCTGCGCGAGGGTGGCAACGACCAGATCTGGGTCACGAATTGCAGCCAGACTTACCAGGAACACTCCGTCGGCAAACCGACCGTGCAGCTCATGGGCAACTTGCAGGGCCAGGCGGGTCTTGCCGATGCCGCCAGGGCCGGTGCAAGTGACCAGCCCGGTTTCTTCGTGCAGGAGCAGGGCCTTGAGGCGGGCCACTTCATGCCTTCGGCCCACCAATCGACTCCGTTCCATCGGCAGATTGTGTGGCGGGTGCTTGGGGCGCCGGCCGCGATCTAGCTCCTCTGTGACCTGCACGGCTACTTCGGCTCTATCTTTGGAGATCTCTATAGGTAGGAGTGGAGGCGGCAATTGGGATTGCAACTCATTATAGAGAGCATCCAACTCCCGCCCGGGATCGCTGTCTTTTAAACGGGATCGTGCATTGTCGATCACTATGAGCAACGCCGGGGTTCCGTTAACCAATTCATCCCAGCTTTCACTGGTCTCGATAATCGTATCAAGATCCACCACCTCGGTGGCAGAACGGACCAGGCTCGCCTTGAGCGCAGCGGGCAGGTCGGCCAACAACAGGTTGCGCCCCTCGGCCTGATCAAATAATGTGCTCCGCCCCAGCGCGTCCAGCAAACGAGTACGCTGTGGGTGGGTCAGTTGTAGCGGTAGGATGGGCATGGCGATATTCTCGCAGGGTGGGGCTGGTGCAATTCCCACATCAACTTGCTGATATTATATTATCACCCCCACTGGTATGTGTAAAGCTTTTCAGGAAACTATGTAGCCAGCCCTTCGCACCAGTGCCATTTAAAACGCAATGAATTATTCAGCCATCGTGTTCCATCTTGGACCAACATGGGGTATACTTATATGCGTATTAGGCATTAAACCTACTGATTCGAGCTAACACTATCGCTAGTTTCGGCATTATTATAGCCAGGAGTGCAAAAGACGTTTCATCGGGTCTACACTTCCTTCCACTGCATCCCATGGCGTCTTAACGCACAAACAGCGCCTGACATATAATGTGCTTCAGGGGAGGTCTGAGATGGTTACGCGCCCGACGGGGACGGTGACGTTCCTGTTCACCGACATCGAGGGCAGCACCCGCCGCTGGGAACAGCAGCCCGCCGCCATGGCCGCTGCCTTCGCCCAGCAGGAGACCCTCCTGCGCCAGGCTATCGCCTTCCATGGCGGCTATACCTACAAGCAGATTGGCGACGGTTTTCAAGCGGCCTTCCAGACTGCCCCCGCCGCCCTCGCCGCCGCCCTCGCTGCCCAACACGCCCTGCATACTGCTGACTGGGGCGCTGGCGGCCTATTGCAGGTTCGCATGGCGCTGCACACCGGCACTACCGAGGAGCGGGCCGACGACTACGTCGGCCCGCTCCTCAACCGCGCGGCCCGCTTGCTCGCCGCCGCCCATGGTGGACAGGTTCTGTTGACCGCAGCGACCTACGAACTGGTGCGCGACGTCTTGCCCCCGCAGGTGGCATTACGCGACTTGGGCGAGCACCGGCTGCGCGATCTGATCCGCCCCGAACACGTCTTCCAGGTAACAGCCGCAGGCTGGTCTGCAGACTTTCCGCCGCTGCGCACACTGGACAATCGCCCCAACAACCTCCCCCGCCAGGCGACGGCCCTCATCGGGCGCGAGCAGGAAGTGGCGAGGGTCGTGGCACTCCTGCGTCAGCCAGCGGTCACACTGGTGACCTTGACCGGGCCAGGCGGCACGGGGAAGACCCGGCTAGGGCTGCAGGTGGCCGCTGACCTACTCGATGACTTCCGAGATGGGGTCTGGTTTGTGGAGTTGGCCGCGCTCACCGACCCCGATCTCGTCGCCTCCAGCATTGCCGGGGTGCTCCACATCGCGGAGAGTGCGGGCCAGCCGCTACTGCAAAGCCTGGAGGAGTACCTGCACCAAAAGCAGGCCCTGCTGGTGCTGGATAACTTTGAGCAAGTGCTGGCGGCCGCCCCGCTGGTAGAGAGCCTACTGAAAGCGACGTCTGGTGTAAAGATCCTGGTGACCAGCCGGGTGCCGCTCGCCCTCTATGGCGAGCAGGATTACCAGGTTCCGCCGTTGAGCGTGCCCGACCCCAAGCACCTCCCTCCATTGGAACAACTCACGCAATATGAGGCGGTGCGGCTGTTCATTGAGCGGGCTCAGGCGGCCAAGACCGGCTTTGCGGTGACCAACGAGAGTGCCCCCGCGGTGGCTGAGATCTGTGTGCGGCTGGATGGCCTACCGCTGGCGATCGAGTTGGCTGCTGCACGCATCCGGTTGTTCCCGCCCACCGCTCTGCTGGCGCGGCTGGACCAGCGCTTGAAGATATTAACCGGAGGGGCGCGCAGCATGGCGGCGCGGCATCAGACACTGCGGGCAGCCATCGATTGGAGCTACCACCTACTCACACCAGGGGAACAGCAATTATTCCGCCGGCTAGCGGTGTTCCAGGGGGGCCGCACGTTGGAAGCCTTAGAAGCGGTGTGCAATGGTGCAGGGGACCTGGGGGTGGAGGTGGTGGTGGGGGTGGAGGCGCTGGTGAGCCAGAGCCTGCTGCAAGTGCGGGAAGGACTGGGCGGGGAAGCGCGGTTCTGGCTGCTGGAGACAATTCACGAGTATGCCCGCGAGCAGCTGACCGTGAGTGGCGAAGAACCGGCGGTACGGGACTACCACCTGACCTACTTCCGCGGCCGCGCTGAGGCGGCCGCGGGGCAACTGTACGGACCCAACCAAATCACTTGGCTGGAGACGCTGGCGGCGGAGCATGACAACCTGCGGGCGGCACTCGCCTGGGCCCTGCTCGATGTTCCCCAGGAAGCAGGCCTGCGGCTCGCAGCGGCTATCTGGCCGTTTTGGGAACTGCACGGCCACCTGGCGGAGGGGCGGCAGTGGCTCGAGCGGGCTTTGCAGCAGAGACTAGAGGCGCCGCCGGCGTTGCAGGCCCGGCTATGCAGCGGAGCCGGTACTCTGGCCTGGCAGCAAGCCGATTATGCCGGGGCTACCGACTATCATGCCAGGGCGCTCGAACTCTACCGCGTCATCGGCGATCAGCAGGGTGTCGCCTTTGCCCTCAACAATATTGGGGTGCAACTCATGGACCAAGGAGAGTTCGCAAAAGGATACCCGGTGCTGGCGGAAAGTTTGCACGTGCAACGCCAGATCGCGGACCAACCAGGTATCGCTAGGACGCTGAACAACCTGGGCCTCATCACTCTGTATCAGGGGGATACTGCCGAGGCTCAGCGCCTGCTAGCCGAAAGCCTGGTGCTTCACCGCCAACTCCAAGATAAAGGGGCAATTGCAGCTAACCTTGACAATCTGGGTGACGTGGCGCTAGAGGAGGGCGATCTGACGGCTGCCCAGCAGCATTTTCGGGAGAGCCTCAGCTTGCGCAGGGAGTTGGGCAGCAAAGGTCGTCTGGCCTATGGCCTGGAGGGGCTGGCGAAGACCGCAGGGGCAGCGGGCGATGGAGAACGCGCCGCCCGGTTATTTGGGGCGGCGGCGACCCTGCGTGGGACCATCGGGTCGCCCATGCCACCGGCCTTGCGCCTGGTGTACGAACAGTATCTGGCGGTGGCACGCGCGCAACTGGCGCCCGCCGCCTGGGACGCGGCCTGGGCGGACGGCCAGCGGATGCCGGTGGCGCAGGCGGTTGCATATGCTTTGGATGAGGCTGCTGATGGCTGAGCGCCCGACGGGGACAGTAACATTCCTGTTCACAGACATCGAGAGCAGCACGCGCCGCTGGGAGCAGCAGCCGACCGCCATGGCCGCCGCCTTCGCCCAGCAGGAGCGGCTCGTGCGCCGGGCCATCGCCGCCCACGGCGGCTACGCCTATAAACAGGTTGGCGATGGCTTTCAGGCCGCCTTCCAGACCGCTCCGGCGGCTCTCGCCGCCGCCGTCACCGCTCAACGCGCCCTGGCAGCCGCCGAGTGGGAGGGCGTCGAGCCGCTGCGGGTGCGGATGGCACTGCATACCGGCACCACCGAGGAGCGCGGTGACGACTATGTCGGACCCCTCCTCAACCGCGTCGCCCGGCTACTGGCCGCCGGGCATGGCGGGCAGATCCTCCTCACTCACGCCACCTACGGTCAGGTCCGCGCCGGGCTACCCACCGGGGTGAGCCTGCGTGACCTGGGTGAACGCCGTCTCAAAGACCTTATCCGGCCGGAGCCGATTTGGCAAGCGGTGATTGCAGACCTGCCGGCGCACTTCCCGCCCCTCAAGACCCTGGACGGTCGTGTCCACAACCTGCCGCGCCAGACCACCGCGCTCATCGGGCGGGAGCGGGAGCTGGCAGCGGTAGTGGGCATGCTGCGCCAGCCCGCCGTCGCGCTGGTGACGTTGACCGGGCCGGGGGGCATCGGCAAGACCCGCCTGGGCCTGCAGGTAGCCGCCCAGTTGCTGGATGAGTATGCGGACGGGGTGTGGTTCGTGGACTTGGCCGCCCTCACCGACGCGACGGTCGTGACCTCCACCGTCGCACAGGCGCTGGGGGTGGCTGAGTTGGCTGGGCGCTCCCTGCACGAAGGAGTTGTGGACTATCTGCGGGCGAAGCGGCTGCTGCTGGTGCTGGATAACTTTGAGCAGGTGCTGGCGGCGGCAGACTTGGTGGCCGCGTTGCTACAGGCCGCGCCGGGCATGAAGATCCTGGTGACCAGCCGGGTGCCGTTGCGGCTCTATGGCGAAAAGGATTACCAGGTGCCCCCGCTCACTCTGCCCGACTTGCAGCACCTCCCTCCATTAGAGCATCTCACCCAGTATGAGGCGGTGCGGCTGTTCATCGAGCGTGCTCAGGCCGCCAAATCCAGCTTCGCCGTGACCAATGCAACAGCCCGCGCGGTGGCCGAGATTTGTGTACGACTGGATGGGCTGCCGCTGGCGATTGAGTTAGCGGCGGCGCGCATCCGGCTGTTCCCGCCGGGGGCGCTGCTGACGCGGCTGGGCCAGCGGTTGCAGGTACTGACGGGAGGAGCGCGCGGTATGGCGGCGCGGCATCAGACGTTGCGAGCGGCCATTGACTGGAGCTACCAGCTCCTCACGCCAGGCGAACAGCAGTTGTTTCGCCGCTTGGCTGTCTTCCAGGGCGGCCGGACGTTAGATGCGGTCGAGGCCGTGTGCAATGGGGCGGGTGACCTGACGGAGGATGTGCTGGAGGGCATGACTTCACTGGTGGACAAGAGCCTGCTTTGGATGCTAGAAGGACCGGGCGGGGAACCGCGTTTCTGGCTGTTGGAGACCATCCACGAGTATGCGCGGGAGCAACTGGCCGCGAGTGGCGAAGAACCGGAGTTACGGAGCCACCACCTGGCCTACTTTCTCGCCCTCGCCGAAACCGCCGAGACGCAACTGGAAGGACCGCAACAGGTTGCCTGGCTGGAGTCACTGGCAGCCGAGCATGACAACTTCCGGGCGGCGTTGAACTGGGCGCTGCACGAGGCCCCAGGTGAAGAAGGTCTGCGGCTCGTGGCGGCGCTCTGGTCGTTCTGGGAAATGCACGGCCATCTGGCGGAGGGCCGGACGTGGATCGAGCGTGCGGTACAGTGGAGTGCGGCGGCGCCGCCGGGGACGCAGGCCCGCCTGTATACCGGGGCCGGCACCCTGGCCTGGCGGCAAGCCGATTATACTGCGGCCACCAGCCACCATGGCCGGGCGCTGGAACTCTATCGCGCCCTCGAGGATCAACCCGGCGTCGCTTTTGCCCTCAATAATTTGGGGATGCAACTGCTGTGCCAGGGGGCGTTCGCCCAAAGCCGTCAATTGCTGGAAGAAAGCTTGCAGGTGCGGCGCCGGCTAGGAGACCAAGCAGGCATCGCCGAGCAGCTCAACAACCTGGGCTTCCTGATTGTGTCCCAGGGGGAGGCTGCCGCCGCCCGGCCTTTGCTGCTCGAAAGTCTAGCGCTCCATCGCCGGCTCCAAAACAAGTACAAAATCGCGGGTATCCTCGACAACCTGGGCGATGTGGCCCTGCACGAGGGTGATCTCGCGGCAGCGCGGCAGTACTTTCGAGAGAGCCTGGGCTTGCACCGGGAGGTGGGCAGCCCAGCGGGACTGCCGGACGCCGTAGAGGGGCTGGCGAAGACCGCAGCGGCGCAACGCGAGGGGGAGCGTGCGGCCCGGCTCTTCGGCGCCGCCGCATCCCTGCGCGAGACGGTTGGGGCGCCCTTGCCGCCCGCTGTTCGCCCGATTTACGAACGGCACCTGGCGGCGGCGCGCGCCCTACTGGCGCCCGCCGCCTGGGACGCGGCCTGGGCCGCAGGCCAACGGATGTCGGTGGACCAGGCCGTCGCCTGTGCGTTGGAGGAGGCGGTCGATGGCTGAACGGCCCACCGGGACAGTGACGTTTCTCTTCACCGACATCGAGGGCAGCACCCGCCGCTGGGAACACCAGCCCGCCGCCATGACCCAGGCCTTCGCCCAGCAGGAACACCTGCTGCGCCAGGCTATCGCCGCCCACGGTGGCTATGCCTACAAGCAGGTTGGTGATGGCTTTCAGGCCGCCTTCCAGACTGCCCCCGCCGCCCTGGCCGCCGCCGTCGCGGCGCAACGGGCCCTCGCGGCGGCCGCGTGGGATGGGATCGACCCTGTGCGCGTGCGCATGGCGCTGCACACCGGCAGCACCGAGGAGCGCCCCGAAGACTACGTGGGACCTCCCCTCTATCGTGTGGCCCGCCTGCTGACCGCCGGACATGGCGGGCAGATCCTCCTCACCCAGGCCACGTATGAACTCGTGCGGGAGGTGTTACCCACCGGGGTGAGCCTGCGTGATCTGGGGGATCGACGCCTCAGAGACCTCATCCGGCCCGAACACGTTTGGGAAGCCGTGCTCGCCGAGGAGAGGGCGCATTTCCCGCCGTTGAAGACCCTGGACAGTCGCAGCCACAATCTGCCACGCCAGACGACCACGCTCATTGGGCGCGAGCGGGAGTGGGCGGCGGTAGTAGGGCTGTTGCGGCAGCCGGCGGTGGCGCTGCTGACGCTGACCGGGCCGGGCGGCATCGGCAAGACCCGCCTGGGTTTGCAGGTGGCCGCTGAACTGTTGGATGAATATGCCGACGGGGTGTGGTTCGTGGAGCTGGCGGCCCTCACTGATGCGGCGGTCGTGGCCTCCACGATCGCACAGACGCTGGGCGTGGCCGAAGTGGCCGGGCGCTCCTTGCTGGAGGGGGTGACCGACTATCTGCGGGCGAAGCGGCTGTTGCTGGTCCTGGATAACTTTGAGCAGGTGCTGCCGGCGGCAAACCTGGTCGAGGCCTTGCTACAGGCCGCGCCGGGGGTGAAGATCCTGGTCACCAGCCGGGTGCCGCTACACCTCTATGGCGAAAAGGAATATCCCGTGCCGCCGCTCACCGTGCCCGACCCCCAGCACCTGCCCACCCTACAGCATCTGACCGAGTACGAAGCCGTCCGCCTGTTTATCGAACGAGCGCAGGACGTGCAGCCCGACTTCGCCGTCACAGATGCGACGGCCCCGATAGTTGCTCAGATCTGCCGGCGGCTGGATGGGCTGCCACTGGCACTCGAATTGGCGGCGGCGCGAGTGCGGCTGTTTCCATTGTCCACGTTGCTCACCCGGCTTGACCAGCGCTTTCGGGTCTTGACCGGGGGGCCGCGTAACGTGAGCACGCGCCACCAGACGCTGTGGGCGGCCATTGATTGGAGCTACCAATTGTTGAGCGCCGCCGAGCAACAATTCTTCCGCCGTCTAGCCGTCTTCCAGGGGGGACGCACCCTGGACGCCTTAGACGCGGTGTGCAATGCCGACCGAGACCTGGGGGTGGATGTGTTGGCCGGAACCGAGGCGTTGGTGAGCCACAGCCTGCTGCAACAGCGGGAGGGACCGGGCGGGGACGCGCGCTTCTGGCTGCTGGAGACCATCCACGAGTATGCCCGGGAGCAGCTCGCCGCGAGTGGTGAAGAACCGGCATTACGTGACTACCACCTGGCCTACTTTCTCACCCTCGCTGAAGCGGCCGAGAAGCAACTGGAGGGACCCCAGCAGACCGTCTGGTTGGAGGCGCTGGCGGCGGAGCATGACAACCTGCGGGCGGCGCTCGCCTGGGCACTGCCTGGACCCCAGCCTGACCTGGGGCTGCGGCTGGCGGCGGCCATCTGGCCGTTCTGGGGCCTGCATGGGCACCTGGCGGAGGGGCGGACATGGCTGGCGCGCGCCGTGCTGGAGAGTGCGACCGCACTCCCCGCCTTACAGGCTCGCCTGTATACAGGCTCTGGCTCCCTGGCCTGGCGGCAAGCCGATTATGCCAGGTCGACCGAATACCATGCCCGGGCGCTGGAACTCTATCGTGCCATCGGGGATCAGCGGGGCATCGCCTTTGCGCTCAACAATGTCGGTGTGCAGTTAATGTGCCAGGGAGAGTTCACCCAATGCCGTCAATTCCTGGAGGAGAGCTTGTGCGTGCGGCGCCAGATCGGCGACCAGCCAGGCATTGCGATGATGCTCAATAACCTGGGCGTCCTCGCCCTGTACCAGGGAGATGCCGCCACCGCCCGCCCCGTGCTGGTCGAAAGCCTGGCGCTCTACCGCCAACTCCAAAACAAAAGAACCATCGCCAATACCCTCGATAATCTGGGCGATGCGGCACTGCACGAGGGAGAGTGGGGCGAGGCGCAGCAGTGCTTTCGAGAGAGCCTCGGCTTGCACCGGGAGTTGGGGAGCAAAGCCGGGCTGGCCGATGCCCTGGACGGCTTGGCCAAGACTGCGGCGGCGCAGGATCACGGCACACGCGCCGCCCGGCTCTTCGGGGCAGCGGCGACCCTGCGCGAGGTGATCGAGGCGCCCCTGTCCCCCGTCGTGCGCCGGATCTACGAACGGCATCTGGCAGCGGCGCACGCCCTCCTGGCGCCTGCTGCCTGGGACGCGGCCTGGGCGGCAGGCCAACAGATGGCACTGGACCAGGCCGTCGCCTACGCCCTGGAGCAAGACGCAGAAGGTTGAGCCGCGCTCCGCCAGGGGCCACCACAGTGCCCATTTGCTCTGGCAGCACTATTAAAGATCGATGCCACTGCCTCCACCAGCACCATCGCCTACCCCCTATCCCGATCCCCGATAAGCCGGCTACTCATCTATTCCCCGTAAGCATCTTTGTGTTTGGCTATCAGCCACTCCTACCTCATTTGAGGTAGTCCGCGATCAGGTAGAAATACTCGATCGAGTGATGCTCCCATCTCCGCAGCGCCCTATACTGAAGTATGCCCGCAACAACTGCTCCACTATGAGCGGGGGAAGTGCGCGTCAACGATGCGAGCAATAAAGCATGGACGAGCCGGTACCACGCGCTCGGCGTAATGTCATAGCCCACATGTGCCAGGATCGTGCGGGCATTAAAGATGTTGGTAAGGAGACCACGAGCATGTCTGCTACTATCGATCAACAAAAAGGCCGCAAGCCCCGGCTTTCTACGCTCATGCTGGCTAATATTTTGGTGGCCGTAGCCATGCTCCTGCTCACCGGGTCCGCCGTTGCCATTTCTGTCGTTGATCCATCGGCAACCCCAACGCAATCCCTTAGTATAGCACCGGCGGGCACTCCCCTTCCCTCGGGATCAGATATGACCGCGGTGGTCACGCTGCGGGGACATGTTCTTTTGCAAGGCCGGCCGACCCCACCCGATCCGCTGTGGAGCGTGGCGGTGTCCGGGACCTTGAGTTTGGCGGGAGGCGGCCCGGCCTTCGACTATCTCACCTTCACGGACCCCAGCGGCTACTACACCGTGACCACCCTTCTCGCCCCCGGCGACTATCTCTGGCATATCCAAAGTGCGCAGACACTCGCCAACGGCGGCACTGTCTCTCTGGCCGAGGGGCTGAATGTGGTCGAAATCGGCACGTTGCGTACCGGCGATGCCAATGGCGACAACTGCGTCAACGTCAGCGATTTTACCCTCCTGCGCACCACCTACGGCAAATCAGTGCGCGACCTCGGCTACGATCCGCGCGCCGATTTCGATGACAACGATGTCGTCGATATTGCCGATTTCACCTTGCTGCGGGCGAACTTCGGGCAGTGCGGCGCCGCGCCGATCAGCACCCCCACTCCTACGCCGCCCCTGCCGCCGGACCCCGCGCAGGTGGCCCCGCCGCTGGATCCCTATGTCGCCACGGATCTCCTCACCGCGTCGGCGTTTCTCTACAGCGGCCCCAACCCGATCCAGACCGGTGTGGTGTCGGGCACCATCGAGCTGACCCGGGTGGCGGTGCTGCGCGGCAGGGTGCTCACGCGCGATGAACAGCCGCTCGCCGGGGTCATGATCACGGTGCTCGACCACCCGGAGTTCGGCCAGACGCGCAGCCGCGCCGACGGCATGTTCGACCTGGCCGTCAATGGCGGCGGCCGGCTCACGCTCCACTACGGCAAGGACGGCTATCTCACGGCGCAACGCCAGGTGCAGGCGCCCTGGCAAGACTACAAGCAGGCGCCCGATGTCGTGCTCATCCCGCTCGATCCGAACGTCACGGTCATCGATCTACAGGCCAGCAGCCCGATGCAAGTAGCCTACGGCAGCGTCGTCTCCGATACCGACGGCATGCGGCAGCAGCGGCTGTTCTTCCCCGCCGGCACCACGGCCGTGATGACCCTGCCTGGCGGACTGACCCAGCCCCTGACCATCCTGCACGTGCGCAGCACGGAGTACACCGTGGGCGCCACCGGCCCCGAAGCCATGCCGGGAGACCTGCCGCCGAACTCGGCGTACACCTACGCCGCCGAGTTCAGCGTGGACGAGGCCCGGGCGGCGGGGGCCGGCGGGGTGGGTTTCAACCCGCCGATCCTCTCCTATCAGAGGAACTTCCTCGACTTCCCGGTCGGCGGCGACGTGCCGATCGGCTATTACGATAAGACGGAGGGGATGTGGGTCGCCGGCGCGGACGGGCGGGTGATCGCGATTCTGAGCGTCACCGGCGGGCTGGCGAACCTGGACACCGACGGCGATGGGCAGGTGGACAACGGCGTGAGCCTGGGCGTGACTACCGCCGAGCGCCAGACCCTCGCCACACTCTACGCGGAGGGCGGGAGCCTGTGGCGCGTGCCCACCGCGCACTTCACCCCCTGGGACTACAACTGGCCTTATGGCCCCCCGTTTGATGCCGGCCCGCCGCCAAGCGCAACGGCCACCACAGACCGCGATAATGATAAGAATAGTTGTGAAGACGGCTCGATCATCGGATGCCAGGACCAGACGCTGGGCGAGGTCGTGGACTTGGTCGGGGTGCCCTTCCAACTGCACTACCAGAGCGAGCGGATGCCGGGGCACCAAACCCGCAACACCCTGCACATTCCGATCAGCGAGGCGGCGCTACCGGCCAGCCTGCGGACGATCAATGTGGAGGTCGCTATCGCCGGGCGGACGATAGCGCGGAGCTTCACTCCCACGCCGAACCAGCGCTATACCTTTACCTGGGACGGGTTGGACGGCTACGGCCGCGCGGCGCCGGGCTGCCTGCCGGTGCAGGGCCGCACCCGCTATGTCTATCCCGCAAGTTACCAGGGTACGCGGGCGGATTTTAGCAATAGCTTCGGGCGCTTCGGCAGCCAGGTATCGCTCGACGCCAGCCGCCCCCAACTGGAGATCGGGCTGGCGCGGACCTGGCAGGCCGCCGGCTGCCTGGGCGGCTGGGCGCCCCCGCAGCAGGAGCTGGGCGGCTGGAGCCTGAGTGTTCACCATGCCTATGACCCCAATCAGAAACGGCTCTATCTCGGCACGGGCGGCAAGCGCAGCGCCCAGGACATCGGGCGGGTGATCAACACCGCCGCCGGGAACGGCACGATCGGCTATGGCGGCGACGGCGGCCCTGCCACCCAGGCCCAACTGCGCTACCCCACCGATGCCGCGCTGGCGCCCGACGGCACGCTCTACCTGGCCGACCAGCAGAACCATCGCATCCGCCGCATCGGCCCGGACGGCATCATCACCACCGTGGCGGGCAACGGCAATCCCGGCTTCAGCGGCGACGGCGGCCCGGCCACCCAGGCCCGGCTCTACAACCCCTATGCCGTCGCGCTCGGCCCCGACGGTAGCCTCTACATCGCCGACAGCGACAACCACCGCGTCCGCCGCGTCGGCCCCGATGGGATCATCACCACCGTGGCCGGCACCGGGAGCGCCGGCTTCAGCGGCGACGATGGCCCCGCCACGGCGGCGCGCCTGGCGAACCCTTCCGGCGTGGCCGTGGGACCGGACGGCGCTCTGTACATCGCCGACACCGACAACAACCGCGTGCGGCAGGTGGGCACGGACGGGATCATCGTCACGGTGGCCGGCAGCGACTCCGCCGGCGGGTACGGCGGCGACGGCGGCCCGGCCTGGCAGGCGCGCCTATATCACCCGATCCGCGTGGTGGTCGATCCTGACGGCGTGCTCTACATCGCCGACCTGGTGAACCACCGCGTGCGGCGGGTCGGCGTGGACGGCACGATCACCACGCTGGCCGGCACCGGGGTCCCCGGCTACAGCGGCGACGGCGGCCCCGCCACCCAGGCCCAACTGTACAGCCCGATCGGGCTGGCCCTGGACACCACTGGCGGCCTCTACATCGCCGATTCCTACAACAGCCGCATCCGCCATGTGGGGACCGACGGCATCATTAACTCGCTGGCGGGCACCGGCGCGAGCGGCTACAGCGGCGATGGCGGCCTGGCCGGCGCCGCGCAGTTGAACCGCCCCACCGGCGTGCGGGTCAGCCCCGGTGGGGACGTGTATGTCGCCGACACCAATGCCTCGCGCCTGCGCCGGATCGCGCCCGCGCTGGCGGGGCTGTCCGCCGCAGAGATCCTCATCCCGGCCGAGGATGGCAGCGAGGTTTACGTCTTCAACGGCGCGGGGCGGCACCTGCGCACCCTGGACGCCCTCACGAACGCCGTGCGCTACCGCTTCACCTATGACCCCGCCAACCGCCTTGTCGCCATCGCCGACGGCGATAACAATATCACCACCATCGAGCGGGACCCCGACGGCCGGCCCACCGCGATCATCAGCCCCTACAACCAGCGCACCACGCTCACATTGGGTCCGGATGGCTACCTCGCCAGCGTCACCAACCCGGCGGAGGAAAGCACACAGTTCGAATACCGCGCCGGCGGCCTGCTCGCCAGCATGACCGATCCCCGCGAAGGGGTCCATCAGTACGAATATGACCCGGCGGGCCGGCTGATCCGCGATGAGAACCCCGCCGGCGGGGTCAAGACCCTCGCGCGCGTCGTCCAGGGCGACGTCTACACGGTGACGGTCGCCACCCTGCTGACCGGCACGACCACCTATACCAACACCTACCGGGTCGAGCGGCTGGCGAACGACGAGCAGCGGCGGGTGAACATCGACCCGGCGGGCCTGCGCACCGAAACCCTCATCCGCGCCGATGGCAGCCACACCACAACCGCCCCCGACGGCACGAGCACGACCATCTCCTTCGGCCCGGACCCCCGCTGGGGGATGCAGGCCCCGCTGGTCCGTTTCACAACCTATACCACGCCGGGCGGACGCACGGGAACGATCACGCAACAGCAGGTCGTGCAACTGGCCCAGCCCAGCGATCCCTTGAGCTTGCAGGCCATGACCAGCACGACCACGATCAACGGCCAGACTTTCGCCACCCGCTACACGGCCGCCACGCGCGGCATCACCACGACCACGGCGGCAGGGCGCCAGAGCTTCATCACGCTGGATGCGAAAGGCCGCCCGATTCAGACCAACGTGGCCGGCCTCGCGTCCACGCAATTTGCTTACGACGGAAATGGGCGACTCATCAGCACCACACAGGGCAGCGGAGTAGGGGCGCGCACCGCCAGCTTTCTCTACAACAGCGCCGGCTACGCGCAAACGATCACCGATCCCATCGGCAGCCTGCTGAACCTGGCTTACGACGCTGTGGGGCGGGTGCTCACCACGACCCTCCCGGATGGCCGTACCATCTCCTACAGTTACGATGCCAATAGCAATCTCACCTCGTTGACGCCGCCCGGGCGCCCGGCGCACGGCTTCACATATACTCCGGTGGACCAGACAGAAGCTTACATCCCTCCCGCTGTGGGTGCGGGCGGCAATGAGACGCGCTATATCTACAATCGGGATCGCCAGCTCGACCAGGTGACGCGCCCAGACGAAGCCACAATCACGGTAGACTACGATAATGCCGGTCGGGTTGCCACCCTGACCCATCCTGGCGGCACCCTCACGATGGGGTACGATGCGGTGACCGGCAACTTGCTGCACATTGCTGCTCCCGGCAGCGTCACCACGACCTACAGCTATGATGGGGCTTTGCCGACCGGGACCACCTGGACGGGTCCCATCGCCGGCAGCGTGAGCCGGACATTCAACAACAACCTCCGCATCGATTCTGAAAGTGTCAATGGCGGCAACACCGTCAGCTTCCAATATGACCAGGTTGATTTGCTGAGGGTCGCCGGCCCCCTGACCCTGACCCGCAATCCCCAGAATGGCCTGCTGACCGGGAGTGTATTGGGGACGGTGACCGACACCTGGGGCTACAACAGCTTCGGGGAGATGACCTCCTACAGCGCGGCACGCAGCGGGGCGGGCCTGTACGCTGCCCAATATGGGCGCGACAACCTGGGCCGGATCATCACGAAAACCGAGATGATCAGCGGGGTCACCAGCAATTATACCTACACCTACGATCTGGCCGGTCGCCTGACCAACGTCGTGCAAGATGGTGGGCCGACCGCCGAGTACAGCTACGACGCCAACGGCAACCGGCTGGCCTACACCAGCACCGTCGGCACTGTCATCGGTGACTACGACGACCAGGATCGATTGCTCCAGTACGGCACCACGGTTTATACCTACACGGCGAATGGGGAACTCCTGAGCAAAATTGACCCGGAGATCGGCCAGACGACCTATAACTATGATGTGCTGGGGAACCTCCGCGCCGTCACCTTGCCGAACGGCACGCTGATCGAGTATCTCATCGACGGCCAAAACCGGCGCATCGGCAAGCAGGTCCAGGGAGTGATCACGCAAAGTTTCCTGTATGCGGATCAACTGCGCGTGATAGCCGAATTAACTGGGACGAACACTATTGTCAGCCGCTTTGTCTACGGCAGCCGGGGCAACGTGCCGGACTACATGATTAAGAATGGGGTGACGTACCGCATCATCGCCGACCATCTGGGCAGCCCGCGCCTCATTGTGAACACGGCGAACGGGCAGATCATGCAGCGCATGGACTACGACGCTTTTGGAAATGTTCTCACGGACACCAACCCTGGCTTCCAACCGCTCGGCTTCGCCGGTGGCCTGTATGATCGTGATAGTCAGTTGGTTCGCTTCGGAGTACGAGACTATGATGCTGAAATCGGGCGCTGGACGGTGAAAGATCCAATTGGTCTCTCTGGAGGAGATACAAACTTCTATGCTTACGTGGTGAATAATCCAATAAATAATCTAGATCCACGTGGGACAGATTACCTGACACAGCAAGAGATCGAGCAGCTTCTTACAACTGCACAAAGTTGGCAAGGCACCGACTATGCATTTGATACCCCGGGTAACCCCTATAAAGGCGCAGGAGCTACAAAGGGGGTAGAAGCTGACTGCTCAGGATCGACTTGGCGAATCTTCGAAGAAACAGGTTTTGGTTATGGTAGCTACGCAAACACGAAAACATTTGTCTCTCAAAAGGAGGCTTACTTCGATCGTGTGACAACCCCACAAACAGGTGATGTTGTATTGTTCTACAACTCTAACGGCGTACCTCAACATATGGGGATCGTAGATTATGATACTAATTGGTTTTGGAACGCGTCACAGAGTAAAGACGATTATGTACTATCAAAGATGAATTCGGGATATTGGGGGCAGCGCAGCAGAGAATATTATCGATACAATAAAAATAAAAATTCCTGTAGTTGTGGTGGATAACATTTGGAGGTGGGGAAATGCCAATCATCTTAACCAAAGCAAGAGATCAAAGGTATGTTTTGCGTTCCTTGATGCAAGTTGCACTGCTAGTTGGTCTAGCCTGGTTACTGCAAATAGGAGCTAGCTCAAATTCAGATGATCACCGCGTAGTGGCAGCCGCTCTAGAAAGTAGGCCACGTCCGAATGAGGGGCACCTGACCACAGGCTCCATCTGGTGTGTTGCCACCAGCGGTGTGACGAGCACGCCGTGCGCTAACGCCACACCCTTCCCCGCGATCCAGGCCGCTGTAGACGCCGCCACCGACGGCGATGAGATTCGCATCGCGCAGGGCACCTACACCGGCGCGGGCACAGCGGTGGTCAGCAGCACTAAAGCGCTTATGCTGACCGGGGGCTATCCGGGGGGCGCCGGCGGGTGGGACACGTCTACCAGCCCGACCGCGACCATCATCGACGGCCAGGGCGCCCGGCATGGGCTCGCCGTGGGCGGGGCCGTCAGCATGACCGTCCAGAACCTCGTCGTCCATAACGGCGGCATCCTCAATCCGTCCGGCACGATCCAGGTGCAGACTGGCACGCTGACTATCCGCGACGGGGGCGCCCCCATCGGGGGCACCAGCAACGGCCACTTCAACATCGCCGCCGGAGCTTTGCTGAGCTTTCCGAGCGGCAATGTCACGCTGGACACGGGAACCACCCTCGCCGGGGGCGGCACCGCGCGCGTGGCCGGGGCAACCGTCACGCTCTCCAGTACGGTGAGCGCCCAGAACCTCGAGCTGACCAGCGGGATCATCAACGGCAACGGCACGCTCACCACCACGGGCGTGCTCACCTGGACGGGCGGGACCTTGCGCGGCTCCGGCAATACGACGCTCCCCGTAGGGGCGACCCTGGTCATCGCCGGCGAGCATACCAAATTCCTGCGGGATACGCGGGCGCTAATCAACCAGGGCACCGCCCGGTGGAGCGGCGGCGGCGGCCTGACGTTCGCCGATGATGCCGTGTTCAGCAACAGCGGCACCCTGGAGTTGCATAGCGACGTAACGCTGGCGCGGAACAGTGGCGGGCCGCTCTTCGCCAACAGCGGGCTGCTGCGCAAGCTGACCAGCGGCGGCACCACGACCCTCGGCGTGCAACTCGACAACAGCGGCGCGGTCGAAGTGCAGACCGGCACGCTGCAACTGATCCACGGCAGCACCAGCAGCGGCAGCCTCACCCTGGCGGCGGGGGCGGCGCTGGAGTTCATCGGTGGTGAGCACACATTCACGTCCAGTTCCAGCCTCACCTGCGCCGGCACCCTGCGCGTCAGCAACGTCAGCACCATCGTGCAGTTCGACGGCACCTACAGCCTCACCGGCCCGCTGTTCAGCGTCAACCGCGGCACGGTCCACTTCAACAACCCCGCCGGGGCCACGGTCGCGCTGACCCACCTCGCGCTGACCAGCGGCACCGCCAACGTTAATATTCCCGCCACCGTCATGACCACCACACTCGGGCCGGACGAGTTCTTAAATTCCGGCACGCTGGGGGGCAGCGGCACACTGACGACCACGACGCGCTTCATCTGGACGACAGACAGCACGCAGCGCGGCACGGGGCGCACGGTCATCGCCCCCGGTGCCACCCTCCTCCTCACCGGCGACCGCGGCAGGTCCCTACGGGATACGCGGATGGTGATCAACCAGGGCACCGGCGTGTGGAGCGGCGGCGGGGGCCTGACGTTCGCCGATGATGCCGTGTTCAGCAACAGCGGCACCCTGGAGTTGCACAGCGATGTGACGCTGGCGCGGGTCAGCGGGGGGCCGGTCTTCGCCAACAGCGGGCTGCTGCGCAAGCTGACCAGCCCCGGCACGACCGTCTTCGCCGTGCAGCTCGACAACAGCGGCACGGTCGAGGTACAGACCGGCACGCTGCAACTGAGCACCGGCAGCACCAGCAGCGGCAGCGTCCTGGTCCCGGCGGGGACGGCGCTGGAATTCACCGGCGGCGACCACGTGTTCACGCCCGGCTCCACCCTCACCAGCGCGGGCACTCTGCGGGTCAGCAGCGGCTCCGTGCTGTTCGACGGCGCCTCCAGCCTCACCGGGCCGCTGCTGGGCGTCAGCGGCGGCACGGTCACCTTCAACAACCCCGCCGAGGTGGTGGCGGTGGCGCACCTCGCGCTGACCGGCGGCACCACCAACATCAACATTCCCGCCACGGTCATGACCACCACGCTCGGCGTAGACGCCTGCTGTGGCGTGACGCTGGGGGGCAGCGGTACGCTGACCACCACGACGCGCTTCATCTGGACGGGCGACGGCATACAGCGCGGCACAGGGCGCACGGTCATTCCCGCCGGCGCCACCCTGCTCATCACCGGCGCCCGCGACAAGACCCTGGACACCCGGACCCTGACCAATGCCGGCACCGCGACCTGGAGCAGCGCCAGTACCCTGCGCGGCAGCAACGGGGCGGCGATCATCAACACCGGCACCTTCCTGCTGGAGACCGACGGTTCCTGGACTGTTACCACCAACCCGCCGCCGAGCTTCACCAATGCCGGCCTGCTACGCAAGACGGGGGGGACCGGTACCAACGCCATCGGCTGGAGCTTCACCAACAACCGCACCGTCGAAGTGCTGACGGGCACCATGCAGCTCTCCGGTGGGGGGGCGAGTCATGCGTATTGGTCCATCCTGCCCGGCGCGCTGCTCGACTTCGCCGGCAATACCTATGCGCTCAACACCGGGACCAATATTATCGGCGGCGGGGTCGCCCGCATCACGAGCGGGACCGTGCTGGTCAACGGCACGGCGCGGCTGCGCGCTCTGGAATTGACGGGCGGCAGCCTGAGCGGCGACGGCAACCTGGCGATTACCGACCAATTGACCTGGACCGGCGGCACGATGGCCGGCGCCGGCTCCACCAGTACCGGGGAGACCGCAGCGACGTATATCAGCGGGCCGGGCACGAAATATCTGGACGGGCGCACGCTGAACAACGCCGGCCTCGCCGTGTGGAGCGGCGCGGGCGATCTCAATTTTTCGAATAGTGCCGTGCTCAACAATACGGGCACCTTCGACGTGGGGAATGACCGCGCCCTGGCACACGGGTCTGGCGGCAGCTCCACCTTTTATAATGATGGCATCTTCACCAAATCAGCGGGCACCGGCACCACCACCAGTGGCGTGATCTTTCTCAACGCGGGCACCGTCGAGATCCTGACCGGCACGGCAAATTTCAGTGGCGGCTATAACCAGATCGCCGGGACGCTGCGGTTGAGCGGCGGGAATGTCGCCGGGGGAACGCTCAACCTGCAAGGCGGCGCGCTCACCGGGAGCGGGGTAATCACCGGCACGATCGCCAACGCCGGCCTGGTCAGCCCCGGCCCCGCCACGGGGGTGCTCACCGTCAACGGGAATTACCTGCAAGGGCCGGCCGGCCTGCTCCATCTGGACATCGGCGGCTACGCGCCGGGGACCGGGCATGACCGGCTGGCGGTCGGCGGCACCGCGACGCTGGGCGGCGGGCTGGACCTGGGTCTGGTGAACGGCTTCACACCGAACGTAGGCGATTCCTTTCCCGTCATCACCTACGCGGCGCGCACCGGGACGTTCGCCGCGCTGACCGGCTACGATCTCGGCGGCGGACGTTACTTCACCACCGATTACACGCCGACCAACCTGACCCTGACCGTGCTGGGAACTCCGCCTACCCCGACGCCGACCAGCACCCCGACGAATACACCGACGCACACCCCGACCAGCACGCGGACCAGCACCCCGACGAATACGCCGACAAATACGCCGACGAGCACCTCGACGCGCACGCAGTCGGCATCGGCCACGGCGACGATGACCCTCACCCCGCATACGCCGGTCCCGACGAGCACCCCCACCGGCACCAGTTCGCCGACGTCATCCCCCACGAGCACGCGGACGCGCACCGCCACCCGCACCCCCGGCAACCCGACCGCGACGGCGAGCGCCACCATCACGCCGCCGCCCACCCGCACGCCCAGCCCCACGCCCGTCGCCGATGCCTTCCTGCTGCTGGTGCCCCAACCCGGCGCCCCGCCGAACGGGGGTACCGTAGAGGCGCAGCAGAAGTTCGTGCTCGATCTCTACGTCAACGCCGGCAGCCATCCCGACGTCGTGGCGCTGCAAAGCTACCTGACGTTTACCCAGGCCCTCTTGCAAAATGTCGAGTTGGCCGGCGTGGGGTGTGTGGAGACGACACTGGTTGTGCCGGATCTGACGACCCTGGGGCAGGTATTGCAAAACGAGGTCTGCAACAGCCCCACTCCCTGTAACGGAGGTGCCAACCCGCCGGGCGGTTCCATCGCTTACGCTGCGGCCAGCTTCGGGGCCGGCGGGGGCGGGCTGTTCCGGGTCGCGCAGATTGCCCTGTGTGGCACCGGGTCGGGTCCCGCCCGCCTGCACTGGCAGTTCACTCCACCCGATCCGCCCGGACGCAATACGCGGATTGAAACGGGGGCGGGCGCCGCCGTCGAAGGGCGCACGCTGTTCGTGGATTACCTGATCAACGTCGTGGGACCCACGCCGACCAGCACGCCGAGCGGAACCGTCACCTCGACGAGCACCGTGACGCCTACTTCCAGCGCGACGCCGTCGGTTACCAGTACGGCGAGCGCCATGCCGACTCCGACCATGACCGCCAGCCCCACCGGCACGCCGAGCGCCACGCTGACCCCGCCGCCGACCCACACGCCGAGCGCTACGCCCCCGGTGACCAGTACGGCGACGCCGGGGCCGGTGTTGGTGGGGCATGTGCTGTGGCAAGGCCGCCCGTCCCAGCCCGATCCATTGCATCAACTGCCCATCACGCTCACCCTCCATTCGGGCGCCACGGCAGTCACCTATCCGAATCTGACCACCGATGCCGGCGGCGTCTTTACCGTACCCGTGGGTCTGCTGCCGGCGGGCGAATATGCCTGGTGGGTGAAAGGGCCGCAGTACCTGGCGACCGCCGGCAGTCTCCAATTGACGGGCGCTCCCGTCACCCAGCAGGAAATGGGCTTGCAACGGGCGGGTGACGTGAATAATGACAATATCGTGGACATCGTCGACTTCACACTGCTGCGCGCCGGCTTCGGCCAGGGCTGTGGTGATCCGGGCTACGACGGGCGGGCCGACTTCACCGGAAATTGTCTGGTGGACATTGTCGATTTCACCCTGTTGCGCGCCAACTTCGGCCAGGCCGGCCCCCCGCCCCCCACCGGGGCCGGGGCCGTTGCCGGTGTGGGTGTGGCCCCTCCTCCGCGTGGGGAGAAGCAGAAATAGAGGGAGGTGAAGAGACCAAAAAGCCGGATCCCCGTGAAAAGAGGGGCAGGGGACCGATCCGCCTGCGGCGGATCGGTCCCCTGCCCCTCTTTTCATTTCTTGCGACACATGATCCCCAGAGTTTAGCGAAAAGTAGCGCCCCGGGTACCACCTCTAGTTAATTCGAGTAAGGGGCCGCGCAGCAGAAATACTCGATCGAGTGATGAATTGCCGGACAAAGTACCCTACACTAAAACCAGCGAGCAATAAACCGCGCCGAACCCCCGACGGGTCAGGTCTGCTGCGGTGCCTTGTTACCATGAAGCAGGCGAAAGGAGGGAATCCGCACGAGCAACACGACTACACATGCTGTACGCCGGTCGTAGCGTCTACTCCGGGGAGCAGCCAGGCCGTTGAGCAACAAATCGGAATATGCAAAATCACCCCGTATGGAAGCGTATGTGTCGGCCTATCGGTCTAGTTTACTCTACTCTATAGGAATATCCTCATATCGAAAGGAGAAATTGGATGCGCACTTTACAATCGCACCGGCTGAAGCCGCTACTGAGGTTAGGGATGTTAGCCTTCCTGGGTCTGCTGATGGGTTTATCTGGTTCCACGCTGGCCCTGGCAGAGATCGACGGCGGCAAACTGATGGGATCGGGTGTAGCCGGCGGTGGCTGGATAACTGCCGCGCCCTTGCCCGAAAACCTGGGCAGCTATGCCTTCGCCCAGAACGGGCAGGACTTCTATGTGATCGGCGGTGCCAACAACAATCCCACCTCGGAAGTGAACAACTTGCGCCGCTATAATGTCCTCAGCAACACCTGGGTGGAACTGGCCCCCATGCCTGCCGTAGCGCAGGCGCAGGCCGCTGCCTTCTACAACGGCAAGATCTACGTGGCGGGCGGTTATTACTTCGGACCTTTGTACGCATTGCGCATTTACGATGTCGCGACCAACACCTGGACGGACGGCGCTTTGCTGCCGATGGAGGCTATCGATGCCGCCGCCGGAGCCTATAACGGCCGGTTCTACGTGGTAGGAGGGGAAACAACCCCCAACCTGACCCAGGTATACGACATCGCCACCAACAGTTGGAGCACCGGCTCTCCGCCTCCCGCTCCCAGCATGGCGACTGGCTACACCCAGATCGGACAGTACCTGTACATCGTCGGCGGCTACTTGTGCCCGCCCCCCTTCTCGAGTTGCACCAACAGCACGGCGAGCCGGCGGCTGGATATGGCGGTCGGCACCTGGAGCACCGGCCCGACCTTCACGATGGCGCGCGCGCTCTTCGCCCTGGCGACGGATGGGACCAAGCTCTACGCCGTGGGCGGGGATCTGGATGGGGGCAGCGATGAGAACCCCACGGACGAGGTCGATGAACTGGCGCTGGCAAGCTGGCCCGCCGGCACATGGGTCGTCTCCGGCCCCAGTCTGCCGGCACCGCGCCTGAGCAACCGGGCGGGGTTCTTCAGCACGGCGCGCGGCGGCGGCGAGATCTGGAGTGTCGGTGGGGGCGTGTATTACAACTTCGGGCTGGATAATCTCTATCTCGTCCTGCCACATCCCACCACCACCGCGACCCGCACCGCGACCCGCACCGCCACGCGCACCGTCACCACCACCGCCACCGCGACCCGCACCGCCACCACCATCCCCACCACTGCCACCCGCACTGCCACCACCATCCCCACCACTACTGTCACCGCGCCGCCGGGGGCGACGCACACGGTGACTGCGGTTCCCACGGCTACTGCCACCGCCATCACGCCACCGGGGGCGACGCACACGGCGACCGCAGTTCCCCCGGCTACTGCCACCGCGCCGCCGGCGGCGACGCATACGGTGACCGCCGCCCCGACGGCCACGGTCTGCCCGATCCAGTTCAGTGATGTGCCGCCGAGCAACGCGTTCTACCCCTTCATCCGCTGTTTGGCCTGCCGGGGAGTGATCAGCGGTTACAGCGATGGCACCTTCGGATGGCAGTATGATGTGACCCGCGGCCAGCTCGCTAAAATCATCGCCCAGGCTGCGGGTCTGATCAACACGATCCCTTCGACGCAGGAAACCTTTGCGGATGTGCCGAACAGCAACGCCTTCTGGCTGTTTGTCGAGCGCCTGGCGGGCACGGGGGCGATCAGCGGCTATTCCTGTGGTGGGCCCGGCGAACCTTGCGGGCCGGGCAACAAACCCTACTTCCGCTGGAGCGCCCAGGCCACGCGGGGGCAAATCGCCAAGATCGATGCCCTCGCGGCGAACATCGGCGACCCCATCCCGACTCCGCAGCAAACGTTCAGCGACGTGCCCAGCAGCAATGCCTTCTGGGTCTTCGTCGAGCGGCTGGCCGGGCGGGGCATCATCAATGGCTATGCCTGTGGCGGATCAGGGGAACCCTGCGATCCCGCCCAACGGCCCTACTTCCGCTGGGGCGCGAATGCCACCCGCAGCCAGATGTCCAAGATCGCCGCCAACACCTTCTTCCCCAACTGCCAAACGCCGGGGCAACGATAGTAACCCGGCCCATGCACAAGAGGCCGCCTCAGCGTCGAGGCGGCCTCTCATCATGCACTGACCTCCTATGCAGGGGGACACGATCCCGCAGGACGCGAGTCGGGTGGAATAAGGGAGACAGAGTTGCCTAAAGTGAGGTGAGGGCGGGCCTGGCGGCACGGCCGCGACCCCCACGTACCAGAGGCAAACTCGGTGGGCGTCAGGCCACACGGTTGCAGCGCCCGCTACCGGGGCTTGTCTGCTCTGACGTAGCGATAGAGGGTGGACTTGGAGATCTGGAGCGTGCGCAAAATGTCCGCGACGGAGTTGCTTTTGTCCGCATACAGCGCGTGGAGCAACTTCAGTTTCTTCGCGTCCAGCTTGCGGGGCGGCCCCCTGCCGACCGCGGGCACGCGCGGCCCGCAGACCAGCCTGGGTGCGCTCGCGGATGAGATCCCGTTCGAACTCGGCCAAGGCCCCGAAGACATGGAAGATGAGCTTGCCCCCGGAGTTGGTCGTATCGATCTGCTCCGTGAGGCTCTGAAACCCGATACCACGCGCTTGCAGCAACGTGACGGTCTCAATCAAGTGCCCCAGCGATCGGCCCAGCCGATCCAGCTTCCACACCACCAGCGTATCGCCGGGCGCATAAACGCGAGAGCCTCGGCCAGCCCGATCCGCTCCTGCGTACTCCACTTGGCCCCACTGATGGTATCCGTGAAGACCCGCTCACAACCGACCTGCTGTAAGGCGTCTTGCTGCAGAGCGAGGGTCTGCTCGTGAGTGGAAATGCGCGCATAGCCGACTAACATCGGGGTTACCTGCCGTGCTAGCAATCCAGATACCTGCCATAGTAATAGAGTATCAAAACTCGGTGTAGAATGCAAGATATGAAACGTTGATTCTGAAACAGGTTTTGGCACAGATGATACGTGGTGAGTAGGCACGATTCCAGCTTGTGTTAATACATAGTAGTAGAAGTATCAAAAACGGAGCAGCGTGTTGAAAAACCCAGGTCCGGCGGCGGAGCAGTGTGCGGGAAGCCCGGTTAAGCGGCATTTGCCCCGCGATTGATGGGCCGACAGGCACGAAAATGGTCAATCGAGGATCGGCTAAGACGTCTTCCGACCAGCGGGAACCGCCTTTTGGGAGTTTTTCAACGGGCTGGGAGGGTTTTCGCACTTAGGCGCAGCCATCCCTGGGTTCGGCCGCGTCTCGGTTCGGTAGAATCGGTGCCGACTGTCTCGCGTCCCGGCTATACGGCCCAGAATGAGCAAACGTGTCACGAGGGGCAATGTACGACCGAATATAGGGCGGCGAGCCTGGCCCTCTGGCGTGCCCTGCCGCCCGGCGCGGGCCTGGCCCGCGCCGGGTGTACCCTGGCCTGGACCCGGCTGGCGCAGGGCGCGCTGGCCGAGGCGCACACTCTGGCCCAGGAGGGGCTGGCGCTGGCCCGGCAGCATGGCTCGCTCGCCGGCCGGGCCTGGGCGCTGCATATCCTGGGCCATGTGGAGCGCAACCGGGGCGCGGCCACGGCGGCCACGGCGGCCTTCAGCGAAGCGCTGGCCCTCTGGCAGGCGCTGGACCACGCCCGCGACAGCGCCTGGGTGCTGCTCAACCTGGGCGAGGTGGCGCGCAGCCAGGGCGATCTGCTCCAGGCGGCGCCGCTCTACGCGGCGGGGCAGGCGCGCTTCCAGGCCCTCGACGACCTGGCGGGGGTGGTCTGGAGCCGGCGCAATCTGGGCTTCATCGCCCTGGCGCAAGGCGCGGATGATGAGGCGGCAGCGCACTTTGCGGCCACGCTGGCCCTCTACCAGCAGGTGGGCAACCGGCGCGGGTTGGCGGTCAGCCTGGTGGGGGTGGCGGGGGTGGCCGGGAAAG
>JADMIO010796567.1_pt1 | contig 29640 bp, 25 predicted proteins | sample 8958161 | NCBI WGS metagenome assembly JADMIO01 (sample SAMN16585339, study PRJNA669376) | soil metagenome | isolation source: Crop rotation soil | place: USA: Cullars Rotation, Alabama | collected 2011 | reverse complement strand
CTTTCCCGTAAACTTCACATCCCGACCACATACAGGCAAAGTAATGGCATTACCGCGAGCCATTACTCCTACGCGCGCAATTAACGAATCCACCATCGGGGCAGCTGGTGTCGATAACGAAGTATCTTCAACCGGTTGAGTATTGAGCGTATGTTTTGGAATAACAGGCGCACGCTTCATTATCTAATCTCCCAGCGTGGTTTAATCAGACGATCGAAAATTTCATTGCAGACAGGTTCCCAAATAGAAAGAGCATTTCTCCAGGCACCAGTTGAAGAGCGTTGATCAATGGCCTGTTCAAAAACAGTTCTCATCCGGATCTGACCTTTACCAACTTCATCCGTTTCACGTACAACATTTTTTAGAACCATGCTTCCCCAGGCATCCCGAATTTGCTCCTCCATCCACGGGGACTGAGAGCCATTACTATTGCTGTATTTGGTAAGCAAAATACGTACATCAGGCTCGAACCCTTTAAGATCAACGTTCTTGAGCAGATCACGAAGCATATCGAAAAACTGCAGTGCGGAGGTGTAGTCAAACAACTCAGCAGGCGTGGGAACAATCAGCACATCAGCAGCACATACGACATTAATCGTGCCGATACCCAGGTTAGGCGCGCTGTCAATAACTATGACATCATAGTCATGAGCAACAGTTTCAATGGCCAGTCGGAGCATCAGGTGTGGATCGGTGGGCAGTTTACCTTCATCAAATTTGCCCATTAACTCAGTTTCAATACGGTGCAGAGCCAGACAGGAAGGAATAATGTCAAGCCCCGGCCAGCAAGTGGGCTTTATTGCATAAGTGACATCGTCCTTTTCCCCAAGATAGAAAGGCAGGAGAGTGTCTTCTGCATGAATATGAAGATCTGGTACCCATCCGTGATACATTGAGGCTGTTCCCTGGGGGTCGTTACCTTCCACGAGCAAAACACGTAGCCCCTTCAGAGCCAGATCCTGAGCAAGATGAACAGAAACTGAGGTTTTGTAAACGCCTCCTTTATGGGCAGCAACCCCGATCACCGGTGGAAATACGTCTTCAGCACGTCGCAATCGCGTACCAAACACATCACGCATATGATTAATTTGTTCAATTGTATAACCAACACGTTGCTCAACCCGTCCTCGAATTTCCATATCCGGGTGCGGTAGTCGCCCTGCTTTCTCGGCATCTCTGATAGCCTGAGAAGAAACCCCAACTAAATCCGCTGCTTCACCTATTCTCCAGCGCCGGGTTATTTTCCTCGCTTCCGGGCTGTCATCATTAAACTGTGCAATGGCGATAGCCTTCGTCATTTCATGACCAGCGTTTATGCACTGGTTAAGTGTTTCCATGAGTTTCATTCTGAACATCCTTTAATCATTGCTTTGCGTTTTTTTATTAAATCTTGCAATTTACTGCAAAGCAACAACAAAATCGCAAAGTCATCAAAAAACCGCAAAGTTGTTTAAAATAAGAGCAACACTACAAAAGGAGATAAGAAGAGCACATACCTCAGTCACTTATTATCACTAGCGCTCGCCGCAGCCGTGTAACCGAGCATAGCGAGCGAACTGGCGAGGAAGCAAAGAAGAACTGTTCTGTCAGATAGCTCTTACGCTCAGCGCAAGAAGAAATATCCACCGTGGGAAAAACTCCAGGTAGAGGTACACACGCGGATAGCCAATTCAGAGTAATAAACTGTGATAATCAACCCTCATCAATGATGACGAACTAACCCCCGATATCAAGTCACATGACGAAGGGAAAGAGAAGGAAATCAACTGTGACAAACTGCCCTCAAATTTGGCTTCCTTAAAAATTACAGTTCAAAAAGTATGAGAAAATCCATGCAGGCTGAAGGAAACAGCAAAACTGTGACAAATTACCCTCAGTAGGTCAGAACAAATGTGACGAACCACCCTCAAATCTGTGACAGATAACCCTCAGACTATCCTGTCGTCATGGAAGTGATATCGCGGAAGGAAAATACGATATGAGTCGTCTGGCGGCCTTTCTTTTTCTCAATGTATGAGAGGCGCATTGGAGTTCTGCTGTTGATCTCATTAACACAGACCTGCAGGAAGCGGCGGCGGAAGTCAGGCATACGCTGGTAACTTTGAGGCAGCTGGTAACGCTCTATGATCCAGTCGATTTTCAGAGAGACGATGCCTGAGCCATCCGGCTTACGATACTGACACAGGGATTCGTATAAACGCATGGCATACGGATTGGTGATTTCTTTTGTTTCACTAAGCCGAAACTGCGTAAACCGGTTCTGTAACCCGATAAAGAAGGGAATGAGATATGGGTTGATATGTACACTGTAAAGCCCTCTGGATGGACTGTGCGCACGTTTGATAAACCAAGGAAAAGATTCATAGCCTTTTTCATCGCCGGCATCCTCTTCAGGGCGATAAAAAACCACTTCCTTCCCCGCGAAACTCTTCAATGCCTGCCGTATATCCTTACTGGCTTCCGCAGAGGTCAATCCGAATATTTCAGCATATTTAGCAACATGGATCTCGCAGATACCGTCATGTTCCTGTAGGGTGCCATCAGATTTTCTGATCTGGTCAACGAACAGATACAGCATACGTTTTTGATCCCGGGAGAGACTATATGCCGCCTCAGTGAGGTCGTTTGACTGGACGATTCGCGGGCTATTTTTACGTTTCTTGTGATTGATAACCGCTGTTTCCGCCATGACAGATCCATGTGAAGTGTGACAAGTTTTTAGATTGTCACACTAAATAAAAAAGAGTCAATAAGCAGGGATAACTTTGTGAAAAAACAGCTTCTTCTGAGGGCAATTTGTCACAGGGTTAAGGGCAATTTGTCACAGACAGGACTGTCATTTGAGGGTGATTTGTCACACTGAAAGGGCAATTTGTCACAACACCTTCTCTAGAACCAGCATGGATAAAGGCCTACAAGGCGCTCTAAAAAAGAAGATCTAAAAACTATAAAAAAAATAATTATAAAAATATCCCCGTGGATAAGTGGATAACCCCAAGGGAAGTTTTTTCAGGCATCGTGTGTAAGCAGAATATATAAGTGCTGTTCCCTGGTGCTTCCTCGCTCACTCGACCGGGAGGGTTCGAGAAGGGGGGGCACCCCCCTTCGGCGTGCGCGGTCACGCGCACAGGGCGCAGCCCTGGTTAAAAACAAGGTTTATAAATATTGGTTTAAAAGCAGGTTAAAAGACAGGTTAGCGGTGGCCGAAAAACGGGCGGAAACCCTTGCAAATGCTGGATTTTCTGCCTGTGGACAGCCCCTCAAATGTCAATAGGTGCGCCCCTCATCTGTCAGCACTCTGCCCCTCAAGTGTCAAGGATCGCGCCCCTCATCTGTCAGTAGTCGCGCCCCTCAAGTGTCAATACCGCAGGGCACTTATCCCCAGGCTTGTCCACATCATCTGTGGGAAACTCGCGTAAAATCAGGCGTTTTCGCCGATTTGCGAGGCTGGCCAGCTCCACGTCGCCGGCCGAAATCGAGCCTGCCCCTCATCTGTCAACGCCGCGCCGGGTGAGTCGGCCCCTCAAGTGTCAACGTCCGCCCCTCATCTGTCAGTGAGGGCCAAGTTTTCCGCGAGGTATCCACAACGCCGGCGGCCGGCCGCGGTGTCTCGCACACGGCTTCGACGGCGTTTCTGGCGCGTTTGCAGGGCCATAGACGGCCGCCAGCCCAGCGGCGAGGGCAACCAGCCGAGGGCTTCGCCCTGTCGCTCGACTGCGGCGAGCACTACTGGCTGTAAAAGGACAGACCACATCATGGTTCTGTGTTCATTAGGTTGTTCTGTCCATTGCTGACATAATCCGCTCCACTTCAACGTAACACCGCACGAAGATTTCTATTGTTCCTGAAGGCATATTCAAATCGTTTTCGTTACCGCTTGCAGGCATCATGACAGAACACTACTTCCTATAAACGCTACACAGGCTCCTGAGATTAATAATGCGGATCTCTACGATAATGGGAGATTTTCCCGACTGTTTCGTTCGCTTCTCAGTGGATAACAGCCAGCTTCTCTGTTTAACAGACAAAAACAGCATATCCACTCAGTTCCACATTTCCATATAAAGGCCAAGGCATTTATTCTCAGGATAATTGTTTCAGCATCGCAACCGCATCAGACTCCGGCATCGCAAACTGCACCCGGTGCCGGGCAGCCACATCCAGCGCAAAAACCTTCGTGTAGACTTCCGTTGAACTGATGGACTTATGTCCCATCAGGCTTTGCAGAACTTTCAGCGGTATACCGGCATACAGCATGTGCATCGCATAGGAATGGCGGAACGTATGTGGTGTGACCGGAACAGAGAACGTCACACCGTCAGCAGCAGCGGCGGCAACCGCCTCCCCAATCCAGGTCCTGACCGTTCTGTCCGTCACTTCCCAGATCCGCGCTTTCTCTGTCCTTCCTGTGCGACGGTTACGCCGCTCCATGAGCTTATCGGGTCCACTCGCGAACGCAGAAAGGCCCACCCGAAGGTGAGCCAGTGTGATTACATTTGCGGCCTAACTGTGGCCAGTCCAGTTACGCTGGAGTCACTAGTATTTAGGTGACACTATAGAAGCGGCCGCGACAACTTGTCCACGTGGAATTCTAAGCTTAGGATCCCAATGTGCTGGAAAGGCCGGCCCGGCCCCGAGGAGATCCAGCGCGAGCTCGACAACAACGCGCAAGGCATCCTCGGATACGTCGTGCGATGGGTGGAGCAGGGGATCGGCTGCTCGAAGGTGCCCGACATCCACGACGTCGGCCTGATGGAGGACCGGGCCACCCTGCGGATCTCAAGCCAGCACATCGCCAACTGGCTGCACCACGGCCTCACCACTCGCGATCAGGTCATCCAGACATTCCGGAAGATGGCCGCCGTCGTCGACGGGCAGAACGCCGGGTCGCCGAACTACCGAAACATGGCCCCCGACTTCGATCGGAGCCCGGGATTCCGGGCGGCCCTCGACCTCATCTTCGAAGGGCGGGCCGAGCCGAACGGCTACACCGAACGCATCCTGACCGCCCGCAGGAGGGAGGCCAAGGCCGGCGTCAGGGCCGCCTCGACCCCCGGCGAGGCCTGAGCACGCATCCCCACGCCGGCCATCCATCAACCCCGAGAAACCCAGCCGCGCGGGGCCGTCGCCGGATCGGCCCCGCGACGGTGGGAGAAGGAGATGATCCCGCCGGCCTGGTTGCCGGGCACGCCGAAGACCCAGCCCCGGCGCTAATCCAGGAGTCGGGCGATCGACGACACCCCCAGGAGAAAGCCATCGTGAAAGTCTTTCATGCATATCGATCCATGATGCCGGCCGTGATCGCCCTCGCGCTCGGCGTGCCCGACGACGCCCGCGCCCAGGCCGGCGCCGGACGCCCCAACATCGTGCTCATCATGTCCGACGACATGGGGTTCTCCGACCTCGGCTGCTACGGCGGCGAGATGCGGACCCCGAACCTCGACGGGCTCGCCGAGGGCGGGCTGCGGTTCACCCAGTTCTACAACACCGCCCGATGCTGCCCGACCCGCGCCGCCCTGCTCACCGGCCTCTACTCGCACCAGGCCGGCGTCGGCCACATGACCCAGGACCGCGGCTTCGACGCCTATCGCGGCGACCTGAACGACCGATGCGCCACCATCGCCGAGGTGCTCCGGCCGGCCGGGTACCGCAACTACGCAGTCGGCAAGTGGCACGTCACCAAGCACACCGGGCCGGACGGCCCGAAGTTCAACTGGCCCCTCCAGCGCGGGTTCGACCGGTACTACGGGACGATCGTCGGGTCGGGGAACTTCTACCACCCCAACGCCCTGACGCGGGACAACACCCAGGTCGAGGCCGCCTCCGATCCCGACTACAGGCCCGCACGCTACTACTACACCCACGCGATCTCCGACCACGCCGTCCGATTCCTGGAGGATCACAACAAGAACCAGGGAGGTCAACCGTTCTTCATGTATGTGGCCTACACGGCCGCACACTGGCCGATGCACGCCTTCGAGGAAGATATCGCGAAGTACCGGGGGAATTACGACAACGGATACGACCCGATCCGCCAGGCCCGGTTCGAACGGGTCAAGTCCCTCGGCCTGATCGACCCCTCGTGGAAGCTCAACCCGACGGTCGGCGACTGGGCCGGCGTGACGAACAAGGAGTGGGAACGTCGCTGCATGGAGATCTATGCCGCGATGATCGAGCAGATGGATCGCGGCATCGGCCGGATCGTCGCCGCGCTCCGGGCGTCCGGCCAGTTGGACAATACCCTGATCTTCTTCCTCCAGGACAACGGCGGCTGTGCCGAGGAAAACGGCCGGGCGGACGAGGCCCAGCTCGCGAAGCTGCCGGGCGGCCCCGACACCTTCGTCGCCTATGGCCGGAAGTGGGCCAACGTGTCGAACACCCCGTTCCGTGAATACAAGCACTGGGTCCACGAGGGCGGGATCTCCACCCCGCTGATCGTCCACTGGCCCGTCGGCATCGAGGCCGGCCGTCGAGGGAAGCTCGTCAAGGATCCGGGGCACCTCATCGACATCAAGGCGACCTGCGTCGACCTGGCCGGCGTGCCCGACCCGACCCGCATCGGCGACCGCAAGGTCCTCCCGCTCGAGGGGGTCAGCCTGCGGCCGGCCTTCCAGGGCAGGCCGCTGGGCCGCACCTCGCCGATTTTCTGGGAGCACGAGGGGAACAAGGCGATCCGCGACGGCCGATGGAAGCTCGTCGCCAAGGAGGGCCAGCCCTGGGAGCTCTACGACATGGAGGCCGACCGGACCGAGACCAGCGACCTCGCCCCGTCGAAGCCCGCCGAGGTGAAGCAACTGGCCGCCGCCTGGGACGCCTGGGCGCAACGGGTCGGTGCCCAGCCCTGGGACAAGGTCCAGCCGAAGACGGCGACCCCGAAAAAGGGCGCCGCCAAGAAGAAGGGCAATGCCGCCGCCAAGAAGAAGGCGGCCAGCCGGTGATCGACCGATCCGCTGCCTGGCTCGACGCGTGACGCGACGAGCCAGGCGCCCGACCCGCTCCCCCGATCCCCCCGACCTGCCAACTCCGCCCGTCCCCTTCCGCACACCTCGACGCAACGGACAGGCCCGTCGCCAGGACCGCGCGGACCGCACGCCCCCGGGCGAAGTTCCTACTTGATTCGAAATTCGTAATACGGCTACGATGGCGGCCGATACGTGCGGAAGCCCCGCCGAGAGAAGGACGCGTGATGATGGGACAGATCGGCCTACCCCCGGGGCCGGCCACCGGCGAACGACGCCCCACGAAGCATCGCCGCGCGGGGCTGCTGACGATGCTGGTGCTCGCGGGCCTGCCCACGACCCGGGCGGCCGGGGGGGTGAGCCCCGGATCGCTGAGCTCGCTCATCGATGCTCACATCAAGATCCAGCTCCGGGATGCGGACATCGAGCCCGGGCCCGGGGCGGGTGCGGCCGATTTCTCGAGGCGGGTCTTCCCGGACATCGCCGGGCGGATCCCGACGGTCGCCGAGGCGAGGGCCGCCCTGGAAGCGACCTCGTCCGAGGATCGTGCCCACATGGTCGACAGGCTCCTCGAGGGCCCCGCGTATGCCCGGCACTTCGCGACGGTCTGGCGCAAGGTCTGGCTGCCCCAGACGGAATCCCCGGCCTGCGACGGGCAATCCGACTCCTTCGAGGCATGGCTCCGCGAGGAACTGATCCGGGGCACGCCCTTCGACCGGCTGGTCGCCGGCCAGCTCGCGGCCTCCTTCCGGCCGCCCGAGCCGGGCCGGGCCCCGCCGCCCCGCTCGTTCGTCCTGACGGGCCAGTTGAAGCCGGAGACGCTCGCCGCGAACACGACGCGCGTCTTCCTGGGTCTGAACCTCGACTGTGCCCAGTGTCACAACCACCCCTTCGCGCGGTGGACCCGCGACGACTTCTGGCAGCTCGCGGCCTTCCTCGCCCCGTCCCCGGCGGGGATTAGGATCGAGGGGACCGACCGCACGGTCCCCCCGAAGCTGCTCGACGGTGCGACCGCTCGCTGGCCCGAGCCGCGCGACGCCTCGAGCGGCCAAGCCGCCCTGGCGAACTGGGTTGCGTCCGGGGAGAACCCGTACTTCGCACGCAACGCCGTCAACCGGCTGTGGGCCCATTTCTTCGGCGTGGGACTGGTCGAACCGCTCGATGACCTCTCGTCGGACAACCGATCCCGCGACGGCAAACTGCTCGACGAGCTCGCCTCGGCCTTCGCGGGCGGCTTCGACCTGAAGAGGCTGATCCGGGCGATCGTCCTGAGCCGGACCTATCAACGCACCAGCGCCGCGCCCGCCGAGGGCGTGGGGGAGACGGAGATCGAAGGGGCGAAGTTCGCCCGGATGATGGTCCGAGGGCTCAGCGGCGAACAGCTCTATGACAGCCTGCGGACGGCCGCCGGCTTGCCGGCCTTGCCGGCCGGCGCCGGGCCGAAGTCGGACCGGGGTCAATTCGCTGGCCAGTTCCGTACCGCGAGGCCGAGCCTGGCCAAGCGATCGGTCCCGCAGACTCTGGTCCTCTACAACGGCCCGATGCTCGCGGGATGGACGAACGCCGAGACGAGCCCGCTCCTTCGGGCGTTGGACGAGTCGCCGTTCCTGGACGATCCCGGCCGGGTCGAGGTGCTGTTCCTCGCCACCCTCGGCCGAAAGCCCTCCGACGACGAACGAGGACCGTTGACGCGTTACCTCGTCGATCACGGCGACCGTCGCCGGGCGCTGGGCAACGTGTTCTGGGCCCTCCTCAATAGCACGGAATTCCACACGAATCACTGATCGACCTGGCGCACCGAGACCGCCCCCATGCCCTTGCATCGACGCGACCTGCTGCGCCTCGGCCTGACGTCGGGGGGCGGCCTCGCGCTCTCGGGTTGGTTCCGCTCGCTGGCCGCGGAGGCGGCAGGCCACCCCGGACGCCGCCGGTCGTGCATCCTGCTCTGGCTCAACGGCGGCCCGAGCACGATCGACCTCTGGGACCTCAAGCCCGGCCACGACAACGGCGGCCCGTCCCGGGAGATCGAGACGGCGGTCCCGGGCCTGAGGATCAGCGAGCACCTGCCCGCGATCGCCCGGCACGCCCGGGAGCTGGCGATCGTCCGCTCGATGTCCACGGAGGAAGGCAATCACACCAGGGCCGGTTACCTGGCGCGGACGGGCAACATCCCCCAGGCGGACGTCCAGTACCCCGGGATCGGCGCCCTGGTCGCGAAGGAGCTTGGGAGCGAGACCTCCGACCTCCCCGGCTATGTCAGCATCGCCCCGCCCCGCGGCCAGGCCGAGCCGCTGGGCTTCTCCGCCGGCTTCCTCGGGCCGAGGTTCGCGCCGCTCCTGATCGGGTCGGACGACGGGACCCTCGAGGAGCTCGCCGTGCCCAACCTCGCGCGGGCCTACGACGTCAGCGAGGGGGCGTTCGCCGAACGGCTCGCGATGCTCGACCGCCTCGACCGGGGTTTCGCCACGACCCGCGGGGGCGGCGTGATCGCGGCCCAGCGCGAGGCTGGCTCCCTCGCCGTCCGGATGATGCAGCCCGCCTCGGCGCGGGCCTTCCACCTGATCGAGGAGCCCGACGCCCTCCGCGCCGCCTACGGCCGGACCGACTTCGGCCAGGGCTGCCTGATGGCCCGACGGCTCGTCGAGCGGGGGGTCCCGTTCGTGGAGGTCACCCTGGGCGGGTGGGACACCCACAACGAGAATTTCCCCGCCGTCGCCCGGCTGGGCCGGACGCTCGACGCCGGCCTCGGCGCCCTGCTCGGGGACCTGAAGCGGCGCGGCCTGCTCGAGTCGACCCTGGTCGTCTGCATGGGCGAGTTCGGGCGCACGCCCCGGATCAACGGCCGAGGGGGCCGCGACCACTGGCCCAACGCCTGGTCGTTGGCGCTCGCCGGCGGGGGCATCGCGGGGGGCCAGGCCCTGGGGAAGACGAGCCCGGACGGCACCCACGTCGACGAACGGCCGGTCGCCGCCCCCGACCTCCTGGCCACCCTCTGCCGGGCCCTCGGGATCGATCACGCGCAACAAAACGTCTCCAACTCCGGCCGGCCGATCCGGATCGTCGACAAGTCGGCGAAGGTCGTCGAGGAGCTCCTGGCATGAAAGGCACGCGACGCGACGGGTTCACCCCGGCCGACCTGCTCGCGATGCTCGCCGTCGCGGGGGCCCTGGCCGCCCTGCTGCTCCCCTCGCTCCGGCGCGGCCGGGCGACGGCCGCTCGCCTGGGCTGCTCCGACAACCTGTCGAGGATCGCCCGGGCGATCCACGGCTACGCCGCGACCAACGACGGCGAGCTGATCCGCAATCTCCAGGGCCCCCAGCTCGCCGGCCCCGGCGACCCGGCCCATGTCGGCGGCCTGACGCTCCTGCTCCCTTACCTCGAGCAGGAGGAGCTCTTCAACCGATACAACTTCTCGGTCCATCTCGCCGACCCCGCCAACCAGGACGTGACGCAGACGCACCTGCCCCTCTTCCAGTGCACCGAGGCCACCCCCGGCCGCCGGTATCCCCTCAGGAGTTCGCTCGTGAACCCCGACTGGCAGGGGGCGGTCAGCGACTACGCGTCCATCCGCCAGCACTTCTACCCGATCGGGCCCGCCCACGATCCTCTGGGCCAGGGGGCCCTCGAGCAGAATACGAGCAGGGGCCAGGTCCGCGTCTATCGCTCCATGATCACCGACGGGGAAGCCAGCACGATCGCCCACGTCGAACGGGCGGGCCTGCCGGCGGTCAGGGCGAAGGGCCGGCAGGTCGACGACGGATCGTGCGTCAACACGATGGTCGCGACCGAGCCGCGGGGCCCCTGGACCAGCTATTCGTGCGTCACGATCAACACATATAGCGACGACGGGACGAAGTCACTCCCGGCCGGCCCCTGCACGATCAACTGCCGCAACGTCATCGGCGAGTTCAGCCAGGTGGGGATCTACGGCCTCCACCCGGGCGGCGTCAACACCTCGTTCATGGATGGATCGGTACGCTTCCTCCGCGAAGGGATGAACCCGTATGTCCTGTTCGCCCTTGGCTCCAGGGCCGGGGGAGAGGTCATCGCGCCCGATGATTTCTGAGGCCCCTCGCTCACCCTCGGACGATTCACCCGAGGCCGTCCCCGGCCCGGCCCGCGAGCTCAGGCCGAGGGGGGCGTTCGCGCTCCTCGCCGGGCTGGCGATCGTGGGTCTGGAGGCCCGCGTCGCCGCGGAGGACGCCCACGTCCGCGCCGTCGAGCTCGCCTCCCACGGCGAAGCGGGGCCGGGGCGGCTGATCCTGGCGGTGGAGATCGACGGACGGACGGCGTCCGCCCGGTGGGACGAGGCCATGACCGCCCTGTTGAGGTCCTTCGACCGCGACGGAGATGACCACCTCGATCGTCGAGAGGCGGCGGACCTCCCCTCGACCTTCGGGCTCCGGCAACTGGCCTGGGGCGTCTTCCGTCCCACCGGCCCCGCACCGGCCTGGGAGCTGCTCGACGGGGATGTCAACGGAAGGGTCGGGGTGGGCGAGATGTCGCGCTACTTCGAGCGACAGGGCCTGGGCCCGGTCGCGCTGGGCGCCGGCCAGGCGCCGTATACCGACCGGCTGAACGACGCCCTCGGCCGGGCGCTCGACACCGACGGAGATCGCCGGGTCGACGAGGCCGAACTCCGGAAGGCCGGGGGATCGCTGGAGCGGCTCGATCGCAACGGCGACGGACGACTCGCGGCGGACGAGCTCGCGGCCTGGTCCGACCTGCTCGACGGGCTGGAGCTGGGCCGCGCCCTGATCACGATCCGGGACCACGGGCGCGGCCTGTTCGAGTGGATCGATTCCGATCACGACGGCCACCTCTCCGCCCGCGAGCTCCGGGCCGCGGGCGACCGACTGCGCGAGGCGGGTTGCCTGGTCGACGTGGAATTGGAGCCTTCCCGGCTGCCGAGGACCGTCATCGGCTGCATCAGCCGCGGTCACCAGAGCCAGGATCTCGCGGCCCGCGAGCCCGCCGGCCCGGGCTGGTTCCAGGCGATGGATCGCAACCGCGACGGCGACGTCTCGCTCGGCGAATGGGTCGGCGAGACCGCCCAGTTCCGCGCGATCGATCGAGACCAGGACGGGCTCCTCAGCCCGGAGGAAGCGATCCGGACACCCTGATTCCCCGAATCTGAAGCGCTCCCCCCAGGGAGGAGGGGGAGCGGCCCGGGCCCGGGTCATCTTTCCCGGCCCGATTCGCCGAGCCGAGTCCGGCCCTTCACATCGACGGGACCGGCGTGACCTCAACCTCCCGAGTCATCCATGAGCCATCGACGACGTCGGCGGCCGGATGGCCGCCCGGAGCTTCCACCCGGGCGGCGTGAACGTCCTGTTCGACGACGGCCATATCCAGTTCGGCAAGGACTCCGTGAACCTGAAGACCTGGCGGGCCCTCGCCACCCGCTCCGGCGGCGAGGTAGTCTCCTCGGATCAGTTCTGATCGACCGGCCGGCGTTCCCTTGCTCGCGTGTGTCATGACCAATAAGATCGTCGCACCCAACCCAGCAGGACTCGAACCCATGAAGGCATCCCGCATCGTCCTGTCCGCCCTCTTCGCCCTCGCGGCGGGCCACGCGCCGAGGGCCGCATCCGCCCACGGCTTCTACGCGATGGCGAATCGCGCGAACTTCGAGAGGCCGGGCGCCACGGCCACGTTCTTCATCAACTATGGGCATCTGCCGCCGGTCGATGAGTTCATCGACGCGAAGGACGTCGAACGGTACGAGGCGATCTCCCCCGCCGGCAAGGTCGTGCCGTTGCGTGCGGAGGGTCGTTCGTTCCAGGCGAACGAGCTCAAGCTCGAGGAGGAGGGGTTCTATCAGCTCGTCGCCGTGAAGGCCCCCGGGATCTTCAGCTCGATCAAGGGCTCCGACGGGACGCTCAAGTCGCAGCGGGCGCCCAAGGCCGAGGTGAAGCTGGAGCCGGGCGACTCCCGGGTCTCGACCCGGTCGCTCCAGCGGTTCGCGAAGGCCCTGGTCGCCTCGGGCGCCGTGAGCGGGGGCGCCCCATCGAAGCTCGGCCTGTTGTTCGAGATCGTGCTGGTGTCCGAGCCCGGCAAGCTCCGCGTCGGGCAGCCGGCTCGGTTCCAGGTCCTCTACAAGGGGCGGCCGCTCGCCGACGCGAAGGTCACCGCGATCGGCATGGTCTCCGCGATCGCCGGCGGGACGCCGACCGCCGCCGAGGCCGACGCCCAGGGGACGGTCACTCTGACCCCGGCCGAGGCGGGCACCTGGATGCTCGAGGTGACCCACACCATCGAGGCGCAGGGCGACGCCCAGAAGGCGTACGATCAGCAGGTCTATTCCACCACCCTGGCGGTGGGCGTTCCGCGGGACTGAGACCCCGCCCTTCCCGACGCGAATGAGGGTGTCCCATGACCGATCGAGCCGTCCGTCTCCGCCCTGTCGCCCTGTTCGCCGCGCTCGCGGCCGCCTCGGCCGGCCTCGGGGCGGGGGCCCGCAAGTCCTCCGCTTCCGATGAGACGCCGTCCAGGGCGGTCGTCGAGCGAGCAACCACGGCGATGCGTGCCGGCGAGCTCGCGAAGTGCTCGAGCCTCCTGGAGGGGACCGAGGAGACGGAGGATCCATCGATCCTGGCGCTCCGCGTGGATATCGCGTTGGCGCTCGGCCGCTACGAGGCCGCCGAGCGCGACCTCCAGCGGCTCGCCTCCCGGGATCGGCGTCCGGACACCGCGACGCGACAGGCCCGGCTCGCCTGGCTCAAGGGCGATCCCTCCCGCGCCGAGGCGTCGCTCCGCGAGGCGCTAGTGCGGCAGGAGAACGCGACCAGGTACGCCCCCGAGATCGCGCCCTACCATGCCCGCCTCGGGCAGTTGCTCCTCGACACCGGGCGGCTCACGGACGCCGAGCGCGAGTTCAAGGCGGCGATCAAGATTTTGAATGACCAGCATGCGAAGGCCCACGAGCTCGACGCGGACCACGACCACACCGAGCTGTTCACCCCCGCCGGCACGGCCGGGCTCGCCCTGATCCAGGGCGCCCGGGGCGACGCGAAGGCGGCCGAGCGCAACTGGAAGCTCGTCGCGCTGCACGCGCCCGAGCCTTCGGCCCTCGTGGCGATGGGCGATGCCTATGCCGCGGACGGCCGGCCCAGGGAGGCGCAGGCGGCCTACGATCGCGCCGAGGCCCTCGCGAAGGGCCGGCCCCAGGGCCGTCGCGAGCTGGCCCGATTCTACGCCGACCACGACCGCTCTCTCGACCTCGCCCTCGAGTGGGCCCGCGCCGAGGCGGCCGGGCGAGACGACGTCGAGACGCAGGACCTCCTGGCCTGGGCGCTCTACAAAAACGCGAAGGTGAGCGAGGCCGGCGAGGCGATCGAGCGGGCCCTGCGGCTGGGCACGCTCGACGCCCGGCTCTGGTATCACGCCGGGATGATTCACGCCGGGCTCGGGCTCGGAGACAGGGCGCGCCGGGAACTCGAACGGGCGTTGTCCCTGAACCCACACTTCCATCCCCTCGAGGCGCCGAAGGCGAAGCAGGCCCTCGACGGGGGCCCCGGCGGGGGAAGCCTGCGTTGAGGAGGGCCGGTTCCACCATCGCACAGACCGCCCGCAAGGAATTCACCGAGATGACCCGCGACGGCCGCTTCCGCGTGGCGGCCCTCGTCGTCCTGGGGCTGCTCCTCACGGCCCTGCTGGTCGGATGGAAGCACCAGGACGACGTCCGCATCCAGCACCAGCAGGCCTCGGCAGAGGCGCGAGAGCACTGGCTCGACCAGGGCGAGAAGAACCCGCACGCCGCGGCGCATTACGGCCTGTTCCTCTTCAAGCCCAGGATGCCCCTGGCGTTCCTCGACCCCGGGGTCGACCCGTATACCGGGGTCTCGGTCTTCCTCGAGGCCCATCGGCAGAACGACGTCCAGAACCGGCCGGCGCGTGACGCGACGGCCCTTCAACGATTCGGGGCGATGTCGGCGGCGATGGTCCTCCAGGCGCTCATCCCCCTGCTGATCGTGTTCATGGCCTTCCCGACGTTCGCGGGCGAGCGAGAGCAGGGGACGCTCCGCCACGTGCTGAGCCTCGGCGTGAGGCCGTCCGAGCTGGCCGCGGGGAAGGCGCTGGGGATCGCCACGGCCCTGGGCCTGATCCTCGTCCCGGCCTCAGGGCTCGGGGTGGCCGCCCTGGCCGCTTCCGGGGTGGGCGAGCTCTCGGAGAGCAGTCCCCGGCTCGCGTGCCTGGCGCTGATCTACCTGGCCTACCACGCGACCTTCCTCGCGATCGCCCTGGCCACTTCGGCCGTCGCGTCGTCTTCCCGGCTGGCCCTGGTGTCGCTCCTCAGCTTCTGGATCGTGAACGCCCTGGTGGCCCCCCGGGTCGCCGCCGACGCGGTGGCCTGGGCCCAGCCGGCACCGTCGTCCTGGGAGTTCTCCGAGACGATCGCCCGCGACATCAAGGAGGGGATGGATGGCCACGACCCGGCCGATCGACGACTCGAGGCGCTCCGCCGCGAGACCCTGGCCCGCTACGGCGTCTCCTCCGAGGAGGACCTACCGGTCAATTTCGCCGGGATCGCCCTTCAGGCCGCGGAGGACTACGGGGATCGCGTCTTCGATCGCCACTACGGGGACCTCTGGGAGACCTACCGACGCCAGGATGAGCTCGGCCAGGCCAGCGCGATCCTCGCGCCGGCGCTGGCGGTCCGATCGCTTTCGATGGCCCTGGCCGGCACCGACAACGCCCACCATCGGGCGTTCGCCGAGGCCGCGGAGCAGTATCGTAGGCGCCTGATCCGGCTGATGAAGGAGGACCTCATCGAGAACGCAGGCGAACAGAGCTTCGCCTATGCCGCGGACCGCGCCCTCTGGGGGAAGCTCCCCGCCTTCCGTTACGAGGCCCCGGGACTCGCCGCGGTCCTCCTCGGGCAACGCGCCGCGATCGCGGGCCTCGGCCTCTGGTTGGCGCTCTCCCTCGGCGGGGCCTGTGTGGCCCTGAGGCGTCTCCGCGTCGATTAGGTGGATCTCAACGTGCTGCCCCCCTCACCGACCTTCCTCCACGTCGCTCGCCATGAACTGCGGCTCCTCGCCGCCGAACGGACACTCTGGCTCGCGCTGGCCCTGTTTGTCGCGATCTCGGGATTTGGCGTGGTCAATGGCCTCGGCCGCGTCCGCGCCCAGGGCCGGGTCCAGGCAGCCGTGGCCGCCGAGGAGTCGCGACGGCTCGCCGACCTGGCGGGTCGACTGTCCCGGCTGGAAACCGCACCCGGTGCGCCGGTCAATCCCCTCGACGACCCGCGCTCTCCGGCGGCGGCCGGGGCAAGGACCGGGGTCCGCTATGCAATCCTCCCGCCCGGGCCGCTGGCGGCGCTGGCGATCGGGCAATCCGACCTCTTGCCGGACCATCTCAAGGTGACGACCCAGGGCCGGCAGACCTTCCTCGACACGCAGGCGATCGAGAATCCCGGCCACCTGCTCGCGGGCCCCTGTGACCTGGGGTTCGTCCTCGTATCGATCTATCCGCTGTTGATCCTCACACTCAGCTACGACCTGCTCTCGTCCGAGCGCGAGGCGGGGACCCTCTCGCTGCTGCTCTCGCAGCCGGTCGGCCTGCGGACGATCGTCCTGGGCAAGGCGGCCGCCCGGGCCCTGATCGCGATCGCCCCGCCGCCCCTCCTCGCCGCGATCGGGATCGCCCTGGGACGGTCCGGATCGCCGACGTCCGACGCCCCGGGCGAATGGCTCGCCTGGTCGTCGGTCGTGCTGACTTACGGGGCGTTCTGGTTCGCGCTGGCGATGGCCGCGAACGCCCTCGGTCGCGGCTCGGCCGCGAACGCCCTGATCCTGGCCTCGGCCTGGCTGGCGCTCACCCTGGTGATCCCCTCGCTCGTGAACCTCGCGGCCTCGGCCTCGTATCCCGTCCCCTCGCGGGTCCTGCTTCTGCAGGCGACCCGAGAGGCCTCGATCGAGGCCAATGCGCGAGGGTCGCAACTGATCCCCGAGTTCTTCCGGGGTCACCCCGAACTCGCGGGCGGAGGGGCGGCCGTTGACGAATTCACCGCCCGCTCCTACGTCGTGCAGGACGCCGTGGAGCGGAGCATCGAGCCCGTCCTCCGCCGGTTCGACGGGCAGCTCGACCGGCAGCGCCGCCTCATCGGCCGGGCCCGCTTCCTGTCGCCCGCGATCCTGGCCCAGGGGGCCCTCCAGGACATCTCGGGAACGGGCGACGCCCGGCACGCCCGGTTCCTCGCCCAGGTGGACGAGTTCCACCGGCGTTGGCGTGTGTTCTTCCTGCCGAGGATCTTCCGCAAGGAGAAGCTCACGTCGGCCGACCTCGGGGCGATCCCCGCGTTCAGATATGACGAGGAGTCGCCGGCGAGCGTCCGGGGGCGGGTCGCCGTCGGCATCGCGGGGATCCTCGTCCCGACGATCGCGATCGCCGGATTCGGGATCCGGGCCCTGGGACGCTATCCGATCGCCGGCTGATGATCACGAAGGGTCCGACACCGGCGTCGAACGACGTCTGCCGCCGCATTCATCCAAAGGGTCAGGGCCGACAGTCCAATTCGCACCCGGATACCCTCGGGGCAACTCGACTGATACCCTGGGCCGCGAGACCGCTCGGGCAATTCGGAGTGATGCAGATGGGTCATGACTGCACGATGCACGTCGTCGACGAGAGAAAAATCCGCGAGCAGTTCGTGCCCCGGATGCTCGGACACTCCGGCGACAGAGCCACCTTCGATGAAACCCCGGACGCGGCAGAGCTATGAACGAAGGTCCGCGAGGTCCTGGACCGGATGGAGCGCAGGGAGGAGTCGCCCGGTACGGTCGCGAACTCCATCGGCCAGCTCGCGATCGCCTACTGCGCCGCGGAGCGGCCCTATCACCACGAGCGGGGCTTTTGCCTCTCGCTTTGAGCGGGCCAGTCCGCGGCGGTCGCGGCGAGAGTGCCCCGAGAGTTCCTGGGCGACTCCGAGCCACTGTTCGACGGAATCGAAGGCTTGCAACCGACTCCCGAACAATTCCCGACCTACGGCGTCGACCACCTCAACGATGGGAGGAAAATTCTGATCTGGGACGGAAAGGGCTACGAGCTACACGATGGACGCCTGGAGCAGAGACTCGGTTCCATGCGAAGGCTGGGTTGAACCACGCGCGTGCGGCTCGATCAACGACTCTGTGCCTGCTGTTACACGGATCCGGGCGATCGCCCGGGGTCGCCCATGCTGGAAGCCATCGAGTTGACGAAGCACTACGACGGGTCGGTCGCCCTCGACCGGCTCAACCTGACGATCCTCCCGGGGGAGGTCTTCGGCCTGCTCGGCGCCAATGGCGCCGGCAAGACGACGACGATCAACCTGTTCCTCCACTTCATCACGCCGACCTCGGGCGAGGCCCGGATCCACGGGCTCGACGTCGCCGCACATTCGCTGGCGACGAAGCGACACCTGGCATACCTCCCCGAGAACGTCATGCTGTACCGGAACCTCTCGGGCGTGGAGAACCTCGCCTATTTCGCCGCGCTGGCCGGGATCGATTGCACCGGCCGGGGCGAGTTGCGGAGCCTCCTGGACGAGGCCGGGCTGCCCCCCGGCGCGGCCGATCGGAGGGTCTCCACCTATTCCAAGGGGATGCGCCAGAAGGTCGGCATCGCGATCGCGCTGGCCAAGCGGGCGAAGGCCCTGCTCCTCGACGAGCCCACCTCCGGCCTCGATCCGAAGGCCTCCAACGAGTTCTCGGCCCTCCTCCGCCGGCTCAGCGAATCGGGCGTCGCCGTGCTCATGGCCACCCACGACTTATTCCGCGCCAAGGAGTCGGCCACCCGCCTGGGGATCATGAAGCGGGGCCGGCTCGTCGAGACGCTCCAGGCCGCCGAGGTCGACCACGCCGACCTCGAGCACATCTACCTCAAGCACATGCACGAGTAAACCCATCCCGGCATCCCCACCATCGACCGGGGCGGGGATGACTCCCCGGCCCGAGTGGCCCTTGACCCCCGCCAACTTTGCGATATAAAGTTTGGACGGATTGGCCGGCGGCCCGTCGAGGATCAGGGCACGGCCGCCCGATCGGTTCCTGGACCCTTGCACGGTGGACGCGGGAGGCCGACCCGATGGCGATGCGCTTCAGGACGGGGCCGGGCCCGGTCTTCGCCTATGAATGGCTGATGACCTCGAGGCGCTGGCAGGGCTATGCGATGCGGTCGCTGCTGGTCCTGCTGATGTTGCTCGGCCTTTCGGCCGCATGGATGGAGGGCCGAGGCAGAGCAGGGGAGCTGTCGATTCGGCAGCAGGCCGAGATCGGCCGGTCGTTCTACGCCGTGACGACGCTGATCATGCTCGGGCTGGTCGGCCTGGCGGCGCCGGCGGCGGCGGCCGGTGCGATCTGCCTGGACAAGGCCCGGGGGAATCTGACGCTGCTGTTCGCGACCGACCTGACCGACGCCGAGATCGTGCTGGGCAAGCTGGCGGCGCGGCTGGTGCCGGTGCTCGGCCTGATCGCCTGCGCGGCCCCGGTGCAGGCGTTGGCGACGCTCTTCGGCGGCGTCGACCCGGTCGAGTTCACCGGCGCGATCCTGGTCTGTCTGGCCTGCGGCATCTTCGGCTGCACGCTGGCGCTGACGCTGTCGGTGTGGGGCCGGAAGACGCACGAGGTGCTGCTGGCGACCTACGCCTTCGGCATCGCCTGGCTGCTGTCGGCGCCGATCTGGGCAGTCCTGTTTTCGGCGCTGCCCCGGTGGGCCCTGGCAGCCTGGCTGCCGCGCGACCTGGCCCTGTTCCCGTACAACCCCATCTTCCTCGTGCTCGCCCCGCTCGATGGGTCGCCGGGACCGTTCTCGATCGGGCTTGCGGAGCAGGCCCGGTTCTGCTCGCTCGGGCTCCTGACCTCGGGAGTGCTGGCCGGGGCGGCGACCTGGCGGATGCGGGCGGTGGTCATCCGGCAGGCCGGGCGGGGGGAGGCGAATGGCCGGGCCGAACGGTCGGCCTGGGGCCGCCGAGGCCCGCTCGGCCGGCTCCGACGGTCGCTGCCCTCGCCGTCGCTCGACGGCAACCCGGTGCTCTGGCGGGAGTGGCATCGGCGTCGGCCGTCGCGCTGGTCGGTCGCGGTCTGGGGCCTCTACGGCGTGGTCTCGGGCGGGTTCAGCCTCTGGGCGATCGTCGAGACGCTCGACGTCCGCGGGCGGGGAGGTGGCGAGATGGGCGCGGTGATCGGCGGCGTGCAGGTGGCGGCCGGGCTGCTGCTGCTGAGCATCTCGGCCGCGACGAGCCTGGCCGAGGAGCGCCAGCGCGGCAGCCTCGACGTGCTGCTGGCCACCCCGCTGTCGACCCGATCGATCGTCCTGGGCAAGTGGTGGGCCGCCTTCCGCGGCGTCCCGCCGCTGGCGGTGTTGCCGGTGCTCATCGCCGCGGCGATGGTGACGCACACCGGGTTCGCCCTCGCCCCGATGCTGATCGGCGGCCTGATCCTCGCCTATGGCGCCGCGATCACGAGCCTCGGACTGGCCCTGGCCACCTGGCTGCCCCGGATGGACCGGGCCATCGGCCTGACCGCGGGGATCTATCTCGTCGTCTTGATCACGGCCCCCCCCCTCGGGATGATCCTCCTCGGCGAGGGCCCGAGTCGGGCGGGCCAGGGCTTCGCCTCGGCCAGCCCGTTCTGGGGCGTTGGCTACTCCAGCGCCGTGTTCGCCGGCACGGCCGGACCGAGTTCCAGGAGCGGGAGGCATGCCGCCTGGCTCGTCTTCTGGATCATCGCCTACGGCCTGGTCGCGCTCGGCTTGCTGATCGCCACGCTGAAGACGTTCAATCGCTGCCTCGGCCGGATCGACGAGGCGACGCCCGCCCGGGGGCCCTCCCCGCACCCCGCCCGCAGGCCCGCGACCTCGCCCCCGGGCGCAGCGCCGGCGTTCAACCCCGAACGCGACCTCTGACCTCGCCGGCGCCCGGGCGCCGGCGAGGGCGAGGGAGGCGGAGGCTCGGAGACCTTCGGCGGTCACGGGGTCCCACAATCATCGGAACAGAAACGTACGCCAAGCCGCGCCGGCGGCCACGTTGCTGTGATCATCGGGTTGATGCAGCGGCCGTAGCCCACCCTCCGCAATGCCGTCGGCCAGTGCGAACGAGTAACGCCCCAGGACGTTAATGTGCTCGTGGCCCAGCGGTGACAGGCGCGCCACATCCTCGGGCTTGACTTCCGTGCCCGCCCGCCGCAGATGGGCCAAGGCCGCATCCATGTAGAGCGTGTTCCAGAGCACCAGCACGTTGACCACCAAGCCTAACGCCCCCAGCTGATCCTCCTGGCCCTCGCGGTAGCGTCGCCGGACTTCGCCCCGCTGGCCGTGGAAGACCGTCCGCGCCACGCCATGCCGGCCCTCACCCCGGTTCAACTGCGTCAGGATCCGTCGGCGATGGGTCTCGTCGTCGATGTAGGACAGAAGATAGAGCGTCTTGGCCACGCGACCCAGCTCGCCGATCGCACGTGCCAGGGTCGAGGGGCGGTTGCTCCGCAGCAGCGAGCGCGTCAACTCCGATGCACTGATGGCCCCCATCTTCAGCGAACCAGCCACCCGCAGCAGGTCGTCCCAGTGGCGCACGATCAGCTCGGTACGCACCCGGTGCCGCGCCAGCCCATTCAACGCTCCATCGTCGGCAGCCGGATCGATCCGCCAGAACCGCGCCTTCCCGAGGTCGGCCAGGCGGGGGCTGAACTGGTAGCCCAACAGCCAGAACAGGCCGAAGATCACATCGCTGTACCCGGCGGTGTCGCTCATCACCTCGCGGGGGTTGAGGCCGGTCTGGTGTTCCAGGAGCCCTTCCAGGATGAACAGCGAGTCGCGGAGCGTGCCGGGGACCACGATCCCGTGGAATCCGGTGAACTGGTCGCTGGTGAAGTTGTAGTAGGTGATCCCGCGGCCGGTCCCGAAATACTTGCTGTTGGGGCCGGCGTTGACGGTGCGGACCGGGACGACGAACCGCAGGCCATCGGCCGAGGCCACTTCCCCGCCACCCCAGGCTTGCGCCAGAGGGATCTTCGCCTGGGCGTCGACCAAACGGGCATTGGCCCGGATCAAGGTCTCGGCCCGGACGTAGTTCTGCTGGACCCAGGCCAATCGGCCACGCGTCAGCGACGGGGCGTCGGGTCGGACCAACGGCTCCAGGCCGATGTTGCACGCCTCGGCCAGGAGCACGGCGCACAGGCTGACCGCGAGGTCGTCCACGCGAGCCGCCCCCTCGCTGATGTGGGTAAACTCGCTGGCGAATCCGGTCCTGGCCTGGATTTCCAGAGGGCTTCGGGCAAGTCTATGCGGGGGAGCAGGTCCGCCACGCTTTCCCGGAGTGTGACCAGGCTGTCCGGCTCCTCCAGTTTGTCCAGGGCGGTCAGGGTGATGGTCTCGCGGCCGTCCTGGGTCTCCAGGCGCACCGCCGTGTTGGACGGCAGGTTGGCCGCGGTACGGCGATAGGTCTCGTCGAGGCGGTGCGTCAGCGCCTCGATCTCGGCGGCCGCCGTCGCCTCACGGCCCAAGAGGCGGCAGATGTGGGGCCTGGCGGATTCCCAGGCCGACCCCTGGAGGAGCTTGACGCGCGGGTCACCCCAACGCACGCTCGGTCGGACGAACACGTCGCGACGGCGGGGCGTGAGTAGCATTGGAACAGTTATGGAAAAATTTCCATAACTGTTCCAATGCTACTCACGCCCCACGGCAGAGGCTGTCTTGAAGCCGCTCCAGCGCGCAAACGGTATAGGCGCGGCGATCGATCTGCCGGTCCGGGCCGATCACCTCGCGCCGCCAGTTCCGTGGGAGGTGACCCAGCGGGGCCACGCGCGAGGTCGGGCTGATGCTGGCCCTCGATCTCGGCCAGGAAGTTCAAGGCATTGACCACCGCCTGACCGGCCGGGGCGGCGTGGAAGGTGACCGTGCGGAGCACGTGGGGCCAGAACCGGCGGATGCGGCGGTACTGCTCCACCAGCTCGGAGTGATCGCCGTCGTCGGGCGGTCGGGCCAGTGCCCCGACGCGGGCGACCGCCTCGGCCAGGGATTGTCGGGACACGCGGGCGAAGATGGTCGAGCGAAGCCGGGCATCGCCGTAGGCGTCGTCGAGCAGGACCGCGCATGCCTCGCGGGGTTGCAGGGCGGCGGCATCCAGGCGGCATCCAGGTCGTGGATAGTGCGGAGCCGTTCCTGCCGTCCGGCCCGTCGGGCTTGAAGCGAGAATTCGGTGATCAGCGCATCGAGGACATCGAGGGCGTCGTCCAGTGCGGTGGCCTCGAAGACGCGGGCGAAGGCCAGCAAAGTGGCGACCCGCCGGTCGGAGGGCATCCGCGCGATGGTCGCGGCCCAGGCGGTGCCGGCGTACCGGGCCAGGGCGTCGATCCGGCTCGCCGGGATATGCCGCAGGTCCAGGCGGCCCACGTCCAGGGACCGGATCTCCGCGAATCGCTCCAGGGCGGCGACCAGGGCCGGGCCGCTCACGCGGTCGGGGGCACGCCGCAGCCGGTCCAGCGCCGTCTGCCGACCCCCCTCGGGGACGATCAACAGCGCTTCCAGCCGCGCTCGTTGTTCGGAGCCGGGGATTCGGGCCAGGGCCTTCCAGAGTCGGCCCGCTGCGCGGTCGCGGACCTGGGCCACCAGCCGCGCCAGGACGCTCACGCCCGGCAGCAACACCTTGCGTTCGGCCAGCCGGGCGGTGGCCAGGTCGAAGAGCAGGCTGGGCCGCTCGGCGCTGAGCCAGGCGCGGGTGTAGAGCCAGCGGACCAGGCGGAAGTGCTCCGGCTGGTCGGTGAAGTCGCGGTAACCGTACCGCCGCCGGATTTCGCCCGCGTGCTCGCGGTGCGTAGTCGGGCGGTCTAGGTATCTTGCGAGGCAGGTCGGGTCCGCGATCCCCAATTGCCGGCGCAGGTGGGCGACCACGCCGGATGGGACATCGGTCGGGTTGGAGAGGAAGGCGCCCAGGAACCGAACCGTGGCCAGTTGCAGGGCGAAGCCCAACCGGTTCTGGTCCCCGCGCCGCTGGGCGACCAGGGTACGGTCGGCGTCGTCGAGGTGGAAATACCGTGCCAGTTGGGCGGGCGAGGGCTCGCCGGCGTAGCGGCCGTAGCGCCGCTGCTGCTCCGCGGTCAGGAAGTCGACGGGCATCGGGGCTCCTTCCAGCACGAGCCTTGGAAGGAAGAGGCGCTCCGTCGTGGAACCGGAGGACATCCTGTGATAAGAAAGATTATCACAGGAATCGCCGGCCCGGGCCGCGACGCCGTCGCAGGATTCCGGACCAGTTCGCCGAGCCCAGTCTCATCATTATCACAGGAATCACGTCGCGGGAGTGCTGACCGTGCCCGAGTCGAACGATGCCGGTCCGCTTTCTCCCCTGGTGGCCGACTTCCTGGCCGATCTGGCCCACAGCAACCGCTCACGGCACACCCGCCGTGCCTATGCGACAGACCTTACCCAATTCTCGGCCTTCTACCGGGGTCCGGTCGGCGGCATCACCACCGAGGTGATCCGAGGCTTCGGGGCCACGCTCGAACGGCTCGGCCCGGCCAGCCGCGCCCGCAAGCAGGCCGCCCTGGCGAGCTTCCTGGAGTGGGCCCGACGCCAGGGGCACGTCGCCTCCGACCCGATGGCCTCGGTCACGCGCGTCCATCCCGGCCCTCCCCGCCCTCGTTCCCTGGGCCGTGGGCCGGTGGAAGCGATCCTGAAGGTGATTCCGGTGGCCCAGCGGCGGGATCGGCTCCTGTTCCGCCTGATCTCCGAGACGGGGCTGCGCGTCTCCGAGGCGCTGGGGGTGCATCTGGAGGACCTGGACCTGACGGCCGACGACGAACACCTGAGCGTGCTGGGAAAAGGCGGGCAGCGGCGCACGGTGCTGCTGGATGACGCGAACCTGGTCCGTCAACTCCGGGCCTATCTGAAACAGACGGGGTACCGCCACGGGCCGCTGTTCCGGACCGAGAAGAACAGCCGTGGTGGGCCGTTGCGTTATCAATCGGTGCAGGAACGGTGGGCAGGATACTGCGCCCGGGCGGGGGTGACATGCACCCTCCACCAGTTGCGCCACACGCATGTGACCGAGTTGGTCAACGGGGGCGTAGGCCTGGCAACCATCCGGAAACGGCTGGGGCACAAGAATCTGCAGACGACGCTTCGGTATGCCGAGCAGTCGGATGCGACCGGTGATGCGGAAGTACGGGCCTGGCGGCGGAAGCAGTACCAGTCCCGATAAACCGCCGCGGGCGGTGGGAGTGGCCTTGGATCTGAACGTCGCGGCAGCTTGGCTCGCGCTCGGCAAGTTGAAGAGTGAGGATGCCATCGCTGCGGCGTCGTCCGCCCTGGATCGTGGTGTATACTCGGAATCACCGGGTTTGCTTCTTTATGAGCAACCGGTCTGGTCCGAAGTCGGACCGCTCTTCACAAAGGCGCTTTCCGAATTGGGCGTCCCCGTGCCGTCTCGCGACGAAGCTTCTATGACCATCGCCCGGGAGTTTGCCGTGGATTTCGGCCCGCCCCAGAAGGCCAGCTCCGACCGCTGACGGGGAAGATTCCATGCGTTTGTTCCATCGCGCGAGGCGGCTGGGTGCGAATTGCCGGCGGCTACGGCCGGTGGTGGAGGGCCTGGAAGGGCGGGCCTTGCTGTCGGTCGTCGCCGCGGCGCCGACGAGCCGGCATGGGAATCACGCTCGGGCGGAGACGGCCGGCGCGATCCGCGAGACCGGGACCGTCGCGTCTGGCGAGCCGGGGGCGGCGCAGGCCCTGGCCGGGGCTCGGGTCCGACTGTATCAGGCGACGGCGGGGCAGCCCCGGCTCGTCGGCCAGGGGACGACGGATGAGGCCGGACAGTTCGCGATCCGCGTGGCGCCTCGCGATGCGGCGACCGACGGCATCTTCTACGCGACGGCCGACCTGGGGCATCGCGTCCAGCTCGCCTCGATCGCCGGGACGGACCTGTCCCGGCCCGTGGCGATCAACGAGCTGACGACCGTCGCCGCGGGCTACTCGCTCGCCCAGTTCTTGCGCCACGGCCGCGTCTCGGGCGACCCGGTCGGCCTGCGGACGGCCGCCCTGATGAACGAGAACCTCGTGACGCCGGCCACCGGCGCGACGTCGCCGGTCCTCCTGGGCGCCCCCAATGCCTACCAGACGGACTCGCTGCAATCGCTCCGCGCGCTGGGGAACATCCTGGCCCTCTACGTGAGGGGCGACGGCCGGGGGATCGGCTCGTTCCTCGCGATGGCGCGCGACCCGGGCGCGGGGACGCCCGCCGTCCTCCAGGCCGTGTCGAACATCGCCCGCAGCCCCGGGCGGAACGTCTCGGCGCTCTATGACCTGGCGGGCCGCGAGCCGGTGTATACCCCCTCGCTGGCGGCGCAACCGGACGCCTGGACGCTTGCGGTGAAGGTCAATTTCACCGGCAACGACCAGTACCTGTTCGCCGGGCCGGGCAATATCGCCTTCGACGCGAGGGGCTATGCCTGGATCACCAACAACGACGTGCAGGGCCAGCCATATTCCGGGCAATTCGCGGTCGTCCTGAAGCCGAACGGCCAGCCCGCCGACGGCGCGGACGGCACCCCGCGGTCTCCCCTGCTCGGCGGCGGCCTGCTCGGCGGCGGATACGGGGTGACCGTCGAGCCGAGCGGCCGCGTCTGGTTCGGGAACTTCGGCTGGGGGACCTCCGACCACTACCCGTCGCCCGAAGGGAACGGCAGCCTCTCTCTGTTCGACGCCTCAGGCAATCCGCTGTCCGGGCCGCTGGGCATCCAGGGCGGGCCGGTGCGGGTGCAGGGCGTCGCCACGGACAAGCAGGGGAACCTCTGGATCACGAGCTTCGGCAACGACCGGGTCTACGTCTTCCCGAAGGGGGACCCGTCGCGGTCGATCTTCTACCAGTTCCCGGCCGGTTCCGACCCGTTCGACGTCAAGATCTTCCGGGACGGCACCGCGTACATCTCGAACGCTGGGGGGCTCGTCATCGGGCCCGGCAGCGTCGCCCGACTCGCCCTGAAGGGGGATCAGCTCGTCCCGCTCTGGCTGACGAACGTCGGCAGCGCGATCAAGGCGATCGCTGTCGATCCTCGGGGGAACGCCTGGCTCGCCTCCGGGGGCGACAGCGCCGTCTACCTGATCAGCCCGCAGGGGAAGGTGCTGCACAAGTACACGGGGGTCGGCGGGATGGATTCCCCCTGGGGGCTGACGCTCGACGGCAACGGGAACGTCTGGGTGGGCAACTTCGGGCTGATCGCGCCGAACAGCGACTACACCCATGCCGGGGTCACCGAGCTGGCCGGCCCGAACCGCTCGAGGCGCCCGCCGGGCCTGCGCCTGGGAGACGCGATCACACCCTCGACCGGCTACACGCTCCCCACCGGCGGCGACCAGGTCCTGTTGCACGACGGCACGCCGCTCTACGGCCCGCAAGGCCCGCCCAGCTTCAGCCCGCTCATGCGGATGACCAGCCTGGTCATCGACCGGGGCGGCAACCTGTGGGCGACCAACAACTTTAAGCCCTCGTGGAACATCGACGCCTCGCCCACCACCGGCAACCCCGGGGGCGACGGCATCGTCATCTTCGTCGGCCTGGCCAGGCCGACGTCCGGCACCCGCTGACTCGCGGACGCCGGGAAGGGCTCGGGGAGCGATCCCCACGGCCCACGGGAAGCGGCCGCCAGCGACGGCGGCCGTTTCCCGGGGATGGCCTCACTCGGCGGCCGTCTCGCCGCCCGCCTCGCCGGCGCCTTCGGTCGCGGGGACGGCCGACTCGTCGAGCGTCTCGACGGCCTTTTAGAAGAAATCGCCATCGATGGGTCCTTGATGGACACGGCCAACACCCGACGCGACCGCATCGTTGAGCTCTTGAAGGACGAATTCACGATTCTGGAGGCGTTCCCGACGGGCTTTCTCGTCCGCGGAACCGCCCTCTCAGGCCATGCCGATGTTGATGTGATTGTCGCCTTGCACTACGGAAAGCACATCGAAGGAAAAGAGCCCGAAGTCGGACCGCTCTTCACAAAGGCGCTTTCCGAATTGGGCATCCCCGTGCCGTCTCGCGACGAAGCTTCTATGACCATCGCCCGGGAGTTCGCTCGTCAAATCATCGCGGGTGAGTCCTCTCCCTACGAGGGCGCGCGGCGGATTTGGTAGGAGGTGGCGAACGAGCCGGGTGCAGACTCATCGTTGCGGATCTTTGTCGGGCTGGTCAGTGAATGGGAGGACTCCCCTCGCTACCGGCACGAATACGAGGCCGACATCATTGAGGAAGCCCAGCGACTCGTGAACGGGGAGTCCATTGGTTAGGGCGTACTTCAGCACAAGGGGGCGCGACGGAGGCACTCACCTTCCCCCTCAGAGGGTGCAGGCGCGATGGTAGATCCAAAACGTCGTTGTCAGAAGGCTCAGTCCGCAGGAGTTAGCGTACGTTCCTGTTCCAATGATTGTGGGACCCCGTCACTTGCCGGCGGGCTGGACCGGGGCGTTGCCGGGCGGGGCGTTGGGCCCATAGCTGTCCGGGTCGCTCAGGAGGCGGGGCACCTGGAACACGGTGCGCTGGTCGTGCTGCGACTCCATCCAGGACTCGAGCTCCTGGCGGAGGTCGGCGAGCCGCCCGGCGTGGCGCGGGTCGGCGGCCAGGTTCTCCTGTTCGAACGGGTCGGCGGCCAGGTCGTAGAGCTCCTCGGCGGGCCGGGCGTGGTATCGCTTCAGGATCGCGGCGGCACGGTCGTCGTTCCGCGCGGCCGCCTCCCAGGTGCCCCAGAAGTTTCGGCCGCCGAGGGGGCCGGGCAGGTCGATGTGGGTGGTGAACGCGAACTCGGGGTGGAGGTTCCGGATGTACTTCCAGCCCGGGGAGCGGACGCTCCGCATCGGGTAGACGTTCCAGCGCCCGTCGCCGCTGTGGGTCGTGAAGATCCGGTCGCGGTGGCCGGGCGTCTCGCCGCGGAGCACGCCCAGGAAGGACCGGCCGTCGATCGAGGGCGCCGCGGGGGCCTTGCCGCCGGCGGCCTCGACCAGGGTCGGGAGGAAGTCGATCCAGCTTACCATGGCATCGGTCCGGGTCCCGGCCTTCACCATGCCGGGCCAGACGACGATCAGCGGGACCCGGATCCCGGCGTCGTAGAGGTTCCACTTGCCGAAGGGCCACTGGGCGCCATGGTCGCTGCTGAAGAGGAACAGCGTCTCCGGACCGAGTTTCTCCCTCGCCGCGTCGTAGATCCGGCCGAGGTCGTCGTCGGCCATCGAGACGGCGCCGGCATAGCGGGCCCGCCAGACGCGGGTCTCGGGCGTGTCCACCGTGCTCGCCGGCAGCGGCAGGGCGTCCGGCCGATATCCCTCGACCTTCTCGGGCCAGGGCACGTGCGGCCAGTTGGTGCCGACGCAGAGGCAGAGCGGCTTCGAATCCGGCCGTCGGGGCCGACGGCGGAGGTACTCGACGGCGGCGGGGATCGCCTCATGGTCGTGGAATGTGTCGTGCTCGAAGTGGTCGAAGCCGTAGTCCACCGTGTACTTGTAGTGGGCAACCTTGCCGAACGCCACAACCTCGTAGCCGAGCTCCTGGAAGTATGCCGGCCACTTCTTGAGCTCCGCCCTGGGCTTGCTGTGGTTCGCCTCCGACCCGTTCCTCGCCGGCGACAGGCCCGTCAGCAGGGCCGCCCGGCTCGGGGCGCAGGAGGGCGAGGCGACGAAGGCCTGCTTTCCAGCACAGTGGGATCCGAAGCTTGGAATTCACGTGACTTGAAGTCGC
>JADMIO011053112.1_pt1 | contig 29646 bp, 30 predicted proteins | sample 8958161 | NCBI WGS metagenome assembly JADMIO01 (sample SAMN16585339, study PRJNA669376) | soil metagenome | isolation source: Crop rotation soil | place: USA: Cullars Rotation, Alabama | collected 2011 | reverse complement strand
GACCTACGCTGGCGCGCTGCCTCGACCTCCTGACGCAAACGCTATCCCCGCAGGACTCGGCCCCGGGAGCCGCGAGCTACGTCGCGTATGCGCGTGCGCTCGATATCGCCTACCGGGAGCGCTTCGCGAAAATGGGCGACAACGAGTCGCCCGGCGCGCCTTCGTGCACGACGCACTTCAGCGTCGTCGACCGCAACGGCAACATGTGCGCCGTCACGCAGACGCTGCTGTCGATCTTCGGCTCGCGCATCGTCGCGCCCTCGCTCGGCATCCTGCTCAACAACGGCATCATGTGGTTCGACCCCGAGCCCGGCAAGCCCAACTCGCTCGCGCCTTCCAGGCGATGCCTCGGCAATTTCTGCCCGGTGGTGGGGAGGATCGCGGACGGGCGCGGCTACGCCCTCGGCGCTTCCGGCGGGCGCAAGATCATCGGCACCGTGCTGCAGATCGCGTCGTTCATGATCGACCACGGCATGAGCTTCGAGGCGGCGTTCCACCAGCCGCGCATCGACATGAGCGGCGGCGCCGGCGTCATCGCGGACCGCGCGCTCGACGGCACAATCATCGACGCGCTCGCGCAAGCGTATCCCACCAGCACCGCGCGCCGCCTTCCGTTTCCGTATGCGTTCGCGGTGCCCGCCGGCGTGCTGCGCGACGGCGAGCTCAACATGGGATGCACGGAGATCATGTCACCCTGGGGGGACGCCGTCGCCGAGCGAACGGCGTAACTCATTCCCCGGCCGCACCTTCGAGCGACGAGGCCGCGGCACGCGGTGCGCTGCGCAGCGGCTTGGCGGTGAGCCACGCCATCAACGCGGTGATCAGCGCCGTGGCGAGCGCGCTGATGCGCATGCCGTCCACGAACGCATCGCGGGCGCCCTTGGCGAGCGATGCACCGGCCGCGCCGCCCGTGCGCTGCGCAATCTCCACCGCCGCGCCGAGCGTGCTTCGCGCGGCGTCGAGGGCGGCAGGCGGCAGGCCGGCGATCGCGGCATCGGGGAACGCCATGCGATAGACCGCGACGCCGATGCTGCCGAGAAGCGCGATGCCGAGGGCACCCCCGAGCTCGGAGCCCGTTTCCGAAATCGCGGACGCAGCGCCTGCGTGCTGCGGCGGCGCGCAGCCGACGACGAGGTCGGTGGCGAGCGTGAAGACGGGTGCCAGGCCCAGCGCGTAGATCGTGAAGCTCGCCACGACCCACGCCACGTTGTGCATCGCGCCGACCAGCGCCATCATCGTGAATCCCGCGGTCGCGATCCACAGTCCACCCGTGATGACGCGCGCCGGCCCCACGCGCTCCGCCAGCCGCGGGGCCAGCATCGCGCCCACGACGAACGCGGCCGCGAACGGCGTGCTCCACAGCCCGGCCGCGAGCGGGCTCAGGTCGAGCACGAGCTGCATGTACTGCGAAATCTGCACGAACAGGCCGAACGCGACGAAAGTCCCGAGCCCGTAGGCGACGAGCGATGCGCTGAAAGCGCGGTCGCGGAAGAATCGCAGGTCGATCATCGGATCGGCCAGCTGGCGCTGGCGCCGCACGAACAGGTAAGCGAGCGCGAGGCCGACGGCGATTGCGATGAGCGGAACGACCGCAAGGCCGTTCTCGGCGATTAGCTTGAGGCCGTAGATGGTCGCAAGGACCGCGGCCAGCGACAGCGCCGCGCTCGCGATGTCGAGCCGCCCCGCCTTCGGGTCGCGATATTCGGGGAGCAGAAAGGGCCCGACGACGAGGAGCAGGACCATGACGGGAACGCTCAGCAGGAACACCGAGCCCCACCAGTAGAACTCGAGGACGGCGCCGCCGAGCACCGGACCGATCGCGCCGCCCGCCGAATAGCTCGCGACCCATACGCCGATCGCGACGCGGCGCTGCCGCGGGTCGCGGAACATGATGCGGATCAGCGACAGCGTGGACGGCGCGAGCGTCGCGCCCGCGACGCCCAATACGGCGCGCATCGCGACGAGCATCGCGGCGCTTGAGGAATACGCGGCGACGACCGAGGCGACGCCGAACGCCGCGGCGCCTAGCATGAGCAAGCGCCGGCGCCCGATGCGGTCGCCCAGCGTCCCCATGGTGATCAGCATGCCCGCCACCATGAAGCCGTAGATGTCGATGATCCACAGCAGCTGGGCGGCGCTCGGGCGCAGCTCGCGCGATATCGCCGGCACGGCGAGGTTCAGCACGGTGAGGTCCATCGCGTAGACGATGCACGGCAGCGCGATGACCGCGAGCCCGAGCCATTCGCGGTGGGTTGCGCGCCGGGAGGCTTCGGCCTTCGTCATCCGGCCGAGGGTACAATGGAAAGCGCGGCTCCCGATGCACGCAGCGTCCGGAGCCGCGCATCTTTTTTGAAGCGCCATGAACCGCAAGCTCGCCTACGACATCTACCGCCTCGCCTGGCCGGTGCTGATCGCGCAGCTCGCCGTGATGGCGTATGCGGTCATCGACACGGTCATGGCCGGCCGATTCGGGACGGAAGACCTGGCCGCCGTGGGCATCGGCGCCTCGATCTACTTCAGCGTCTTCGTGGCGCTGATGGGCGTGCTGCTGGCGCTCAATCCCACGGTGTCGCAGCTGGTGGGGGCCGAGCGCCATGCCGAGATCGGCGAACAGGTGCGCCAGGCGATGTGGCTCACGCTGGCGCTCGCGCTCCTGTCGATCCTCGTCTACAGCTTTCCGGAGCCGCTGCTGGCCATGAGCCAGGCGCCGCCGGAGGTCGCGGCCAAGGTGCGGTCGTACCTCGCGATCGCGGCGTGGGGCGCGCCGGCGGGGCTGGCCTTTCGCCTCTTCGCGAGCTACACCACGGCCGTATCGCTGCCGCGCGTCATGATGGCGCTCAACCTCCTGGGATTGGCCATCAAGGTCCCGCTCACGTGGCTGTTCGTCTTCGGCCGCGCGGGCTTCGATGCGATGGGCGCGTCGGGGTGCGCGCTCGCCACGACGATCGTGAACTGGCTCATCTGCATTCTCGCCTGGCTGTGGTGCGCCAAGGCACACGCCTACCGGCGGCACCACGTCTTCTCCCGCTGGTCCTGGCCGCGCTGGCGCGACCAGCGGCACCTCGTCGCGCTCGGGTTCCCGATCGGCGTGACGTTCCTCGTCGACGTGACCGCGTTTACGTTCATGGCGCTGTTCATAGCGCGCCTGGGCGCCGTGAACTCGGCGGCGCACCAGATCGCCGGCAACGTGGCGGCGGTGATGTACATGCTGCCGCTCGCGCTCGCCAATGCGGTCGGCGTGCTGGTCGGCCAGGCCATCGGCGCGCGCAGGTTCGCGCTCGCGCGCTCGACGGGCCTGACCGGGCTCGTGCTCACGGTGGCGCTCGCCTGCGTCGCGGCAGTGACGCTCGTCGCATCCGCCAATGCCCTGGCCTCCCTGTATTCCGCCGACGTCGCCGTACGCGCGGTGGCCGCCGCCCTGCTCGCCATCGTCGCCTGTTACCACGTGTTCGACGCGCTGCAGGCCGTGACGCTGGCCGCGCTGCGCGGCTACAAGCGAACCGTCGTGCCGATGCTCGTCAACATCGCCGGACTGTGGGGTGTGGGGCTGGCAGGCGGTTACCTGCTCGGACTGACGGACGTCGTCGAGCTGCCCGCCCTCGGGCTCGCGACGCCGATGGGCGTGCCGGGCTTCTGGGTCGCGGCCGCGGCAGGCATGGCGGTGGCCACCATTGCGATCGTGATCTATTTCCTCGCGGTGAGTACCCCGGAGCACGCGCGGGCGCAGTCGGTGGCGCACGACAAGGCAGGCGCGCTGCGGTAAGCTACGCGCCCTTTTTGCCCTCCGCCTCTCGCATGCTCGCGTTTTTCGAACGCCTGGTCGACCCGTATCCGGACGCGGCGCCAACGCCGCCGCCGCGGGACTTCCTCGCGTTCATGTGGGCGTGCTCGAAGGGGCTGCGCAAATACCTCCTCGCAACGGTGATCCTCACCGGCGCGATCGGCGCGTTCGAGGCGATCCTCTTCGCGTTCCTCGGCAACATCGTCGACTGGCTCGCGAAAGTGGAGCCGGCGCAGCTGTGGACGCAGGAGAAGGCGCACCTGCTCCTGCTCGGCGGCGTCCTCGCGGCGAGCGTGCTCCTCATCGCAGTGCAGTCGACCATCAAGCAGCAGGCGCTGTTCGGCAACTTCCCGATGCTACTGCGCTGGAACTTCCACCGCCTGATGCTCGGCCAGAGCATGAACTTCTTCCAGGACGAGTTCGCGGGGCGCATCGCGACCAAGGTCATGCAGACCGCGCTCGCCGTGCGCGACACGTGGCTCATCCTGTGCGAGCTCATCGTCTTCATCGTCATCTACTTCGTGACGCTGCTCGGGGTGCTCGGCAACTTCGACCCGCGCCTCCTGATCCCGTTCCTGGTCTGGCTCGCGGCGTACCTCCTGTCGCTGCGCTTCTTCGTCCCGCGGCTCGCACGCGTTGGGAAGCTGCAGGCCGACGCGCGCTCGCTCATGACCGGCCGCATCACCGACGCCTATACCAACATCGCCACCGTCAAGCTGTTCTCGCACGCCAGGCGCGAAGCGGGCTACGCGCGCGGCGCGATGCAGGAGTTCCTCGCCACCGTGCATGCGCAGATGCGCCTCGTGACCGGCTTCGAGATCGTCAACCACATCCTGAGCATGGGCCTCATCGCGTCCTCGGCCGGCGCGACGCTGTGGCTGTGGACGCAGGGCGAAGTGGGCGTCGGCGCGGTGGCGGCCGCGACCGCGATGGCGCTGCGCCTGAACGGCATCTCGCACTGGGTGATGTGGCAGATGGCGGCGCTGTTCGAGCACATCGGGACCGTCCAGGACGGCATCAACACGCTGTCGCGCCCGCATGCCGTGGTGGACGCGGCGGACGCGACGCCGATCGCGGTCGCGAGCGGGGAGGTCCGCTTCGAGAACGTGAGCTTCGCCTACGGCGGCAAGTCCAACGTGATCGACGGTCTCACCATGACCATCCGCGCGGGCGAGAAGATCGGCCTCGTGGGCCGCTCCGGCGCGGGCAAGTCGACCGTGGTCAACCTGCTCCTGCGCTTCTACGACGTCGAGGGCGGGCGCATCCTGATCGACGGCCAGGACATCGCGCACGCCACGCAGGAGAGCGTGCGCGCGCAGATCGGAATGGTGACGCAGGACACCTCGCTCCTGCACCGGTCCGTGCGCGACAACATCGTCTACGGAAGGCCGGCCGCCACGGAAGAGGAAATGATCGCGGCCGCCGAGCGGGCGGAAGCGGACGGCTTCATCGCGGGGCTCGCCGATCCGAAGGGACGCCACGCGTACGACGCGCACGTCGGCGAGCGCGGCGTCAAGCTCTCCGGCGGGCAGCGCCAGCGCATCGCGATCGCGCGCGTGATGCTGAAGGACGCGCCCATCCTCCTGCTCGACGAGGCGACGAGCGCGCTCGACTCGGAGGTGGAGGCCGCGATCCAGCAGAGTCTCAACCGGCTGATGGACGGCAAGACGGTGGTCGCGATCGCGCACCGCCTGTCCACCATCGCCGCGATGGACCGGCTGCTCGTCCTCGACCGCGGGCGCGTCGTCGAGGAAGGCGACCACAAGAGCCTGCTCGCGCGCGGCGGCCTGTACGCGCGCCTCTGGGCGCATCAAAGCGGCGGCTTCCTGCGCGACGAGGAGGACGACGAGACGATCGGGATCGAGCAGCCGCGCGCGGAGGACGCGACGGCCGCCGAAGTCGACCGCGAGACGTCACAGCGGCCGCACGAGCCCTCGCGCAGCGGCCACGACCTGCCCACCGGCACCGATCCGGTCTCGCGCTAGAAAAAAAGCCCGGAATCGCTTCCGGGCCTGCTCGCTCAAATTCCGGCGAAAGAGTATCTCGATACGAGCACCGCGATGGCGGTCAGCGCCACCGCCGTGGCCATGCATTCCACGATCTGGACAGTGAACCACTCCAGCGTGGTCACGGCTTTGCCGACAGCCTTTTCTACTGCTATTTCGTCGTACGCTGTCGACATCGGATGGCCTCCGGGGTGATGCCACCGGAGCATCTGACCACTGCTGCCGGTACCGGTCTGTGCGTTCCCACGCGTAGGGCGCCACTCTAGTCGCCCAGCAGCTCCGCGACGGGGTGCAACTGCTCGACATGCTCCGACACCACCTTGACGATGACGATGATGGGAATGCTGAGCAGCATTCCCCAGATGCCCCACAGCCAGCCCCAGAACAGCAGCGAAATGAACACGGCCGCCGAGTTCATGTTGGCGATGCGCCCGATCATCCACGTGGTGACGAACGTCCCCACGACCGTGGCAATCGCGAGCGACGCGCCGGCGACCAGCAGGACCGGCGTGAGCGACTCGAACTGCATGAACGCCGCCATGCCCGTTGCCGCGGCGGCGACACCTGGGCCCAGGTACGGGACGATGTGCAGGAAGCCGGCAGCGACGGCCCAGGCGCCCGCGTTTTCGAGGCCGATCCAGCTGAACGCGATCCACGACAGCAGCGCGACGAGCAGGTTGGTCGTCAACAGCATGAACATGTACTTCTGGATGGAGCCGTTGATCGCGTCCAGGATCTGGACCGTGACCTTCTTGTTCGACAGCGAAGGCCCGGTCAGCCGCACCAGCTTGCGCTTGAATTGATCGCCGCCGATCAGCAGGAAGAAAACGAGGAAGACCACGGCCGCTGCCTGGCCCATCGCTCCCAGGGCGCCCATCGAGCCCTCCCACAGGAAGCTGCCCAGCTTGAAGGTGGGGCGGTCGACGACGACGTGAGTGGTGGGCTGGCGCGCAGGCAGTGGGCCCACGGCGGCCGGTGCCGTCGCTTTTTCCACCGCGGTCGCGACGTTCTGGATCTTCTGCATGTTGCCGAGCTGGCCGACCCGCGCACGATCGATGGCGGCGGATACCTTGGCGGTCGCTTCGGGGAGCTGCTCGATGATCGCCTGCATCTCCCCGCGCAGCGAGTACGTGCCGAGCACGAGCGCACTGATCACGCTCAGCATGACGACGATGGTTCCCACGACCCGCGGGATCCTGATCATTTCGAGCCAGACGACCAGGGGATTCAGCGTGTAGGCGACGACGATGCCCAGCAACAGCGGCACCAGGAACCTCTCCGCCCACGACAAGGTGAAGATCAGGGCCAGCACGGCCAGGACACTGAGCGCTAGACCGCGAGCGTCGACGGGCATCCGGACGGAGGCGAGCGCGAGCAACGGGTGAGCCGCGGGCTCGGCACCGACGCCCGGCGGATTAGCGCGCACGTCGGCGAGGATCGGCTTCAGTGCAGCGCTGTCGTGATCTGGCATGGTGACCTTGCAGCGTAGCCTTGGGCGGCCTCGACGTCTGTACGCTAGCGAACCCCGGCCGAGATCTAAAACTCGCGCTCTTCCACCGTCGCCCGCGTGCGGAAGGTGATCGAGTAGCGCAGCGCCTTCATCGGCGGCATGCTGTGCTGCCACTGCCAGCGGATCGGGCCGCGCATCACGTACAGCGAGCGCGGCGCGAGGTCGAGCGCGAACGTGTGCTGCGCGTCCTGGTGCGCATACGGGCGCCAGCGCATGCGGCCGACCCCCGCGAGCGAAATGCCGACGACGATGCCGTACACCGGCTTGTCGCGATGCCAGCCGATGGGTGTGCCCGGGGTGTACTGGCTGACGAGGGCGTGCACGAACGCGGTCGGCGTGAGCCCCAGCCGATCGGCGACCTTGGCGCGCAACTCGACCAGGAACGGCGGCAGCGGGCCGCTGGTGAAGGAGTCCGCCCCGCCGTCGTCGTAGGCCGGCGCGTCGGTGCCCTCGTGGAAGTGCGCGACCCGGCGCTTGGCGTAGTACTCGCGGAACTTGGCTTCGCGCAGGGGCAAGGGCTCGATGGCGGCAAGGAGCGCCTCCTCTTCGCCCGGAGTGAGGAAGTCGGGTTGATAAATAAGTCCCTGCGGGAGCGTTTGCACCGCTGCGAAGAGGCCGGCTTGTGAAGGTGCGCGGGTCATGGCATCCGATAGGTAGGGTTCGCGCATCCAATTGGCAAGCGTCGCCCGTTCGCCCGACGTATAGTCCTCCCATACCCATGCGCTTCGCCCGCTTCCCGATGATAGGGCTCCTGGTCGTCGTTGCCGTGATCGTCCTCGGCGTCCCCGCCGCGATGTGGGTCGCGCAGGACCATCTCATTTTCTTTCCGCAGCCGGTCGGGTCGACCGCGCACCTGCCTGCGCGCACGATCCCGCTCGCCGTGGTGGCCGACGGGACTCGCCTCGAAGGCTTCCTCGTTCCGGGGGACGCCACCCCCGCGCCGACCGTCGTCTTTTTCGGCGGCAACGCCGAGGAGGTGTCGTGGATGATGGCCGACGGGCGCTGGCCCGCCGCGTGGACCCGGGTCGCGCTCAACTATCGCGGCTACGGCACGAGCCAAGGCAAGCCCGCCGCGACGGAGCTCCTTGCCGACGGGCTCGCGATCTTCGACGCAGTCGCGGCGCGACAGGGCATCGATCGCGGCCGCATGGTCGTGTTCGGGCGGAGCCTCGGCACGGCCGTCGCGACACACGTCGCGGCCGAGCGGCCCGTGGCTGGAACGATCCTGGTGTCACCCTACGACACGCTGGCGGCCGTGGCGCGCACGCACTACCCGTTCCTGCCCGTTTCGCTGCTGCTGCGCCATCGCTTCGTGCCGGTCGAGGAGGCACCGCGATGCCGCTCGCCGCTCCTCGTGATCGTGGCCGATGCCGACTCGATCATCCCGGTCGAGCGCTCGCGCGTGCTGTACGACGCATGGGCGGGGCCCAAGCAGTGGCTCGGCTTCCCGCGCGTTGACCACAACACCCTCGGCGCGACGCGCGAGTTCTGGGACGCGGTCGACCGCTTCCTGGCCGCGCGCTAGAGACTCAACACTACGCCCGCCACCCTTTCCGCGGCTGCCTGCGGGCTGTCGACGTGGACCACGCCGTCGACCTGCGCGGCACCCTCGAGGCCGATCACGAGCTTGCCGAAGTGCCGGCCGAGCGACACCTCCGACAGCGTGCCCAGGCTATCGCCGATGGCGACCAGGCACAGCGACGCACGGGCGATGAGCGCGTTGCGCGCCTCGCCGATGCCGGTGGCGAGCGCGACGCTGACGAACGGATTGGCGTGCGTCGTGTCGGTATCGGGCAGGAGCCCGATCGAGACGCCGCCGACGCGCGCCACGCCTTCGCACACGGCCTGCATGACGCCGTGGCGCCCGCCGCAGAGCACGGTGAGGCCGCAATCGGCGAGGAGCTCGCCGACCCGAAGCGCCGCCGCGAGCTGCGCTGGTGTCGCGTCGCGCGGCCCGATCACGCCGATCGGGACCCGCAGCGGATGGCCGCTTTCGCGTTGCAGCCAGTCGACGGCCGCGAGCGCGTCCACGCGCTCGCATTGCGCGGCCTTCTCGGCCGAGCGCACGAAGGTCCAGCTGCGGGTGACGGCGTCGAAGCGCCGTCCCTGCGCGTCGTAGAGCTCGCGCGCCGCGCGGTCGAGCTCAAAGATGTCGCTCATGCCGGGTTCCGATCCATTCGCCGAGGGTCAGCATCGCGGAGCACACGGCGGTGATGAGGAGCGCGAGCGCCGCTGCGGCCGGAAAGTCCGAGCCCGTCTCGGAGATGAGGCTGTACAGCCGCAACGGAAGAATGGGCAGCTGGGTCCCCACCAGCGCCAGCGCGGTGCCGTAGGCGCCGAACACCACCGCGGCGACGAGGAAGAACGAGGCCACCACGGGCGCGGCCACCTGCGGCAGCAGGACCTGGCGGAACGCCTGCGCGCCCGTGGCGCCGAGCGACTCCGCCGCCGCGAGCTGCGCGCGGTCGAAGTTGACGAACATCGGCAGCACGCCGATCACCACGCGCGGAATGAGGTAGTAAGACGACGCGAACGCGAGGCCCACGGGCGTGAACAGCGCGCCGCCGATCGTCGCGGCGTCGAACCCGAGGCCGGCGAGGAGCTGGGTCACGAAGCCCGCGCGCCCGTAGCCCAGGATGAATCCGTACGCTACGATGAGGCCGGAGAACGTGAGCGGCAGCGCGATGACGAACGACAGCGCGGTGCGCCGCCGCTCGGGCAGGCGCGACAGGTGCAGCGCAACGGCAACGCCCACGGCGGTCGAAAGCGAGGCGGCCACCAGCGTGAGCACCATGCTGCCGCCGAGCGCACGCCAGAAGCCCGGCGCCGCGAGCACGCGCGCGAACGCGGCGGTGCCCTCGCGCAGCGCGTCGACGGCGACCGCGGCCACCGGCAGCGCGAAGAACAGCGCGAGGAGCAGCGACGCGGGGAGCGCCAGAAGACGCATTACTTCGTACCGGTCGCCGCCGCCCAGCCCTTGTCGACGTCGGCCTTCTTCGCGGCCGCGGCCTTCACGTCGAGCGGCTTGACCTGCGGTGCGGAGGGCAGCTTGTCCGCGACGCTGTCGGGCAGCTTGACGCCCGGCACCGACGGCCGCACGAAGCCCTGCGCGAAGATGCCCTGGCCCATGTCGGTCATGATGAAGTTGAGCCACAGCTTGCCGGCGTTCGGGTTCGGTCCCTTCTCGACGAGGCTGATCCCGTACGGCGCCGCCGCGGACGCTTCCTTCGGAACCACCACCGCGACAGCGTCGCCGAGCCCGTCGGTGTACTTGGCCTTGAGGCCGTCGTTCTCGTAGCTGATCCAGATCGGTATCTCGCCCTTGACGAACTGGGCGTAGGGCGTGGTGCCGAGCACGCGCAGCACGTTGCCCGACTGGTGCAGCTTGCCGAAGTAATCCAGCCCTGGCGCGAGGTTGCTCATGTCGCCGCCCATGCCGAAGTTGGCCGCGAAGGTCATGACCTGGCCGACGCCGGTCGAGCGCGGGTCGAGATACACGATCGTGTTCTTGTACTCGGGCTTGAGCAGATCCGCCCACGACTGCGGGACGTTCTTCACGAGCTTGGTGTTGACGACGAACGCGATGGTCAGCGTGTGGATGGTGAACCACTTGCCCTCCGGATCGCGGAACACGTCGGGCAGCTTGTCGAAGTTGACCGGCTTGAACGGCGCGACCAGGTTCTTGTTGGCGGCATCCACGGCGGAGGCGGCGAAGTAGTACGCGGTGTCGGCCTGCGGGCGGTTGCGCGCCTTCTCGAGGGCGACGACCGTTGCCGCGGACCCGAGGTCGTTGTACGTGATCTCGACGTCCGGATAGCGGCGCTTGAACGCCGCGAACTCGGCCGCCCAGTTGGCCCATGTCGGGCCGGTGTCGAAGCTCACGACGATGCCTTCCTTCTTCGCGGCTTCGTACAGCGCCTTCTCGCCGGCGTACAGCTCGGGACCGTCCGCGGCGGTCTGGGCAAGCGGCGTCACCGCGACGACGGCGCAAGCGGCCGCCGCGGTCCAGCGCAGGAACGAACGTATGGTGGCGATCATGAGGTTCCCCCTCCTTGGTTGTCGTGCAGGAACTGGATGGCGTCGCGCGGGATGCGGATGCGCCGCACAGTATCGCGCGCATTGGTCTCGATTTCGAGGCGTCCCCCGCCGACCGCCACCTCGATGCGGCGCGACGCGCCGAAGAAGCGGTCCCGCGCCGGCTCGGCGGAGAACACATTCTCCAGCGTGGCGTCCGAAGCGAGCTCGATGCGCTCCGGGCGGATGAGAAGTCGCACCGGCGAGCCCGGCGTTCGGCCGTGCTCGCGAGTGAGCAGGCGGCCGAGCGGCGTGTCGATCGCCGCGGGGCCGGCGGCGGTGCCGTCGACCAGGTTGGCGCGGCCGACGAAGTTGGCCACGAACGCGTCGGTCGGCGCGTCGTACACCGCCTGCGGCGGGGCGTCCTGCACGATGCGCCCGTCGCGCATCACGACGATCCGGTCCGCGAGCGAGAGCGCCTCGTCCTGGTCGTGCGTGATGAGGAGCGACGCAATGGCGTGTCGGCGCTGGATGCGCCGGATCTCGTCGCGCGTCGTCGTGCGCGTCGCCGCGTCGAGCGCCGACAGCGGCTCGTCGAGGAGCAGCGCGTGCGGATTGAAGACGAGCGCGCGGGCGAGCGCCACGCGCTGCTGCTGGCCGCCGGAGAGCTGCGCCGGCAGCCGCTCGGCCAACTCGGCGAGCCCCACCTGCTCGAGCATGGCGAGCGCGCGCTTGCGTCTGTCCTCGACCGGCACGCCGCGCACGCGCAGCGGGTACGCCACGTTCTGCCACACGCGCATGTGGGGGAACAGCGCGTAGCTCTGGAACACCACGCCGCATTCGCGCGCGCGGGTCGGCAGCGCGCCGACGTCATGGCCGGCGAGCTCGATCCTGCCCGCATCCGGGACGAGAAACCCGGCGATGAGGCGAAGGAGCGTCGTCTTGCCGCAGCCCGAGGGCCCGATGCACACCACGAGCTCGCCCGGCGCGATGGTGAGCGCGATGTCGCGCACCCCCGCTTCGCTGCCGGGATAACGGAAGCTGACGCCTTCGAGCGAGACCGCCGGCGCCGTCATGTCGGCACGCTCCGCAGTCGCGAGGCACCGCCGGCGACGACACCGCCCGCCACCGCCGCGGCGAGCGCGAGCAGCAGCAGCACGACCGTCGCCGCGCACGCGAAGCCGGTCGCGCCGTAGAACGCCTGCAAAAGCACGACGGGATACGTGCGGTTGAGGAATCCCGCGACGAGGTTCGAGAACTGGAACTCCCCGAGCGAGAGCGCGGCGACGATGATGAGGCCCGACAGGATCGAGTGACGCAGCGAGGGCACCACGACGTGCATGAACCGCTGCCGGCCGCTGCTTCCCAGCGACTCCGCGGCATCCTCGAGCGTGCGCAGGTTGAGCCGCTGCATGTCGGCGACGACCGTCTGCAGGAAGTACGGCAGGCCGAGCACGATGTGCCCCGCGGCGAGCAGCCAGATGCTGCCGAGCCACGGCAGCGTGTCCGACGAGAACACGAGGATGAAGCCGAACGCAAGCACGAGCGGCGGCAGCGCGACCGGCAGCTGGTGCAGGATCCGGGCGAGCGAGCGGACCGCCTTGCTGCGCGCGCGAAAGATCGCGTACGCGAGCGGCAGGCCGGCGGCCAGGCACACGGCGCACGCGATCACGGCCACCGCGAGGCTCGCGAGGAAGGCACGCCGGAAGCTCGGGTCGGCGGCAACGTCGCGGTACCAGGCGAGCGTCACGCCCGTCGGCAGGACGGTGTTGAGCCACAGCTTGCCGAACGAGCCGACCACGAGCAGCGCGATCGGGATCGCGAGGTAGGCGAGGTAGAACGCGGTGATCCAGCGCGGGAGCATGGCGTCGGCGGGGCGGGCGACGCCGATGCTACCATCGACGCGAATGGATCAGGTCGACTACGTCAGCGGCAGGACGCGCCTTTTCGGCATCGTCGGGCATCCGATCGAGCAGGTCCGCTCGCCCGAGATGATCACGGCCGAGATGACGCGCCGCGGCCACGACGCGGTCCTGGTGCCGATGCACGTGCTGCCCGGCGAGTTCGACGCCGTGCTCCCGCAGCTCATGCGCCTGCGCAACCTGGGCGGGCTCGTGTTCACGATCCCGTACAAGGCGCGCGCCTGCGCGCTCGCGGACGAGATCGGGCCGCAGGCGCGCGCGGTCGGCGCGATCAATGCATTGGCGCGCGCAAGCGACGGAACCTGGCGCGCCGACATCTTCGACGGCCTCGGTTGCGTGGAGGCTTTCCGCCGCCGCGGCATCGCGTTCGCGGGAAAGCGCGTGATGCTGATCGGCGCGGGCGGCGCGGGCTCGGCGATCGCGCACGCGATCGGGTTCGAGCGTCCCGCTTCGCTTTCGATATTCGACGTCGACGGCAAGCGCGCGCGCAAGCTCGCGTCAGCCGTGGTCGCGAATTCGGGCGCGCCCGCGGTTGCCGATGCGGTCACGACCGACGGCATCGACATCCTGCTCAACGCAACGCCGGTCGGGATGCTCGAAGACGCACGTCTACCCATCGACGCCTCGTCCCTTCCGCGCGGGCTCGTGGTATTCGACGCGATCGTCAAGCCCGAGCGCACGCCGCTGCTGTCGCTCGCCGAGCAGTGCGGATGCACCACCGTGATGGGCCGCGAAATGATGCGCGGGCAGATCTCGCGGATGGTCGATTTCTTCTTCGGGGGTTGAGTTCTACACTCGAGTTCAAAATCTTTCACCACGAAGAACACGAAGACAAAACGAAGAACGCGAAGAAAACGAAAATCAATGACCCTGCTTTATTGGTGTTCTTCGCCTTCGTGTGCTTCGTGGTGAAAGATTTGGAATTTCGTACGCAGGACGGAAGGCTCGCCGCACTGCAGCAAAGGCATCGTCCCACGGGACGTTCCGGCCCTCTCCTACAGCCCCCAGGAAACCCAAGCGGTATGGTGCGGTCACACCTTCGTAGGTGGCTTTATGCAGGAGGCACCATGAGATCGCACCTTCGCACGATGGCAGCCGCGACCGCCTTGCTGGCGGGCAGCGTTGCGTTTGCGCAGTCTTCGCTTCTGCTGCCGAACAACTCCGCAGGCACGCCGTCGGAAACGATGATGACGCAGCCGGGCAAGGGCATGCCGAGCCGCACCGATTCCTCGTTGTCCGCGTTCGACAAGCTCGACTGGGAGCATCGCGGCTACGTGACGCGCAGCGACGTGCAGCAGCTGCCGGGCCAGGTAAGCGGCTTCGACCAGTCGGACGTGAATCGCGACGGCAAGCTCAACCTCGACGAATTCCAGAGATTCTGGCAGGGCTACGAGAGCCCGACGGGCCAGTAGCGGCACAGGTTGCGACGAGGGTCGGCCAAGGCCCCAACGCCTTTCTAACGACCCTCCCGCCGCGGCGACGCTCGCATGACGTCGCCGCGTTATTTTTTGCGGCCGTCGAAGGTGGGCGGAGTCCACAAGGGTGTCTGCGCGTTCGGATGCCGGAGCATGCGGATCATCCTCACGCCCGCCTCGCGTCCGCGGTAGTAACCCGGCACCCGCAGCGTTTCCGCAAAACCCGCGTTGCGATAGAACGCATGCGCGGTCGCATTGGTCTCGCGCAACTCCACGTGGATCGAAGCCACGCCCGCCACGCGGGACGTCTCGGTCAGCCACGCGATCATCGCCGTTCCGATCCCGCGCCGCTGATGCGCAGGCCGTACCGCGAGGAGCACGAGATGGCCGCGCTCGTCGCCGAACCGCATGATGGCGAAGCCGGCCACGCGGGGACCGTCGCGCGTCACGATCGCGACGTTGTCGGGGTCGCCGATCAGCGCTGCTACGCGGTCGCGCCGGTATTCCCAGCCGAGCCCCGCCTCGATCAAGTCGCGCGACATCACGGCGAGCGATTGCGCATCGCCGATGCTCGCAAAGCCCATGGGCAGGTCGCGGCAGGCCATGCGGGGCATTCTGCCATGCCGGCACGTTGAGTGATAATGGGCCCCGACCGCGATTCTTCCGGGATGCCATGAATTCGCTGCCGCGCCGCCGCGTGCTCACCATCGCTGCCCTCGTTGCCGCCGTCGCGGCGAACGCGGCCTTCGCGCAGGGCACGTACCCCGCGAAGCCCGTCAAGATCATCGCGCCGGTGCAACCCGGCGGCGGCGTGGACCTCGTCGCGCGCCAGGTGGGCGAGCGCCTCGCCAAGTCCCTCAACCAGCCGTTCGTGATCGAGAACCAGAGCGGCGGCGGCGGGATCGTCGGTTCGCAAGCCACCGCACGCGCCGCGCCGGACGGCTACACGCTCATGATCGGCTACGTCGGCACGCACGGCACCAATCCCGCGGTTCGCAAGCTCCCGTACGACGCGGTCAAGGACTTCACGCCGATCGCGATGGTGGGCGGCACGCCGAACGTCCTGGTGGTGCCGCCGTCCGTGCCCGCCACCACGCTCGCGCAGTTCGTCGCGTACGCGAAAGCGAACAAGGGCAAGCTGTCGTACGGATCGTCCGGCAACGGCACGCTGACGCACCTCGCGATGGAGCAGTTCAAGGTCGCCAACGACCTCGACATCCAGCACGTCGCGTATCGCGGCATCGGTCCCGCGATCACCGACATCCTGGGCGGCCAGACGCAGGCGTCGTTCCCGGGCCTCGCCGCGGCGCTGCCGCATATCAAGGCGGGCAAGATGCGGCCGCTCGCCGTCACGGGCACGAAGCGTCATCCGCTGCTGCCGGACGTCCCGACGTTCGAGGAGCTGGGCTACAAGGGCTTCGACGGCGTGCAGTGGTACGGCATCGTCGGTCCGGCGAACCTTCCGCCGGCCATCGTCGCCACGCTCAACGGCGAAGTGAACGCAATGCTCGCGGATCCGCAATTCTCGGAACGCCTGGCCGCGGAGGCGCTGCAGCCAATGCCGATGACGCCGGCGCAGTTCGGCCAGTACATGCGCGACGACATCGCGAAATGGAGCAGGATCGCCAAGGAACGCAACATCGAGCTGACCGATTAGGCCGAGCCGGGACCCGCGTCGTGTAGGACGATTCCGACGGGCCATTCGGGACGCGTCCTACGCGATTCCGTGAAACCCATCGCGAGTTGTACGCTCCAAAGGGGTATGCGTTGCGGGTGGGTGTCTTATTCTCCCATTCGCGCTCCCCGCAACGCGCTCTTTTTCAAAACCCAAGGAGTGCACCCATGAAGCAGACCCAAACGATGCTCGCGATCGCCCTGTGCACGCTCGCCGGCGCTGCCCTCGCGCAATCGACGACGCCGCAGACTCCGATGACGACACCGCAGACTCCGATGAGCACGCCTTCGACGGCGGCTCCCGCGACGGCGGCTCAACCCCCCGCCACCACGACTGCGCCGGCAGCGACCACGCCGGCCCCGACCGGGTCGTCGGCCATGCGCGTGCCGTCGCGTTCGGAGCCCGCGGACAGCGCGTTCCGCTCGCTCGATACCGCCAACCGCGGTTACCTCTCGAAGAGCGACGTGCAGAAGCTCGACGGCATCTCGTTCGACGCGGCCGACACCAACAAGGACGGCCGCCTGTCGAAGGAAGAGTTCGAGCGCGCCTGGGCCGCAAAGAAGTAACGATTCGCTTTGCAGCAAGCACCGCCGCGCCGGGTGGCCACGCCGCCCCCGCGGCGGTTTTGGTTTGCGAAGCGCCCTAGTCGAACCCCAGCTCGCGCAGGAACGCCGCGCGCTCCTGTGTGCCCAGGTTTTCCGCACAGCGTCGGACGAATTCGGCGCGCGTGCGCGATTCACGCGCCGCCTTGCGCGTGAGCACCTGCGCGATGGGCCCGATGTAGATCGCGAGCTGCGAAGTCACCTCGTCGACGTACGAAGGCTCGAGCACCGTCGCCGACGTGCCCGATGCCGTGCCCGGCTGCGTGGTGCGCGTGCCGAGGCCGCGCCCGGTGCCGCTGCGCGCGCCCGAGGCCCCCGACGAGCTTTGGCCGCCGCCGGCCTTGCTGAACGCGGTGACGAAGCGACGGCGCGATTCCGGATCGGTAATCGTATCGGACAGGATCGACAGGAGCTCGGCGCGATCCGACGTCTGCGACGCCGCGCGCCGCACGATGAGCTTGGCCATCGGCCCGAGCGCGCGGGCGAGCTCGTGCTCGGCGGTGCGCAGCGTCTCGTCGTCGAACCCCGGCTCGGGCTTGGCGAGCATGAGGGTGCCGATGTGAACGACGGTGGTGCCCTCGCCGTTGTCGACGGTCACCGACAGCTTCGCCACGTCGTCGAGCGCGTCGCGAAAGGCCTTCGCGCTCTGGAAGCGATCGTCCGGTGACTTGGCGAGCGCGGTGGCGACGAGCTTGTCGACCGCCGGCGGCAGCGTCAGCTTCGACAGCGTGGACGGGGGCGGCGGGTCCTCGTGGCAGATCTTGTACGCGATCGTTTCGAGGTTCCCCTTGAAAGGCTTCTCCCCGGTGAGAAGCTCGTAGAGCACGACACCGCAGGAAAACAGATCGGAGCGGTTGTCGGCCTCGAGGCCGCGGCATTGCTCGGGCGACATGTACGACGGGGTGCCGATCACCATGCCCGCCATGGTGAGGTTCGAGGTGTCGACGCGCGCGATGCCGAAGTCGGCGACCTTGAGCTGGCCCGTGGAGGAGACGATCAGGTTCGACGGCTTGATGTCGCGATGCACCACGCCGCGGCTGTGCGCGAACTCGAGCCCATCGAGGATCTGCCGCATCAGCCTCACCAGCTGGGCGAAGTCGAAGGTCTCGCGGCGGTTGAGGTGCTCGCGCAGGCCCGCGCCTTCGACGTACTCCATCGCGATGTACGCGACGGTGTCGTCCTCGCCGTACTCGAAGACGCCGACGATGTTCGGATGCTGGAGCCGGCCGGCGGCGCGCGCCTCGTTCTTGAACCGTCCCATGTACTGGACCACGACGTCGGGGTCGACCAGGTCCTTGCGGATGGTCTTGATCGCGACGAAGCGCTCGATGAAAGGGTCGTAGCCCTTGTAGACGATCCCCATCGCACCCTTGCCGAGGGCGCTGCGGATCTCGTACTTGCCGATGCGCTTGGGGTCGGACATCGACGCCGGGGCCTTCAGCTTTCGAGCATCTTCATCGCCTGCACGAGGCTCGCCTTCATGCGGCCCATGGCCTCGGTCAGGACGCCGATCTCGTCCCGGCTCCGCGTCTTGAACTCGCCCGCGTCGAGGTCGCCCAGGCTCACCTTGTCGGCCTGGCCGGCGAGTGTGGTGACGCGCCGTATCACCATCGTGTAGAGCATGACGTTGAGGAGCACGAAGATCGCGACGAACACCGCGGCGAGCGAGCCCATGAACGCCGTGAACGTCTTGTTCGCGCGCTCGATCGGAACCGCCATCGGCACCGACACGATCTGCGCGCCGATGACCTCGTCCATGCGCCAGCCGAAGCCGTTGGCGGGACCGTAGAGGTCGATCATGGTCTTGGGCGCGGCATCCACCGTGCTGTGGCACTCGAGGCAGGCGGCGCTCTTGATCTGGATGGGCCGCGAAAGGTAGAGCGCGCGCCCGGTCGGGGTGTCGCGCTCGCCGACGAGCTCGGTGTTGAACGCTCCGGCGCGGAAATTGTTCACTACGTCGGCCTCCCAGTCCGAGGCACGGTCGCGCAGGTTGGTGGGATTGAGGGTGGCTTCCTTGTAGGTGTAGTCGGGGTGCTTCTTGCGCAGCTCGTTGAACTGCTCCGTGGCCGCGAACGCGGGCACGGTCTGGGGCAGGAATTTGTATCGCATCTGCGTGTCGAGCAGCGGCTTCACCTGCGAAGCCGTGTAGTTGCGCGTGGCGAGCGCGGCTTCCATCATGAGCCGCGCGTTCTGCAGGATCTCCTCGCGCGCGTTCTGCTGCAGGGCGCGATAGGAGATGTAGCCCGCGACCGCGAAGCCGAGTGCGAAGATGCCGAGCAGCACCAGGTTGAATTTCCAGATCAGCTTCATCGCTTCGTCCTCGTCATTTCACCGGCGCCGTCTTCGGGAGGTACTTTTCCGGATGCAGCATCCGGTCCCACGACGGGTAGCGGCTTGCATAGGGTTCGACCGCCCGCCGGAAGACCGGGTCGCGCAAGCGGCCCGCGAACCGCTTCTCGAACGCGGCACGGTCGCGCCCGGAGAGCCAGGGCTCCGCCTCAGCGTACGTGATTTCGTGGTCGGCCACGAGGCTCGGTCTGGATTTTAGCCTCGGTGCGAGGACCGGCAAGGGATCGAGGAAGTGCCGCGGCAAGGCGTCCACGAAGGCCTTCGGCGCGAGCGTCCGGGTTTCGAAAGGGGCGATCGCGGTCTTGCGCCAGTACTCGCCGCGCTTCGCGTCGCGGGTCACGGTTCCGTCGACGAACCTGGCGCTCCCCGCCTCGACGAAGACCTCGGTCGAGGCGCCGTCGGTTCGCATGACCGCGATGACGTCCGCGAAGTCGGCGTCGAACAGCGGCGTGCGCACGCGCAGCCCCGGGGGCTTCGCGGCAACCTTGAGCGACCCCGACGTCCACGTGAGGACAAGGCCGCCGCCCTTGCCGGCAGTCACGTGGAGCGAGCCTTCGCCGGCGAGGCTGACGAGGGTATCTCCCTTGAATTCGAGTTGCGCATTGGCCTTCGAGTCGGCGGTCACGATGTCGCCATCCTCGAGCGCAATCCCGGGCGCCAGCCTGTACCAGGTCGCGCCGCGCAGCACGCGCGTGCCGGCGTCCGCGAGCGTGACGGCGCCGACCTCCGGCGCCGCGGAAGCGGATCCGGCGATCAGCCAGAACGAAATCGGCAGCCAGCGGCGCCAGGCGGTCATGCCTACTTTGGAGCGCCGGCGTATTCGATGTACGCGCGGCGCGGTGCGCGTGAGATGCCGGGGATACTAGGTCGCGGTTCGGCCGGGCGTCAACGCGAAAATTCGTGACCCGGGCGCCCAGGGCCGATCGCCCTCGGGGGAAGGCGTAGCGAAGCGACGCTTCGGGGGGGATCTAATTAGCGGCGGCGTGACGCCCCGACAGCGCGAAGAAGTCGCGAAAGGCGCTCTGGTACTCGCCGTCGCCGATCCACATCGCGTTGTTGTGGCCGCCGTTTTCGATGAGCAGCAGCTTCTTGGGGCCGGGGGCCGCGTCGAACAGGGCCTGGGAGAACCTGGCCGGGACGTAGCGGTCGCCCGTTCCGTGCACGAACAGGATCGGAAGGCCGACCGTGCGCACCTTCTCGATCGAGTCGTAGCGCTGGGTCATGATGAGCCGCGTAGGCAGCCAGCTCCAGGAGAGCTCTGCGGCGATGTCCGGCAGCGACGTGAACGTCGACTCCACGATGAGGCCGCGTGCCTGCGGCGCGTCCTTGGACTGCAAGGCGAGCCGCGCTGCGAGGTCGATGGCCACCGCGCCGCCCAGCGAGTGCCCGTAGATGAACCGCTTGGACGGGTCGGGCACCTTCTTGGCGAGCCACGCCCAGCCGGCCGCCGCGTCCTCGTACGTCATCGGCTCCGAAGGCAGGTCGCCGTCGCTCTTGCCGAAGCCGCGGTAGTCGATCGCGAAGACGGAAAAGCCGAAGCGGCGCAGCTGCTCCATGCGCCGCAGGTGCCCGGTGAGGTTCCAGCGCACGCCATGAAGGTAATACACCACCGGCGCGTTGGGGTCGGCGTCGGGCCACCACCAGGCGTGGATCTTCTGGGCGCCGGGCGCGTCGCCCACGGGGAGGAAGAGCTCCTGGACCGCGCTGGGCGTCCCGCTGTACCAGCCGGCGTCCGACTTCACGACGCGGAACGTCAACTCCCGCTCCTTCTCCTCGAGCGAGGTGCAGCCGGTCGCGAGCCCGGCCGCGGCCAGGGCGGCAAGGACTACGCGCAACAGGACGGAACGGGGCAGAAGACGCATGATGGGGACTATAGCGGTTATCAACGGCGCAGCCGGAGGAAGCGCCGACTCGGGCCTCTTACAGACCGACGGGCGGCAGGGGAGGTTCCCCCCGTTGAATGTTTCCGGTTGTATCGGGTCCAATTGCCTCCACCTGAACGCCTATGCCTCCCGTCACCACGATCCTGATCCTCGCCAACGGCGCAGCCTTCCTGGCGCAAATGGCCATGCCCGGACTCGTAATTCCGTTCGCGCTATGGCCGCTTGGCGCCTCCGCTGCGTCGAATGGCGAGGTCGGGTTCCACTTCTGGCAGCTCGTCACGTACGGCTTCCTCCACGGCAGCTTCTTCCACATCGCGTTCAACATGTGGGGCCTGTACCTGTTCGGCGGCGCGCTCGAGCAAGTCGTCGGGCCGCGGCGGTTTCTCGCCTATTACCTCGTCTGCGTCATCGCGGCAGGGCTGACGCAGATCGCGGTCACGAGCATGGGCACCGAGCTTTATCCGACCGTCGGTGCGTCGGGAGGCGTGTTCGGCCTGCTGCTCGCGTACGGGTATTACTTCCCGCGCAACAAGCTGTTCCTCGTGTTCGTGCCGATCCCGATCCCGGCGCGCGTTTTCGTCGTGATCTACGCCGTGGTCGAGCTCGCGTTCGGCGTGTCCGGCGCCGACAGCGGCGTCGCGCACTTCGCGCACCTCGGCGGCCTCGTGGGAGGCGCGCTCATGCTGGCCTACTGGCGGGGGCTGCGCTTCGCGCGCTGAAAAGGCCGCAAGTTGTGCCGCACTTGCGGTAGCAGTACAGTGGTCTCGTCCCTGACTCCCGGGAGACGCCATGAGACGCCGCCTGTACTACCTGCTGCCCGACTCGGGCAGCGCACGCAAGATCATGGACGACCTGCTGCTCGCGCGCATCGAAGAGCGGCACATCCACTTCCTCGCCAAGCCGGGCACGCCGATGGAAGGTCTGCACGAGGCCAACTTCGTGCAGACCACGGACGTCGTGCACGGCTTCCAGCAAGGCGCGCTGATCGGCGCTGCGCTGGGCTGCGCGCTCGGGCTGTTCCTCGTTTATTACGTGATTCCGGATCCCGGCTGGCAGGTGGCCACCGTGTTCCTCTCGATGGGACTCGGCGGCCTGTTCGGCGCCTGGGTGGCGAGCATGGCGGGCGCCGCGATTCCCAACTCCCGCCACAAGGCCTTCGCCAAGGAGATCGAGGCGGGCAAGATCCTGCTCATGGTCGACGTGCCCGAGCACAAGGTCGACGACGTGCACGCGCTCGTCGGCCGCACCCACCCGGAAGCGGTCGACAAGGGCGTGGAGGTCAACGTCCCGGTTTTCCCGTAAGCGCCCGCCAGACGCGCTCCGACGTCAGCGGCATCTGCAGCTTGTCGACCTCGATCGCGGGGTCGGCGCGCGCGAGCGCATCGAGCACCGCGTTGACCACCGTCGGCGTCGCGCCGATGGTGCCGAGCTCGCCCACGCCCTTCACGCCCAGATGGTTGTTGGTGGAAGGCGTGGCCTCGTCCGTGGTCATCGCGAAGTGGCGGATCATGTCCGCGCGCGGCAGCGCGTAGTCGAGGAACGTGCCGGTCAGCGGCTGGCCCGACTCGCGGTCGTAGACCACCTGCTCGCACAACGCCTGGCCAATGCCTTGGGTCGCCCCGCCCTCGAGCTGGCCCGCGACCACCATGTGATTGACGACGCGGCCGACGTCGTTGACCGACCAGTAGTTCTCGATGTCGACTTTCCCCGTCTCGGGGTCGAGCTCGACTTCGCACACGTGGCAGCCGTTGGGCCACGTGGCCTCGGCCACCTTGTTGTCGGAAACGAGCATGATGCGGCGATCGGCCTGCTTGTCGGCGAGCTCGAAGAGGCCGATCGCGCGATCGGTGCCTGCGATGCGGAAAACGCCGTCGCGGTACTCGATGTCGGCCACCGCCGCTTCCAGTGCCTCCGCGGCAAGGTCCTGCGCCTTGTCCACCGTGCGCTCCGCCGCGACGTGCACGGCCGAGCCGCCGACGAACAGCGACCGCGAGCCCGCGCTGCCGAAACCGATGCCGCGGTCGGTGTCGCCGTATGAGAACCTGATCTTGTCCGGCGGCACGCCGAACACGTCGACGGCAAGCTGGGTGAACGTGGTGGTGAGCGAGGTTCCCATCGGCTGCGTGGCGGAGAAGATCTCGATCGCGCCGTCGGCCACGGTCACCGTGACCGTTTCCTCGAACGCTTCCGCGCCGGTCCACTCGACGAACGTCGAGATGCCGCGCCCGCGCACCCGCCCGCGCTTTTGCGATGCCGCGGCGCGCGCCTCGAATCCCTTCCAGTCCGCGTGCGCGAGCCCTAGGTCGAGCACGCGCTCGAACTGCCCGGTGTCGTAGGTCTTGTCCATCGCGTTCTTGTACGGCATCTGCACAGGCCGCACCATGTTGCGGCGGCGAAGCTCGACGCGGTCGATGCCCGACTTGCGCGCCGCGGCGTCGAGCAGCCGCTCGATCGTGTAGATCGCCTCCGGCCGTCCCGCGCCGCGATAGGGGCCGGTCGGCGTGGTGTTGGTGAGGACACCCTCGATCCTGATGTCGATCGTCTCGATGTGGTAGATACTGGTCGACACCCACGGGCCGATCAGGAGCTGGATGATCGCGCCCGCGGGCGTGGCGTACGCGCCCAGGTTCGCGTGCGAGTGCACCGACAGCGCGAGGATCCTGCCGTGCTCGTCGAGCCCGAGCGAGGCCCTGCTCACGAGGTCGCGGCCGTGCGTGGCGGACAGGAAGTCCTCCATGCGGTCCGCGGTCCACTTCACCGGGCGCGCCAGCTTGCGCGCGCACCACGCGGCGACCACGTCCTCGGCGTAGAGCGTGGTCTTCATGCCGAATCCGCCGCCCACGTCGCCGACGAGGATGCGGACCTTGCCCTCGGCGATGCCGAGCACTTCCTTGGTGAGCTCGTCGCGCACGCCGGTGGGTGTCTGCGAGCTCGTGCGCAGGGTGATGCGGTCGGTGGCGGGATCGAAGCTCGCGAGCGTGACGCGCGGCTCGATCGTCGCCGGCACGACGCGGTGATTGACGAGATCGAGGGTGACGCAGTGGGCGGCGGACGCCATCGCGAGCGTCGCCGCCTCCGTGTTGCCGTGATGCGCCACGCAGGCGACGTTGCCGTGAGCCTCGGGCCATACCAGCGGCGCGTCCTTCGCGACGGCGTCGGCGAGCGTGACCACCATCGGCAGCCGCTCGTAGCGGATGTCGAGCGCCTCCGCGGCATCGCGCGCCTGGTCTCGCGTCTCCGCGACGACGGCCGCCACCGCCTCGCCGACGAAGCGCACCGTGTCGACCGCGAGCGCGTGCTGCGGCGGCGCCGCGGTGGGCTTCCCGTCGGCGCGCTTGAAGTCGGAGGATTGCACCAGCGGCTTCACGCCAGCCTGCGCGAGCTCGGCGCCGGTCACGATCGCGACCACGCCCGGCATCGCCTTCGCCGCCGCGGTGTCCAGCGCGGCGATGCGCGCGTGCGGGTGCGGCGAGCGTGCGAACACGAGGTAGCCCTGACCGGGCAGCGAGAAGTTGTCGGCGAACTGGTCGCGGCCGGTGAGGAGGCTTTCGTCCTCGACGCGGCGAACGGACTTGCCGCTGCCGTAGCGAGCTGCGTTCGAATGAGTGGTCATGGGTTTGCTAGTAAGATGCGGGCGCCGCCATCTTACCGTCATGACCGCTCTCGTTGCAGGCCTCCTGCTGTTCCTCGGCGTCCACTCCGTCCGAATCGTGGCCGACGGCTGGCGCAGCGCGCAGATCGCGCGCCTCGGCCCACTGCCCTGGCGCGGCCTGTACTCGCTGGTCTCCCTCGTGGGATTCGTGCTCATCGTCTGGGGCTACGGGCAGGCCCGCCTCGACCCCGTGGTCGTATGGACCCCGCCGGCGTGGACGCGCTACGCCACGTCGCTGCTCGTGCTGCCTGCGTTCATCCTGATCGTCGCCGGCAACATGCGGGGCACGAAAATGAAGGCGGCGCTCGGGCATCCCATGGTGCTCGGCACCAAGCTATGGGCGTTCGCGCACCTTCTCAGCAACGGGACGCTCGCCGACATCGTGCTGTTCGGTGCTTTCCTGGTCTGGGCAATCGTCGACTTCGCTTCGGCCCGCCGTCGAGATCGCGCCGCGGGCACCGTCTACGCACCGGGATCGATGTCGCGCGACGCCGTCGCGATCGTCGCCGGGATCGCCGCCTGGGCCGTGTTCGGCGGGTGGCTGCACGGACCTCTGATAGGCGTGCGGCCGTTCTAGGAGTCCCGATTGAGCGCCCGATTGACCATTGCAGCATTCGCCCTCGCGGCGTCGCTCCCCAGCGCCGGCGCCGAGATCACCGTGTTGAGCGCGGGCGCCGTCGAGCCCGGGCTCGCCGCCTTCGCGAAGCTCGTGCAGCAGCACACCGGCCACGACTTGCGCATCCAGTACAACACCGCGCCGCGCATCGCGCAGCGCCTCGCGGCCGGCGAGCCGTTCGACCTTCTCATCGCGCCGCCGCCGGTCGTCGAGCAGGCCGAGGCGAGCGGCAAGGCGTTGGCCGCCTCGCGCGCGCCCATCGGCCGGGTCGGCGCGGGTGTGGTCGTGCGGCAGGACGCCAAGGCGCCCGACGTCGCGACCGTCGATGCACTCAAGCAGGCGCTGCTCGCCGCCGACTCGGTCGTTTACAACACGGCCTCGACCGGGATCTATCTCGAGAAGCTCTTCGAGCGGCTCGGCCTCGCCGACGCGCTCAAGGCCAAGACGACACGCTACCCGGACGGCGCGGCCGTGATCGAGCACGTGATCCGCGGCAAGGGCAACGAGATCGGCTTCGGGGCGATCACCGAGATCCGCCAGTACGAGGCCAAGGGCGCGCGCCTGGTCGGGCCGCTTCCGGCCGACGTCCAGAACTACACGAGCTACGTCGGCGCGGTGTTGAGCGGCGCGAAGGACCCCGCGGTCGCGCGGGCCGTGCTCGCGCTCGCCGGCGAGCCGGCAGGAAAGGCGGCGTTCGCGTCCGGCGGAGTCGAGTGATCAGGCAATCGCGATCAGCGCGACGCTCCACGCGAAGAGAAGCGCAAGCGCTGCCGCGCAGAACGCGGCCTCGAGCCCGCGCATGATGCGGGGCTTGGCACCCCACCGCTCGTCGTCGCCGGGCGTTTGGACCCTCCGCAACGGCCACGCGACCGCCTGCCCGGGCGCGAAACGCCGGGGATGCAGAAATGTCAATCTGGCAATCATGTCGGCCTCCGTTTGCGTTCTGCCATCGGAGCCCAGTCTAGGAGTGCGGTACCCCCCTTCACAAGCGATTTGTTTTCCGGCAATATGTGAATCCTGCTCACATATTGAGAGCCGCTCATGCCGCGCATCCCGCCCATGCAGGCCCTGCGCGCCTTCGAGGCCACTGCGCGTGAGCAAAGCCTCACGCGCGCCGCGGAGTCGCTCAATCTCACGCACGGCGCGATAAGCCACCAGATCAAGTCGCTCGAGGACGACCTGGGCGTGCGCCTCACCGAGCGCGCGGGCCGCGGCATCCGCCTCACTGACGAAGGCGAGCGCTTCGCGCAGCGCGTGCGCGCGGCCCTGGCGGAGCTCTCCGCCGCGGTGCAGGAGATCTCCGACCGCAGCAATCCGCGCCTGTTGCGAATCAGCGTCACGCCGTCGTTCGCGGCGCGCTGGCTGCTCCCGCGCATGGCGCGATTCACCGCCGCGCATCCTTCGATCGACCTCGACGTGCGCGCGAATGCGCTCCTCGTCGACTTCCAGCGCGACGACGCCGATTGCGCCGTGCGCTACGGATCGGGCCAGTGGCCGGGCGTGATCGCTGAGCATCTGCTCGACGAGACCTACTTCGCGGTCTGCAGCCCGCATCTCGCGGGCGGCCTGCCGAAGCGCCCGGCCGACCTCGCGCGCTACCCGCTCCTGCGCTCCAACGACGAATTCTGGCAGCCGTGGTTCGCCGTGGCGGGATTGCCGTGGCCCGAGCCCGACCGCGGCCCGATCTTCAACGACAGCGCGCACTTGATGCAGGCAGCGGTGGAGGGCCAGGGGATCGCGCTCGCGCGCACGTCGCTGCTCGGCAACGACATCCGCAACGGCCTGCTCGTGCGACTGTTCGACGTCGCGATGCCGAGCGGACGCGCCTACTACTTCGTGTACCCGCCGCGCCTCGCGTCCTCGCCGAAGATCGCGGCGTTCGGCAAGTGGATCCGCGCCGAGGCCGCACGCGGCGACGACCTCGTCACTCCAGGAGCGAAGGCGAGGCGTCGGCGGTAAGCGGGGACAGCGACGCCATGCGGACGCCGAGGAGACGGATGCGGCGCTCGAGAGGCACCCGCTTGAGGCACTCGCCCGCCGCGCGCCTGATGGTCTGCGCATCCTGCGTGGCGCGCGGCAGCGTGCGGTCGCGCGTCACCGTCTTGAAGTTGTCGAAGCGCAGCTTGATGCCCACGGTCCGCCCGACGTAGCCCTTGCGCGTCAGGTCGCCCGCGAGGCGCACGCAAAGGTCGGTGAAGATCTCCGACAGCTCCGCCCGGTCGCGCTGCGCCGACAGGTCGCGGTCGAAAGTGGTTTCGCGGCTGATCGACACGGGCTCGCTTTCGGTGACCACCTCGCGGTCGTCTTCGCCTTGCGCCACGCGATGCAGCCACGCGCCGTAGTTGCGGCCGAAGTGCTCGATGAGCCACGCCACGTCCGCGTGCGCGAGCTGGCCGATGGTCTTGACGCCCAGCGCGTCGAGCTTCTCGCTCGCCTTGGGGCCGATGCCGTTGATCTTGCGCGGCGGCAGCGGCCAGACGCGGGTGGCGACGTCGTCGGGGCGCAGGATCGTGAGCCCGTCCGGCTTGTCGAGCTCGGAGGCGATCTTGGCGAGCAGCTTGTTGGGCGCCACCGCAATCGAGCACGACAGCCCCGTCGATTCGCGCACGGCGTCCTTGAGCGCCTTCGCGACGTCGCGGCCGCGCCACCACGCATCCACTTCGGATTCCGGCTCGGCCGGATTCCAATCGTCCGTGCCCGGCGGCGCGACTTCGGTGAGGTCGAGGTAGATCTCGTCGATGCCGCGGTCCTCGATGCGCGGCGCGATGACCGCGACCGCCTCCTTGAACATCCGCGAATAGCGGCGATACGCCTCGAAGTCCGTCGGCAGCAGGATGCAATCGGGCGCCAGCGCGGCGGCCTTCATGAGGCCGAGCGCGGAATGCAGCCCGAACTTGCGCGCCTCGTAGGTCGCCGTGGTGATGACGCCGCGGCCGACGTAGCCGCGCAGGGTCGCGAACTTGCGCGTCACCGCCCCCGTGACGGGGTCGAGGTGCTCCTCCGGCTGGTGCCGGCGCCCGCCGCCGATCACGACCGGCTGTCCGCGCAGCTCCGGATAGCGCAGGAGCTCGACCGACGCGTAGAACGCGTCCATGTCGAGATGCGCGATGAGGCGCGGGCGCTGCACGAAGCCTGCCGCACTCAATGCGACATCAGCACCGGGACGGTCATCGACTCGAGCATGAGGCGCGTCACGCCGCCCAGCACGATCTCCGAGAGCCGCGGACGGCTGTACGCCCCCATCACGATCAGGTCCGCACCGAAGTCCGCGGCGCGCGACAGGAGGAGCGAGCCCGCGTCGACATCCTCGGCGACTTCGTGACGCACGTCGGCCGTAATGCCGTGACGGGACAGCCAGGCGGAGACGTCCACGTCGGCGAGCTTCTCGCGACCGCTCTGCTCGCCCGCGGCCGAGATCGACACCACGACGACCTCGCGGCTTCGCGTGAGGAGGGGCATCGCATCGGCCACGGCACGCGCGGACTCGCGCGACTCCTTCCAGGCCACGAGGACCTTCTCTCCCACCGTAGCGACCGCGTCCGCGTAGGGCACGATCAGCGCCGGCCGGCCGGCCTGCATGAGGACCGCGTGCACGAGGTCGTTCGCGAACGCCGCGTGCGGGTCGCCGCCGTGCGGCTGGCCGAGGATGCAGAGGTCGGCGTAGCGCGCGTGGAGGATGCCGGCATCGATGGCCCGTCCCGCGGGCGCGCTCCACGAGACGCCCGCGAGCGCGTGGCGCTGCGCCGCTTCGCGGAAGCGGGCTTCGGCGCGCGCCTGGGCTTCGCCCGAATCGCGCAGCCGGTGCTCGACCACCGAATCGGGCAGCATCGCCGACGTGAACGGGGTCAACTCGCGCGTGGGGACGAGGTAGGCGCCCGCCAGCTCGGCGTCGAAGGTGCGGGCGAGGCCCGCCGCGAGGTCCAGGCGCGCGGTCGCGTCGCCGTCGTCGACGTGCACGAGGAGGGAGCGGTAGCTCATGATTGCAGTCCTTGACCCGATGCGCCTATTGTGCGCCACGGGAGCCCGGCGCAACCAACGGAGCCTGCGGTGTGTCCAAGCCACTCGCGGAGGAATCGCTCATGAAGAATCCCCTGGCTTGGCTTGCGATCGCCATCGTCGTGGCCGGTGCCGCTTCCCTCTACTACTGGCGCTTCGCCAAGGGACCCGAGCCGGTCCAGGCCCCGGTCGCGGCCGCGCCCCCGCCGGCGCCCAGCGCACCCG